>Ga0247722_10000047_pt1 | contig 78998 bp, 80 predicted proteins | sample MSEWelMarce3H_FC_FD_189094 | JGI IMG/M metagenome (GOLD analysis project Ga0247722, IMG submission 189094) | Subsurface sediment microbial communities from gas well in West Virginia, United States - MSEEL Well Study Marcellus 3H_FC | ecosystem: Environmental > Terrestrial > Deep subsurface >...
GAGTATGACCATCGCTTAATTGATGACATGGTGGCAACCTCACTTCGCTGGGAGGGTGGTTATATCTGGGCCTGTAAGAATTACGATGGCGATGTTCAATCAGACACTGTTGCGCAAGGTTATGGTTCCTTAGGACTTATGACCTCAGTTCTTATGTCACCAGATGGTAAAACTGTTGAAGCAGAGGCTGCGCATGGCACCGTAACCCGCCACTTCCGCGATCACCAAGCTGGTAAGGCAACCTCAACAAATCCAATCGCATCAATTTTTGCTTGGACCCAAGGGTTAGCTCACCGTGCAAAGTTAGATAACACTCCAAAGGTAGCTGAGTTTGCAAAAACTTTAGAGCGAGTATGTATTGAAACTGTTGAAAGCGGCAAAATGACAAAGGATCTTGCACTCTTGATTAGTAAAGATGCACCTTGGCTTAACACCCAAGAGTTCTTAGCTGCAATCGATGATAATTTAAAGAAGGCAATGGCCTAAAGAGTTAAAACAAAAAGCCCCACTCGAATTGAGTGGGGCTTTTTTAATTAGTAATTAATTTATGCGTGCACCAGATGTTGCATCAAATAGGTGAACAACATCAGGGTTAACACCAACAGTTACAGTCTGACCAGCTTTAGGTGGATTTTTTGGATCCCATCTAATAATTACTTGGCCAAGCTCTTCAGTGGTGTTAGCAAACTTCAACGCCTTATCTACTGGCTTGCCGTAGACATAAGCATCTGAACCTAACTCTTCTACAACCTCAACTGCGACCTCAAAACCAGTTGATGCTGGAATTAAACCTTCTGGTCTGATTCCAACGGTTACTGATGCGCCAGCAGATGATGGAACAGCAATTCCAAGACTTCCTAGCATTGCCTTTCCGCCAGAGACTGATGCGGTTAATAGGTTCATGGCAGGTGAGCCAATAAAGCCTGCTACGAAAACATTTTGTGGTTTTTCGTAAAGATTTCTTGGTGAATCAACCTGTTGTAGTAAACCATCCTTAAGAACCGCTACACGATCACCCATTGTCATCGCTTCAACCTGATCATGGGTTACATAAACAGTAGTAATTCCAAGACGACGTTGTAGCGCTGCGATTTGCGTACGAGTTGCAACGCGAAGTTTGGCATCAAGGTTTGATAATGGCTCATCCATTAAGAAAACTTGTGGCTCACGCACAATTGCACGTCCCATTGCAACGCGCTGGCGTTGACCACCAGATAGTGCTTTAGGTTTGCGATCTAAGTAATCCTCTAAATCTAATAATTTAGCTGCCTCTAAAACTCGGCGGTCACGTTCTTCTTTTGCAACGCCCGCAATTTTTAGTGCAAAGCCCATATTCTCTGCTACCGACATATGTGGGTAGAGAGCGTATGACTGAAATACCATTGCAATATCACGATCTTTAGGTGCAACATTTGTTACATCTTTATCGCCGATAAAAATTGATCCGGTATCAATCTCTTCAAGTCCGGCCAACATACGAAGTGATGTTGATTTACCGCAACCTGATGGTCCAACTAAAACTAGAAACTCACCATCATTAACAGTGAGATCTAATTTATCTACTGCTGGTTTGGTAGTTCCAGGATAGATTCGTGATGCTTGTTTGAATACAACTGAGGCCATGGTTAGCACTCCTTCTTCCGGGTAGGTACGTACCCGACGATCCGTTGGACGAAGGTCTCACGGTTGTGAGAGTTGGCAAAGGTTACGACACAAAGGGTTAAAAGGGGAAGGGGCGCGGGATTTGGGCTCACTTATGCGGCCTTGGCTTAGCCACAGTTATCATTAGATATATGGCTGATGGCGCTTTTATAAGCATCGTAATTGTTTTAACCCTAATTGGGGTGGGCGGAATTTTTGTTGCAGCTGAGATTGCATTGATCTCCTTGCGCGAATCTCAGATTAAACAGATCGAAGGCCGGGGAAAGCGCGGCGCCCGCGTTGCTGCCTTAACAAAACACCCAAATAGATTTTTAGCGGCCGCTCAAGTAGGAATAACACTTTGTGGATTTTTATCAGCTGCCCTTGGTGCTGAGCAGTTAGGTCAATATGTGATTCCAAGGCTAGAGGATTTGGGTATCTCAAGCGGCAGTAGTGAAATTTTATCTATCGTTGGTATTACCTTGGTGATTGCTTACATCTCATTAGTATTTGGTGAGTTAGTACCAAAGCGGTTGGCGTTGTATAAAACTGAGGCGATTGCGCTCGCAACTTCGGCAACTATTGATCGAATCGCAATCATTTTTAATCCAATAATTTGGCTGGTCTCACACTCAACTGATTTAGTTATGAAACTTTTAGGAATTAATGCAAAAACCCCACGAGCTCAGATTTCAGAGGCTGAGTTAATGGATCTAGTTAGTGGCCATGCCGATTTAACAAAAGAGGAACGAGAAATTGTTACCGAGGTTTTTAAATCTAGTGACCGGTTGATTCATGAGGTTATGGTGCCAAGAGCTGAGGTAGATTTTCTAGATGCTTCGTTAACCATTACCCAAGCTAGAAAAATAGTCGTAAAACTTACGCACTCTCGTTACCCAGTTGTTCGGGGCAGTAGTGATGATGTAATCGGCTTCCTGCATGTTAGAGATTTATTGGATCCGCAATTGGATGATGCCCAACTTACAATCATGGAGATTGTCAGAAATATTATGTTCTTGCCAATGAGCACTGGAGTATTACAAGCTTTAACTGAGATGCGAAGTAAGCGACAACATTTTGCAATTGTGCTTGATAAAAATGGTGGCACAAATGGAATTATCACACTTGAGAACTTAGTTGAATGTTTAATTGGTCAAATACAAGATGAATATGACAGTCATGAGACTCAACCACAATCCCAATCTCGCACCCGTGGTACTGAAATTAATGGCAATGTTTCACTGGCCGCCCTCTTGGCAGCCAATGGTATTTTGCTGCCAGCAGGCCCGTATGAAACATTAAGTGGCTTTGTTAATCATTATTTAGGTCGAACTGCGCAGGTTAATGATGTCATCCGAATTAATGGAGCGCGCTTTACTATTATCAGCATGAGTGGCAAGCAGGTTAATCAGTTATTACTAGCCAGAGATGATGGGAAGTGATGAGTAAAAAACGCGTCTTATCTGGCATTCAACCAACCCATGACTCATTCCATTTGGGTAATTATTTAGGCGCCCTAAAGCAATGGGTACAACTACAGGAAGATAATGATGCTTTTTACTGCGTAGTTGATTTACACGCCCTTACTGTTGAAACTGATCCAAAGGTATTACAAAAGCGAATCTTGTTATCGGCAGCTCAATTAATTGCGATTGGAGTAAATCCAAGTAAGTGCACACTATTTATTCAATCTCATGTCCCAGCACACAATCAACTTGCCTGGGTGCTTGAGTGCATCACTGGATTTGGTGAAGCAGGGCGCATGACCCAATTTAAAGATAAATCACAAAAGGGTGGTGCGGATCGAACCAATGTTGGTTTATTTACATATCCAATTTTGCAAGCTGCTGATATTTTGTTGTATCAAGCAGATTTCGTTCCAGTAGGTGAGGATCAACGCCAACATATTGAGTTGACTAGAGATCTAGGCCAAAGATTTAACAGCAAATATAAAGAAATCTTTAATATTCCACAGGCCCAAATAATTAAATCATTAGCAAGAATTAATGACTTGCAAGATCCAACTGCGAAGATGAGTAAATCAGCCTCATCAATGTCGGGCGTGATTGAGCTACTAGATGCACCAGAGGTAACTTTAAAGAAGTTTAAATCTTCAGTGACTGATGATGGTAAAGAGGTTAAGTTTGATGAAAAGGGCAAACCTGGAATCTCAAACTTATTAACAATCCATTCAGCACTTTCTGGCAAATCTGTTCAAGAGATTGAAACAGAGTTTGCCGGTAAAGGTTATGGAGATTTTAAGTCGGCAGTAGCGGAGGTTGTGATCGCAGAGCTTGAACCTATTCGGGATCGAACAAAGCAATTGATGGATGATCCAGCTGAGTTGGTGAGTTTGCTTAAAGCCGGGGCAGATAAGGCCAATGAGGTCGCTTCTAACACCTTAAAAGAGGCTTACACAGCGATCGGTTTGATTTAAGGACTGGAACCTATAAGTATTTTAGTAAAACTCTAAACTCTTAATTCAGAGTTGAATCAATTCTAAATAAAACGTAATAAAGAAACATCAGCGTTTTTATTGAATAGTTGGTGCTCACATATAGGGTCAGACCACAAATAACCCCATATTTTATGGGTCTTAGTCCTTGGGAGGGATTTTGAAAAAATCATACAAAGTAGTTGTAGCTATCGCAGCTGCATCATTAGTGACATCTGTTGCAGTTGCTCCGGCAAATGCAGCAACTAAGCAAAAGGTTTGCGTTGCGCTAGATACCGCAGGCATTAACGACAAGTCATTTAACCAAACTTCATATGAAGGTGCTAAGGCTGCTAAAGCTGCTGGCTATGCATCAACAATCGAATATTTACCAGCTAAATCTGGTGCAGATTATGCGCCAAACGTTCAGAAGTTCGTAGATAAAGGCTGTACCTCAATTATTGGTGTTGGATATTTGCTAGGTGACGCAATTGGCGCAGCAGCTGCAAAAAATCCAAAGATTAATTTCTCACTAGTTGATGGTTGGTCAGGCGGAGCAAACCAAAAGGGAATCACATACAAGACTGATGAAAACTCATTCTTGGTGGGTTACTTAGCAGCAGGTATGTCAAAGACTGGCAAAGTTGCTACTTATGGTGGACTACAAATTCCTACCGTAACTATCTTCATGAATGGTTATGCAAATGGCGTTGAGTTCTATAACGCTCTAAACGGAACCAATGTTCAAGTTCTTGGTTGGAATCCTTCTACTCAAAAGGGAACATTCCTAGGTAGCTTTGATGACACAACTAAGGCACTTTCAACTTCAATTGCATTTGAACAACAAGGTGCAGACTTTATTTTCCCTGTGGCCGGAGGCATGCAATCAGCTACTGCTGGAAACAGTTTGAAGTCCAAGAAGTCAAAGGTTATTTGGGTAGATGCTGCGGTAATGGATACCGGTAAGCAATATGCAAGCGTTACTCCAGTTTCAGCTCTTAAGGGCTTAAAAGAAGGTGTACTTGCAACTGTCAAAGAAGCTTATGACGGCAAATTCTCAAACACACCTTATGTTGGAACTCTTAAGAACAAGGGAGTTTCATACGTAATCACACCATCATGGTCAAGCAAGATCCCTGCTAAGTTGCAGAAAGATCTAAAGGGTATTGCTGCAGATATTGCAGCCGGTATCGTTACAGTTGACTAATTGATCGATTAAAAATCGGTCTTTCTGTATTATCGCTAGGTGAGTTAGATTTCTAACTCACCTAGCTTTATTTAAGGAGTAGTAAGTGTCATTAGAACTAAAAGGAATAACTAAGAAATTTGGTTCCTTAGTTGCTAATGACCAAATTAATTTAAAGGTTGAAAAAGGTGAAATACACGCAATTCTTGGTGAGAATGGTGCTGGCAAATCAACCTTGATGAATATTGTTTATGGCTTATTAGAGGCTGATAGTGGCTCAATATTTGTTGATGGCAAAGAAGTAGCGGTTAAAGAGCCATCCGATGCTTTAAATTTCGGAATTGGCATGGTCCACCAACACTTCATGTTGGTGCCAGTTTTTACCGTAGCAGAAAATATAGTTTTGGGACATGAACAATCTAAGCGGGGAATTCTTACCCTGGGCGAAGCAAAAAATAAAATTAAAAGTATTGCTAGTGAGTTTAAGTTTGATATTAACCCAGATGCGCTCATCGAAGATTTACCAGTCGGGGTACAGCAGCGGGTAGAAATTATTAGAGCGCTTATGTATGACGCAAAGGTTTTAATTTTAGATGAGCCAACTGCCGTTCTTACTCCTCAAGAGACTGATGAATTATTAAATATTATGCGGGCTTTAAAAGCTAAAGGAACAGCAATTATTTTTATTACCCATAAATTACGTGAAGTAAAAGCTGTTGCAGATAAAATCACAGTAATTCGGCTGGGTAAGGTAGTGGGAGTTGCTTCGCCTTCTAACTCTCAAGAAGAGTTAGCCACCATGATGGTTGGCCGAGAGGTTGATTTAATTCCTGATAAATCAGTTGCAAAACTTGGGAAAACCATATTAGCTATCAAGGATTTAAATATATTTAACGCTGTTGGTAGAAAAATTGTTAACAATATTTCACTTGAAATCAAAGGTGGTGAAATTCTTGCTATTGCTGGTGTACAAGGAAATGGGCAATCTGAACTTGCAAGAGCATTGGTTAACTTAGAAGACCACGTGACTGGATCGATAAAGATTAATAATCAAGAAATTTTAAACAAGAGCGTTCGGGATTCTCTTCGCACAGGAGTTGCTTTTATTCCCGAATCTAGAGAGCTAGATGGACTTATCGGAAGTTTTAGTATTGCCGAGAATTTGATTTTAGATACCCATGATTTAGCACCTGTTGCTAAAGGGGGTCAGATAAATAAAGAGTATGTTCGTGAAAATGCAAACAAATTAGTTAAAGAGTTTGATGTGAGAACTCAAAGTATATTTGATACTTCTTCATCGCTTTCTGGTGGAAATAAGCAAAAAGTTGTATTAGCTAGAGAGCTTTCTCGAAATGTTGAACTTGTAGTTGCATCCCAACCAACAAGAGGGCTAGATGTTGGCTCGATTGAGTTCGTTTATGAACGACTATTGGCCGAACGAGCAGCTAATCGAGCAGTTCTGTTAATTAGTAGTGAATTAGATGAAGTGTCCGCCTTAGCGGATCGAATCGCAGTTATTTATAAGGGTGAAATTGTTGGGATTGTTGCTCCTGATATTTCTAGAGAAAAACTTGGATTAATGATGGCTGGAATTAAATAATGAAAAAATTACTTGGAAAGATGTTCGGCAATACCTTACTGCCGTTCTTAGCATTTATTTTTGCCTTCTTTATTGGTGGAATTATCATTGTACTTTCAGATGCGGTAGTGATGGCACAAATCTCATCCCCTGGGAAGTTTTTAACTTCAGCAGCAGCAAAGATTGGAAATTCATACTTAGCCATTTTCCAAGGCTCAGTTTTTGATATTAATTTATCCAGGACTTCAGGCGTACTTAATGGTTTTTATCCTTTATCTGAAACCATTGTTACTTCAACACCTCTAATTCTAGGTGGCCTTTCAGTTGCATTAGCATTTCGATCCGGATTGTTTAATATTGGAGCACAAGGCCAATTTATTTTTGGTGCAATCGGTGCATCATATGTTGGTTTTAATTACAATTTTTCTCCCGTACTTCATGTAACTATTGCTATTTTAGTTGGAGTTTTATTTGGCGGGTTATTTGGTGGATTAGTTGGATTATTGAAAGCCAAAACTGGTGCTCACGAAGTGATTGTCACCATTATGCTGAACTATATCGCCGCCTTATTTATTCTCTGGTTATTAAAGACCACTAGATTTTTGAGGCCTGGAAGACAGGACCCACTAGCGCCTGAAGTAAATCCAAGTGCGCAATTGCCAAAATTATTTGGTGAAGATTTGAGAATTCATCTGGGAATCTTTATCGCAATATTAGCTGCAGTTTTTGTATGGTGGTTACTTAATAAGAGCACTCTTGGATTTAAATTTCGGGCAGTCGGTGCAAATGCTAATGCAGCTAGGACAGCTGGAATTTCAATTCCGTTTGTTACAACAATAACTATGTTTATTTGTGGTGGATTAGCTGGCCTTGGTGGCGCTGTGCATATTCTCGGCACCGAATATTCACTAGCTGCTGGAATCGCTGGCAGTATCGGATTTGATGCAATCACCGTAGCTCTGTTGGGACAAGCGACGCCTATTGGAACAGTTTTTGGCGCATTATTGTTCGGCGCACTTCAAACTGGTGGACGCACTCTGTTATCTAATACCGGAACATCGCCAGATATTGTTCAAGTAATACAAGCTCTAATTGTCTTGTTTATTGCTGCTCCAGCGCTTATGAAATCAATATTCCGGATAAAGAAGTCTTTTGCTGATAAATCTATGACTGCCAAAGGCTGGAACGGGTAATGAATAATTTAAGCGAGAAGCAAAAACGCCAACAGCGCGGACTCATTTCCATGCTATTCCTTTCCCTTTTATTTACCGTAGTTTTTTACTTCAAATCAAATAAAACTGAAGATGTAACCTTTGGATTTGTATTGGGTGAAGAGTGGAAATTAATCAATGAGTGGAAAATTGCATCAAAGAGCGGAGCATTAATATTCTTACTTATCGCCTTCTTAGGTGTAGCTATTTCATATCTGCAGTTTAGAAAAAACAAGAATTTAACTATAGGAAGTTTCTTGTTTGGGTTTGGAAGTATTTTGGCATTTTTATGTTGGGCAGCGGCCGGAAAATTCATTCCGTTCACTGGCTTATTGCAAGGGGCAATCATGCTTTCCGTTCCCCTTATTTTTGGTTCAATGTCTGGTTTACTGTGTGAGAAATCGGGTGTAATCAATATTGCAATCGAGGGACAATTATTGTTTGCCGCATTTGTCTCCGCAGTGGTCGCAAGCATTACCCAAAATGCTTTATATGGATTAATTTCGGCTCCAATTGCCGGAGCCTTAATCTCATTAATACTTGCCTATTTTTCAATTAGGTTTCAAGTTGATCAAGTCATTCTTGGCTTTGTTATAAATGTTCTAGTTTTGGGACTAACTAATTTCTTCTACACAACATTGTTAATTCCCTATGAAGATAAATGGAATATGGGCGGAAGTTTTTCACCGATTCAAATTCCGATTTTATCTAAATTACCGATAATTGGTCCAACATTATTTAATCAGACAATAATTGTGTATTTGATGTATGCGTTTGTAATCTTTATTCAAATTGCATTGTTTAAATCTAGATGGGGGCTTCGTACCAGGGCGATCGGAGAGCTTCCAGTTGCTGCAGATAGCGTAGGCATTGATGTTAATCGTTTGCGATTTAGGAATGTAATGCTTGCCGGTTTAGTTGCTGGAACTGGTGGGGCTTACTTTACTGTTGGAGCGGTTGGACCATTCTCGCAAAACATGACCGCAGGTGCAGGCTTTATTGCACTTGCTTGTTTAATTTTTGGTAAGTGGACACCAAGAGGTGCAATCATTGCTGCGCTTTTCTTTGGGTTCGCGAATAATCTACAAGGCAATCTTTCGATTATTGGCGTATCGATTCCATCTGAATTCATGTTAATGGTGCCATATATTGCAACAATAATCGCGGTTTCAGGCGTAGTTGGCCGAGTAAGAGCGCCGGCTGCAGATGGAATTCCATATTCACGCGGTAATAAATAGATAATTTTCGTAGGAGAATTACCCCATGGAAACCAATTGGGAGCAGCTACATCAGGCCGCAAAAGATGTAATGAAGAACGCTTATGCACCATATTCAAAATTTAAAGTTGGAGTTGCTGGCTTAGTATCTGATGGCAGGGTTGTAGTTGGTTGTAATAGTGAGAATGCAAGTTATGGTGTTGGACTATGTGCTGAGTGCGGATTAATTTCTTCTTTAACGGCAACAGGTGGCGGAAGGTTAGTCGCGGTTGTATGTGTTGATGGCAACGGAGATTACCTATCTCCATGCGGAAGATGCCGCCAATTGTTATTTGAACATGGCGGTAATGAAATGTTATTTATGACACCAGAGGGTCCAAAACCATTTTCAACATTGCTTCCTTGGGCTTTTGGTCCAGAGGATCTTAAATAAATGAGCGAAAAATTCGCAGCAGTAGAAATTATTTCAGCAAAGCGGGACAAGCAAGAGTTAAGTAGTGAACAAATTGATTGGACAGTTGACGCATATACGAGGGGCGTAATTGCTGATGAGCAAATGTCGGCATTGTTAATGGCAATTCTTTTAAATGGAATGAACAACAGTGAGATATCACGCTGGACTGATGCCATGATCGCAAGTGGCGAGCGAATGAATTGGTCAATGTTAGATCGTCCAACAGTTGATAAACATTCAACCGGTGGCGTGGGTGACAAAATTACTTTACCTCTTGCACCTTTAGTTGCAGCATGTGGTGCAGCGGTTCCACAACTTTCTGGTCGTGGGCTTGGGCATACTGGTGGAACTTTAGATAAGTTGGAATCTATTAAAGGCTGGCGAGCATCTTTATCTAATAATGAGATGTTAAAAGTTCTGCAAGAGTGTGGCGCGGTAATTTGTGCAGCTGGTGCTGGTCTTGCACCCGCTGATAAAAAACTTTACGCCCTGCGCGATGTGACTGGAACTGTGCAAGCAATACCACTTATTGCCTCATCAATTATGAGCAAGAAAATAGCGGAAGGAACAAGTGCACTAGTACTTGATGTAAAGACTGGCTCTGGTGCATTTATGAGTGATCCGAAGGATGCAGCATTACTGGCTCGAACAATGGTTGATTTAGGAAAGCGTGCCGGGGTTACAACTCGTGCATTAGTAACTGCAATGGATGTGCCATTGGGATTAACCGCTGGAAATGCACTAGAAATAAGAGAAACTCTTGAAGTTCTATCTGGTGGTGGCCCAAGTGATGTTGTTGAATTAACACTTTTACTTGCAAATGAGATGCTTGATGCAGTTGGTATTAAGCCAAAGGTTGATCCAGCTACTGCATTAAAAAATGGAATGGCTATGGATATATGGCGCAAAATGATCAAAGCACAAGGTGGAGATAACGATGCACCGCTGCCAGTTGCAAAAGAAAAGATTGAAATTACTGCTAATTCCTCTGGCAAATTATTAACTTTAGATGCAATGAAGGTTGGGGTAGCTGCATGGCGGTTAGGTGCTGGCAGGCAAAAACAAGGTGAGGTACTCCAGCTTGGAGCAGGTATTGAGATTCATGCAAAGCCTGGCGACATTGTGAAAGCAGGCGATAAAGTTTTAACTTTACATTCTGATGAATCTGCAAGATTTGATCGGGCAAAAGAAGCGTTAGTTGGCGCCTTTTCAATCGGTGGTAAAGATGATCAAGTTAACCGTTTACCATTAGTAATTGAACGAATTGAGGGATAAATGTCACTGACAAATACACCAACACCTGATCAAATTAAAAGAGTTCCAAAGGCTCTTTTACATGATCATTTAGATGGCGGATTACGTTCTGAAACTATAATTGAGATTGCCCAAAAAATTGGTTACAAGAAATTACCTACTGATGATCCAAAGAAATTAGCAGAATGGTTTGAAGAGTCTTGTAACTCTCACTCACTTGTTCGTTATCTCGAAACTTTTTCTCACACAATCGCTGTTATGCAAACAAAAGAAGCAATCATTCAAGTAGCACGCGAATGCGCAATTGATTTAGCTAGAGATGGTGTTGTTTACGCAGAGGTTAGAGGAGCACCAGAGCTATTTACTGAGCAAGGTTTATCAATTGATCAAGTGGTTGAAGCTACTACTGAGGGTTATAAACAAGGAATGGCAGAAGCGGCTCGTGAAGGCAAAAAAATTAGAGTTGAATCTTTACTTTGTGGAATGAGACAAAATAATCGCTCTCAAGAAGCTGCAGCAGCTGTAGTTAAATATCACAATAAAGGCGTAGTTGGTTTTGATATTGCTGGCCCAGAGGATGGTTTTCCACCAACGAATCAGCTTGAAACTTTTGAATATTTAAGAAAAGAAAACGCCCACTTCACCATTCATGCTGGTGAAGCATATGGATTGCCATCTATCTGGGAAGCGATTCAAATTTGTGGCGCAGAAAGATTAGGCCACGGTGTTCGAATTATTGATGATATTGATTTCTCAGGTAGTACTCCAAAACTTGGTGCACTTTCTTCATATGTAAGAGATCGAAGAATTCCTTTAGAGCTATGCCCAACATCTAACCTTCAAACTGGCGCAGCTAAAACTTATGCAGAACACCCAATTGGAATTTTAGCCAAACTCCGCTTTAGAGTGACTCTGAATACCGACAATAGATTAATGAGTAATACTTCAATGACAAACGAGATGACTCAATGTGTCAAATCATTTGATTGGAAGTTTGCAGATCTTCAGCGAGTAACAGTTAACGCACTTAAGAGTTCATTTATTCCATTTGAAGAACGACTTGAAATAATCGAGAAGATTGTAAAGCCAGCCTACGCAACAATATCTGCCGAGTAATTAAATACCGATTGGATGCCAAACAGTCTTTTGTTCCATGAAACTGGTTATTCGTTCTGGATGATTATCAGGATTGAATCTGAATATTCGTTTTAAATTATCAGCACCTACAAGCTTTAATTCTTCCTCTTGCTTTTTACTAAGACCGGCAACATCAACACCGTCAATCTCCATATGAGAACCAACCCATGGTGCTAACTCCGCACTCTTACCAGTTAGTATGTTTACAACTCCGCCCGGAACATCACTTGTGGCAAGTGCCTCACTTAAAGTAATTGCTGGCAATGGATAATTCTCACTCGCAATTAAAACTGCAGAATTTCCGCCGGCAAGTACTGGAGCTAAAGTTCTTACTACGCCTAGTAGTGATGGTTTATTTTCTGCAAATATTGCAACAACACCTAATGGCTCTGGCGTAGTGAAATTATAAAACGGACCTGATACTTGGTTAAGAGAGCCGGTTACTGAAGATAACTTGTCACACCAGCCGGAGTACCAAACCCAGGTATCAATTGCTGCCTCTACCTGACTTTTTGCTACTTTATTAGTGACACCTTCTAATGCACATATTTCATCAACAAATTGTTCGCTTCTTCCTTCCATAATTTCAGCAATTCGATACAAAATTTGGCCACGATTAAATGCAGTTGCATTCGCCCAGCCCGGTTGAGCAGCTTTGGCGGCAACTACTGCATCACGTAAATCTTTTCTTGACGCAAGAGATGGGTTAGCAATAAATTTCTTATTGGCGCCTTTTATTTCATAAACACGGCCAGATTCACTTCTTGGGAAAGCGCCACCAATAAATAATTTATAGGTTTTATTTACATCTATTCGACTCATTTGGCTGCCTTTGCATCTGAAGTTAAGTAACCAGCAAGTCCGTGACGGCCACCCTCACGACCCCAACCAGACTCTTTATAACCACCAAATGGGCTTGCTGGATCAAATTTGTTAAATGTATTACTCCAAATTACGCCAGCCTTCAATTGCTTGGCTGCCCACAAAACTTTTGAACCTTTATCACTCCAGATACCAGCAGATAATCCGTACATGGTGTTATTTGCTTTCTCTATACCTTCAGCAGGTGTTCTGAATGTTAGGACCGATAAAACAGGTCCAAATATTTCCTCACGTGCAATTCGATGGGATTGAGATACACCAGTGAATATTGTTGGTGGATACCAGAATCCCTTGCTAGGCAATTTGCACTCAGGTGACCAACGATTAGCCCCTTCAGAATCACCAGTATTCGAAATTTCATGAATTCTATTTAACTGCTCCTTTGAGTTAATTGCACCAAGATCAGTGTTCTTATCCATTGGATCGCCAACTCTAATCAAACTCATTCTGTTCTTTAATTTTTCTAACACCTCATCAGCAATATTCTCCTGAAGTAATAATCGAGAGCCAGCACAACAAACATGCCCTTGATTAAAGAATATTCCATTAACAATTCCTTCAACAGCTTCATCAATTGCGGCATCATCAAATACTAGGTTTGCCGCCTTTCCACCTAGTTCCAAAGTTGCACTCTTTTTTGTGGCAGATATAGATCTAGCAATAGCCTTTCCAACTTCGGTCGAACCAGTAAAAGCAATTTTGTTAACATCTGGATGGTTAACAAGAGCTGCGCCAGTTATGCCATCACCAGTAACGATATTTACAACACCATCTGGTAGACCAGCTTGTTGGCAAACTTGCGCAAATAACAGAGCAGTAAGTGGAGTAGTTTCAGCAGGCTTTAGAACAACGGTATTACCCGCAGCAAGAGCAGGTGCAATCTTCCACGCAAGCATCAGTAGTGGAAAGTTCCAAGGAATTATCTGACCAACAACACCGACTGGTTTTGGTTTACTACCAACACCGGCATACTCCAATTTATCCGCCCAGCCAGCATGATAGAAAAAGTGGGCAGCAGCAAGTGGAATGTCAGTATCACGAGATTCTCTAATTGGCTTTCCATTATCTAAAGTTTCAACCACTGCAAACTCACGTGCTCGCTCCTGCATAATGCGAGCGATTCGATATAAATACTTACCGCGCTCTTTAGCGGGCATCTTTGACCAAACCTTGGTAAAGGCAGCTCTAGCACTTTTAACAGCCAAATCAATATCTAACTTATCTGCATAACCAATTTTTGAAAGTAATTCCTCAGTTGCTGGATTAATTGTATTAAAACTCTTACCTTTTTTAGGTTCGACAAATTTTCCATTAATAAATAAGCCATAGGAGCTAGCAATATTTGCGATTGCTTTAGATTCAGGAGCATTTGCGTATTCAAAGCCGCTCATAACACCCCTAATCCATAGTTACGTAATTAGCACTAGCGTAGTGCCCAGTCCGTAACTTCATTCTCTGCATCAGCAAATCATTTAATAGCGCACTAGCACCAATTCTAAACAAGGATGGATTTAGCCAATCTGGCCCAGCAGTCTCATTAACTAGTACCAATTGCTTAATCGCATCCTTTGTCGTACGAATTCCACCAGCAGGTTTAACTCCAATTTTATTGCCGGTTAAAGCAAAGTAATCTCTAACTGCCTCTAACATCACCAGAACAACTGGGGCAGTGGCAGCCGGAGCAACCTTGCCGGTACTTGTCTTAATAAAGTCAGCACCCGCCAGCATTGCAAGGTATGAGGCTTTACGGACATTATCGTAAGTAACTAATTCACCAGTTTCTAAAATAACCTTTAGGTGTGCTTTATCGCCACATAATTCTTTAATAATCTTTATTTCTTCAAATACTTCACCTAGTCGACCAGATAGAAATGCACCACGGTCAATGACCATATCTATCTCATTTGCACCTGCATTGATTGCATCTTGGGTATCTAGCTCTTTAACGGCCCTGCTTGCTCGACCAGAAGGAAATGCAGTTGCAACTGCAGCTACTGGGATATCTCTACCACCGATTGCATCCAGCTCAGTTCGGGCAATTTTGACCATATCGTTGTAAACACAAATTGCACCGACAGAGGGAACTGTTAAATCGGTTGGATCTGGTCTAACTGCTTTTGCACACAAAGCTTTAACTTTTCCAGAAGTGTCTGCGCCTTCAAGAGTTGTTAAATCAACCATGCTGATTGCCATATCTATTGCCCATGCTTTACTGGTTGTTTTGATACTTCTAGTAGAAAGCATTGCCGCTCTTGCCTCTGCACCAACTTGGTCAACAGGTGGAAGGTCTGATAAAAACTTCTTCAATGACCCTTCACTGCCATCAATAATCATGAGAGTACTTTAGTCAATGCTTCTTTAATTTGCGATACCTTCGATTTTGCGTCATTTTTCGTATAAGAAACAACCTCTATGTAACATTTAATTTTTGGTTCAGTTCCACTTGGCCTAATTATTACTCTAGTTTGATTTTCATACCAGAGTCTTACCCCAGGGGTTGCCATACTTTTTAAAGAACTTAAATCTTCACTTTTCAGTAATTTACTTCCAGCTATCTCAACTGGTGGATTCTTAATCACACTTGAAAGTAATTTATCTATCTGACTTAAGTCAGTGAATCTAATCGAGATCTGTTCTGTTTCATGAAAACCATATTCTTCGCCAATATTATTTAGGTAATCAAGAAGTGAGATTTCATCCTTCTTTAACTCATTAGCCAACTTAATAATTATTAATGCAGCACTAATTCCATCTTTATCGTTTACGACAGTTGGATCGACACAATAACCAATTGCTTCTTCGTAACCAAACAATAAATTATCCACTTTTGAAATCCATTTAAACCCAGTTAAAGTCTCGTGAAAATCAACTCCATTTTTCTTTGCAATTTTGCCAAGCAGTGAAGATGAAACTAGTGAGTTCGCCACTGCCTTGCTTGCAGAGCTATTATTTTTAATTAGATAATTTCCTAGAATCACTCCTACTTCATCACCACGAAGCATTCGCCACCCTGATGATTGATCATTAACTGCAACCGCGCATCTGTCTGCATCTGGATCATTTGCAATAACTAAATCAGCATTGCTCTCTTTGGCATATTTGAGAGCTAAATCAATGGCGCCTACCTCTTCTGGATTGGGAAATGGCGTAGTTGGAAAATCTGGATCTGGTTTCACCTGTTCTGCTACAAGAACGGGGGCTGTGAACTTAGCTTTTTCAAATACTTTTAGAAAAATTTCTGCCCCTACGCCATGTAGGGCGGTATAAACAATTTTTAAGCTGTTTTCTGATGTAACTAAAGTTGATACCGATGATATGTAATCATCAATCACCGATTCATTAACTAAATCAAAAGTTTGCGACCTAATTGGGATTAACTCCGCTTCTGTTATTTCAGCGGAGATTGCTAAATCAACAGGTGCGACTATCTGTGATCCACGATAGTTAACACCGTTTAGCGTGTTACCCAAATAGACCTTATATCCATTATCAGCAGCTGGATTGTGGCTAGCAGTTACCATAATTCCAACATCAACCTTTAGTTTATTTACAGCAAAGGCAAGTACCGGTGTTGGAAATGCCCTAGGCAGAACATAAGTCTTTATGCCGGCTCCAGAAAATATCTCAGCACTATCTTGGGCAAACTCATCAGATCCATGACGTGCATCTTTTCCGATAACCACTGACGATAAATTATTTTTTTTCATAAAAGCAACAATTCCACTAGCTGTTCTGCTAACAACTGCTCGGTTCATGCAAGACGGGCCTGGTCCAACTGGTCCCCGCAATCCGGCGGTACCAAATTGCAAGAATCCACTAAAGCATCGCTTTAGTTCCTTTTCGTTACCTTCTGCAAGCCATTTATTTAGTTGATCAGCGGTATTTTTATCTGGATCATTCTTGATCCACTCTAAAACTTCAGTGCGAAGTTGATCATCGATCACAGCTTAGGCAACACCTTTGCTAGAAGATTTCCCATTCGATCTGCAGCAGCCTTGCCAGCAGCGATAACCTCAGCATGATTTAATTTTTCACCAGTTACACCAGCGGCGGCATTTGTAACCAAAGATATTGCAAGTATTTTTGCACCAAGTGCGTGAGCTGCTATCGCTTCAGGAACCGTAGACATACCAACTAAATCCGCTCCCATTGTGCGCATCATTCGAATCTCGGCCGGAGTTTCATAAGAAGGCCCACGCCAATGAACATACACACCCTCAGCAAGAGATGGATCTTCCGCTTTAACAATATCCCTTAACTGCTTGCTGTATAAATCTGTTAAATCAACAAAATCGGCACCAATTAATGGTGAGGCTGCGGTTAGTGAAATATGATCCTTAATCAAAACTGGCTGTCCGACTTTATAATCAGTGTTAATACCACCACACGCATTAGTTAAAACTATTGTCCTACACCCTGCTTTAACTGCGGTACGTACTGCATGAGCAACTGGCTCCATGCCCAAGCCTTCATAAAAATGTGTTCTGCCTAAAAAAACTAGTGCATTAACGGAGTTTGCTAATTCATAAGAGCGGACTTTCCCCCCGTGGCCCACAACAGTTGGTGCAGGAAAGCCTGGCAAGTCAGTAACAGGAAATTCATGAGTAGCAGTTCCAAGTGCGTCAGCTGCTGATATCCAACCAGAGCCCATCACTAGCGCAACATCGTGTTTATCTTTACCAGTTAATTTAGCAATTTCTTTCGCAGCTTTTTCAGCTGTTCCGATTGGGTCCTTATATAGATCGCTCATACGAGAAACTTATCCTAAATTATTGCTTATTTTTTAACTCTGGCCAGCTGTAGCCAAGAGAGATAATCATCTTACGAAGTAGGGGGAGAGATAAACCAATTATTCCGCTGGGATCACCTTCGATGTTTGTAATAAAGGGTGCACTTAACCCATCTAATGTGAAGCCACCAGCAACATTAAGTGGTTCACCGGAATCAACATAATCAATAATTTCTGCCTCAGTCATTTGTGCGAATTGGACTTTTGCAGTTGATCGCTCACTTAATTCAATTCCTTGCTTTAAATCAATCAAACAATGACCGGTATGTAGGTAACCAGACTTTCCACTTAGCTCTTTACATCGAGCGATAGCATTCTCACGATTACCAGGCTTACCTAAAGATTTCCCATTAAATTCAAATGTTGAATCACAGCCAATAATTAGTGAATTTTCTGGAGCGCTTTCTTTGACAGTATGAGCTTTAAGAATCGCTAACGCAATTACAAGTTCAGCTGGTGAAAGTAAATCAAACTCAGAGGCTTCTTCGTCAACGCCACTTATTAATACCTTCGGGGTAATACCAGTACTTTCAAGAAGGCGAAGGCGAGAGGCCGAAGATGAGGCGAGGATTACTTGAACCATAATGCAGGTAACCTTATTACATGAGTTTCCCAACCGTTGGCCTTATTGCAAGTGAGTGGGCGCAAGGTATTTACCAATTCGAGGGTAGAAAACTTGGAATTGGCATTAAATTCTTAAGTAATGCCCGTACGGCAGATGAATTAATTGAATTCGCCAAAGATTGTGACATTCTTTGTATTGATCCAGAGATGGTTGAGAAATCAGCAGTTAAGACAGCTGAGCGGGCAGGAGTGCGGGTATATCCAAGCTCTAAAACTTTGGAACAACTTGAATCAATTGAAAAAAACCTCATTAGTGGCGAATGCATTTCAATTTTAATTACAAGATCTGCTCACAACCAAGCTAGTAGTTGGCCGATCACCTTAATCACCGATAACTTAACGATCACACCACTGCCTGGCATAAGTGATCAACAAGCTAGGGATATTCAGGTATCGGCATTAAATCTGGCAAGTGAGGTTGGGCTTATCGGTGGATTTGAATTATTAGTTGATGCCAGTGACCATAAAAAATTGATAAGCATTAATTGGCTTGCACCCAAAGCAAAATTCTGGACTCAGATTAACTCTACTTCAAATTATTTTGAACAGAATTTAAGGGCAATGCTTGATTTGCCACTGGGAAGTACTCAAATGATCAATCAATTTACAGTTACTGGATCTTTAGTAACAGACCCAAAGAGTGATAATTACCGTCCATATTTACACTTAATGGCGCGCAATCCAAATTTAAAGTTTGATCAATCTATAAATCAAGTAGCAGTTTCTGGAGATAACTTAGAGAATTTATTAACTGAAGTTATTCATGCTCAACAGTATTTCAGTGGTGAAATAGAGGAGTAAAACTAAGCTCGCTTCTTATACTCAATGGCTGGGCAATGATTCATTACGGCTAGCAACCCAGAGTCGTGTGCTCGTGCAACTGCACCAGCATCAATTACATCTAGCTGTAACCAAACTCCTTTTGCGCCAATTTTTATTGCATCATCAACAACTGAGCCAGCAAGTGAGGAATTTACAAAAATATCTACTACATCTACTGGGACTGGGATATCAGATAATTTTGCATATCCAGTTTGGCCATGAACAGCCTCTGCTTTTGGGTGAACCGGAATTACTTGATGGCCGTTTTCAATTAAAACTTTTGCAACGCGATAGGCAGCGCGCTCAGAGTTATTACTCAAACCAACAATTGCCCAAGTTTTTAATCCAAGCATTTGATCTATCTGATCACTCATTATCGCTGCGCCCAAGTGCTCTAAATTTCCAACCAGCTGCACGCCAAGCATCGCGGTCTAATGCATTTCTACCATCGATCATGATCGCTGTTTTAACTAAAGATTTAACCTGACCCGGGTTGATATCACGATAAATTTTCCATTCAGTCAGGTGGAGAACAATATCGGCGTCCTTAAGTGTGTTATTAATACCTTCAGCAAACTTTAATGCTGGAAAACGTTTTTGAGCATTAGCAATTGCCTTGGGATCATGAACGGTAACTATCGCTCCTGCTGCTTGAATTTGAGCAGCAATATCAAGGGCTGGAGAATCTCGCACATCATCACTATCTGGTTTAAACGCAGCTCCTAAAATTGCGACTTTCTTTCCAACCAAATCCTCTGACAGGTCTCTTCTTACTAACTCAATAATTCTTTGGCGAGCACGTAAATTAATTGCGTCAACTTCTTTTAGGAACTCAACTGCTTGTTTAGCACCTAACTCCTCAGCACGGGCCATAAACGCACGAATATCTTTTGGTAGACATCCACCACCGAAACCAATTCCAGCTTGTAAGAAACGGCTGCCAATTCGTGGGTCATACCCGATTGCTTTAGCAAGAATAGTTACATCACCACCGGCAGCTTCACAAATTTCTGCCATCGCGTTTATAAAGGAAATTTTAGTTGCTAAAAATGAGTTCGCAGCTACCTTAACTAACTCAGCAGTTGGAAGATCTGCTCTTACCCATGGTGTATTTTCCTTCAAATTTATTGCATAAACCTCTTTGAGAATTTTCTCAGAATTATCGTTTGTAACACCAACAACTAATCGATTTGGTCGAAGGGTATCTTCAACTGCAAACCCTTCTCGCAAAAACTCTGGATTCCAAGCAAGATCTGCATTTGGATTTAATTCAATTAATCTATTACGCAATCTTGTAGCAGTGCCAACAGGAACAGTAGATTTTCCAACAACTAGACCGCCAGGCTTAACAATTCTTGCAACTGATTCAAGCGCAGAATTTACATAGGTTAAATCGGCAGCATTTCCGCCTTTAACTTGCGGAGTTCCTACACAAATAAAATGAACGTCGACATCTGCTAATTCCGCAATATCTTTGGTGAATCTAAGTCGGCCAGCCTTTATTTGTTCAGCAAGCAGCTCTTCTAAATCTGGCTCATAAAATGGAACTTTTCCTTTTGATAACAAATCAATTTTACTATTTTCAGTATCAAAGCCAATAACTTCAAAACCTAAACTTGCCATGCAAGCTGCGTGAGTAGCTCCCAAGTAACCAGTGCCAATTACTGAGAGTTTTAATGCCATAATTGAAGCCTACCTAAATTCCTAGTATTTAACGACAGATATTATCTTCAGCGGTACGGGTTTTAAACTTATCAACTATTTCAACTGAAGGTGATTTAGTAGATGATGGAGAGGGCGAAGCTACTACCTCATCCACTACTGCTTGATCTTCACGCAACCTGGTCCAAAGTTGTGGTGCTAACACCGGATCCCACAAAACTGCTGAGGTAACACCATTTGAATAATAATTTAGATCTGATAGTGGAACAGTAAGGGTTCTAACGCTTGAAGTAGATAAGGATTTCATCTGCTTAGCTAATGCAATCAAATCAGAGTTTTTTAATTCACTGTCAGTTGTCACTGCTGACAGAGCTGAATTAATAAAGCTAGCCATAGTTACTGGATTTAAAAGTACCCCTGCACTTGTTGCTTTACGAAGCACAGCAGACATGAATGCTTGCTGGCGTTGCATTCTTCCAATATCCCCCATGCCATCAAACTCTCTTGTTCTTACATACTTGAGAGATTCGATTCCGTTAAGCGTGTGAACACCGGCTTCTAAAACCAAATGACTTTTTGGATCATTTATATTTTTCTTTGTACAAATCTCAACTCCACCAATTGAATCAACTATTCTTGCAAATCCAGCAAAGTTTATCTCTATATAGTGATCTATTTTAAGTTCTGTCATCTCTTCAATTGTTTGAATAAGAAGTGGTGCTCCACCCCAGTTGAATGAAGAGTTAATTTTTGAATAAACTGCCGGAATAAGTTTTCCTGTTTTTGATGTGTGCTCAGGGATCAGTGCGAAAGTATCACGAGGAATAGAGATCATGACTGCTTTATCTCTTGCCTTTGAGATATGCACTAACAGCATCGTGTCTGATCTTTTACCTGCTGCAGTTGCTACAGATCCAACTCTTAACGCTTTTAACTCTGCTTTACTTAATCCTTCGCGGGTATCAGAGCCAACCAAAAGATAATTCATGGCTGTGGATTTTTTTTCAGGACGCTTCTCAATCCCATTGAAAACATCTATTTTATTGATAGAGGCAGTTACGGTGCCAAAGGCAAGTGCGCTGACTGCAGAAATTGCCAATACTGCGATCGAAATCCCTGTCAAGATCTTGATACTTCGAGCGGATTTCATCTTCTTATCCTAGATTATAGGCAGGGAATTATTGTGCATAGATATAGATTGGAGGAGTCATGAATATTTCATCATTTCTGCCCGTCTCAGTTATTTTGCCAATTCTCAACGAAGAACGAGATTTAAATCAATGCATCACAGCAATTCTTCAGCAAGATTATCCATCAGATATAGAAATCATCTTGGCACTTGGCCCTTCAATCGATAAAACCACTGTAATTGCTGAAAAACTATCCGCTGCTGATAAGCGAATTAAGTTAGTAAACAACCCATCAGGGCAAACTGCTGCTGGTTTAAATCTTGCGATAGCTATGAGCTCTAATGAAATTCTTTGCCGAATCGATGGCCACTCTGAGATATCCAGTGATTATATTAAAACAGCGGTTGAGATAATGACTAAGACTGGCGCAGTAAATGTTGGTGGCTTAATGTTTGCAGATAGCAATAAAGGGTTACAGCGAACAATTGCGCAAGCAATGCGATCTAAGTTAGGTGTTGGGTCATCCAAGTTTCACACTGGGGGAAGTGCTGGCGAATCTGAGACTGTATACCTTGGAACCTTTAAAAAATCAGCAGTAATAGCTGCTGGTGGATTTGATGAAAGATATATTCGGGCTCAAGACTGGGAACTTAATCACCGGTTGCGTAAAAATGGTGGATTAATCTGGTTTGATCCAAGATTGGTTGTTACCTATCGACCTCGTAATACTTTTAGAAAACTCGCCAAACAATATTTTCAATATGGCAGATGGCGCAGAGTTATTACTCGGCAGCACCAAAATACTGCTAATTTTCGTTATCTTGCTCCACCTATTGCAGTGCTAGTAATTCTTTTATCAATATTTTTTGCGGTTTTAGTTAATCCAGTTTTTATTACGCCAATCTTTATATATTTTGCATCTCTTATTGTTGGCAGCATTTTTATTGGCAAGAAAATTGCTGATAAATTACTAATGCCACTTGTATTAGCCACCATGCACTTATCTTGGGGTATTGGGTTTATTACCTCGCCAAAAAAATTGTTTAAAAGTTAATTTTTATGAAGTATTGAGTTTAAGCCACTCCAAATACCAGTTTTAGGAAGTGCCTCCAAAGCCCCGCTTTGTGAATTTCTTCGAAATAGCAGGTTATTGGCTCCGCTTAATTCTTTTGCCTTTACAATTTTATTATCCGGAAGAGTAATTTTTGATCCAGCTGTTATATAAACCCCAGCTTCAACTACACAATCATCACCTAGGCTAATACCAATTCCAGAGTTAGCGCCAAGTAAAGTACGTTGGCCAATTGAAATTACCTCTTTGCCACCACCACTTAAGGTGCCCATAATCGAGGCACCACCACCAATGTCGCTACCATCACCAACAATTACGCCGGCACTTATTCTTCCTTCAACCATTGATTTACCTAAAGTGCCAGCATTGAAGTTAACAAATCCTTCATGCATAACAGTAGTTCCAGATGAAAGGTATGCGCCTAAGCGAACTCGATCTCCATCTGCAATTCTTACACCCTCTGGAATTACATAATCAATCATTCGAGGAAACTTGTCTACTGAATAAACGGTTAGATTCCCATATTTATTTTGTAGCCCTCGTCGAACATTCTCGAACCCTTCAACCTCACACGCACCAGCTGAAGTCCAAACTACATTTGAAAGCAAGGCGAAAATGCCTTCCAAATTCAAGCCATGTGGTTTAACCAAACGATGAGAAAGTAGGTGCAGTCTAAGAAAAACATCAGTTGCATCTTTTGGTTTTTCCGCTAAGTCAATGCTTATCTCAACTGCGATTTTGTTTAAATTTCTGGTCTGATCCTCACCAAGTTGTGATTTAAATTCATTAGCAAGATTGTTAGCAGGTGCACTTCCCAGTCCAAGAGTGTGAAAAGAGCAGTCAAGTGTTTGTCCAGATTTTGTTTGAATGGCAACGCCAAAGCCATAAGCGGTCTGCTGGCTGCTGTTCATTACCTAAAGGTATCAAAATGCTCACCAGGCAATAGACTAATTTCATGCGCGTATCTGTTTTCTGCTCATCAGCTCCCGAAATTCCAAAAAGTTCTCTCAATTTGGCATTTGAAATCGGAAAAGCAATTGGTGAACAAGGTTGGGATCTAGTTTGGGGCGGCGGTAAGGCTTCAATGATGGGCGAGGTGGCACGGGGTGCAAGATCTGTAGGAGCGACAACAATTGGTGTAATTCCAGAACCCCTTGTTAATCTTGAGTTTGAAGACAAAGAAGCTTCACACATGCACGTAGTCACAAATATGAGAACTAGAAAAGCAAAAATTGAAGAGCTATCTGATGCATTTATTGCATTACCCGGCGGAATTGGAACACTCGAGGAGTTTTTTGAAATCTGGGTGGGCAGGTATCTAAAATTCCACAGTAAGCCAATTGCAATTTGTGATCCAAATGGAGTTTATGATCCGCTTCGTTTAGCACTTGACCACCTGGCAACTCAAAATTTTATGAAAACTGGACAAGCAGAGCTAGTAAGTTGGTGTAAAGATATTCCATCAACACTTAATGCAATAAAAATAAAATGAATAAACTTTCACATCTTTCACTAACTATTAAGGTGAATAAGCCAGTCGAAATTGTATGGAAGTCTCTAGTTAATTGGCATGATCAAAGCAACTGGATGCTACAAACAAAAGTTTGGTCTGAGGTTGATCAAGATCGAACTGTTAAGAACGGAAAAGGTGTATTAATCTTTGCTTTTACTGGATTATTTCCATCTCTATATCCAAAACTTAAATTAGGCGTGCTAGATACTATGGAAATTACAAAGTGGCAGCCTCCACTACTTTGCGAAGTTGTTCACATCGGAAGAGTTATTCGCGGAACTGGAAAATTTGAGTTGAAGAAAACCCGTGGTGGAACAGTTTTTTACTGGCAAGAGGATTTAATTGCACCACCTTTTGTTTTAATCATTTTAAAACCACTCTTGTTGATCGGAGTTTGGCTCTCATTGCGCAGATTCGCACGGCAACTTTCCGCTTAAGTTCGGAAGTATAGGTTTTGCCGAGTAAACTTAACTTATGGCATCCGACGGTAGCGGTAAGACTATTGCTGAGCTAATTACTACCCTCCCGGAAGAAGAAAGATTAATTTTGACTTTGCATTTAGTAAATATGATCAGTACGGCTGAGATTGCAGAAAAACTTGGCGTACCAGAGCGAGCTGTTGTTTCCGTAATTGCATCGGGCAGATCGCGCCTAATTGCGTTGATTTCATAAGGATATTTATATGGATTTCCCACCTGCAGGTATATGAGGGATAATTACACCTCTAGCGGGTTAATGATTGATCTTTGGCAGGGGAGAGTTAAATGGCAGCGATGAAACCAAGAACTGGTGATGGCCCTATGGAGGTCACAAAAGAGGCTCGTTCAATGGTTATGCGAATTCCATTAGAAGGTGGCGGAAGATTAGTTGTTGAATTAAATGTTGAAGAAGCAACCAACTTAGGAAATGTATTACAAGCTGCAGTTGCATTAGTAAAAAAGTAATCGACTGACTCAACTTAACTCAGGGTTATGGTTCATAAAATCCTCGATCTATACCCGAAACTCACCTATCATTCCGAGGACAAGTTAGAACTTTCTAATTTCACGGCAGCAGCAATTCCGGTATTACCAGGTGAGAAGATCGAACTTTCAAAGAATAAGTTCCTCACTATCATTTCTAATTTTACAAAATTAGATTTAAGTATTGAGCTAAATAATTGGCCAGAGTTCACAGCTAAACCAGGTGAGATCATTGAAGTTCCAATATCAGTAGGTTCATTAACTCGCATCTATTTAGTAGGCATGGGTGGTGAGAGTGATGATGATTTACGTAAGGCATCAACCGCACTTGGTAGAAAAGTAAAAGGAACGAACTGTGTTTTACTTTCGGCACTGGCAACTGAAAAAGAAAAAGTAATTACCCAAGGTGTCGCATTTATTCTTTCAAATTATCAATATTCATTAAAGAGTGAACAAAAAGAAAAAAAGCCAACTTTTGTGGTTTATGGTGAATTTAAAGATGAGGTTGAGTATGCCGAAATTCTGGCATCAGCCGTTTGGCAAGCTCGTAATTTAATTCACACTCCATCAAACATTAAGAATCCCGAATGGTTAGCAAAGCAAGCAAATGCAATGGTATCTGCTGCTAAAAATTCAGATCTTTCAATCACTGTTAAATCTGGGCGAGCATTAAAAGAGTTTGGTGGTTTGTTGGCTGTAGGTAATTCATCTCCTAATCCAGGACCTAGATTGATCGAAGTAAACTATGCGCCAAAAGGATCTAGTAATTGGCCACATGTTGTTTTAGTTGGCAAGGGAATAACTTTTGATACCGGAGGAGTTTCACTTAAGCGACCATATGAATCGATGATTGGCATGAAGAGCGATATGGCCGGTGCTGCTGCTGTTTTATGCGCAACGGTTGCAATGTCAAAGGTAAAGCCAAAAGTTAAGGTAACTGCTTTGTTAATGGCAGCAGAGAATGCATTATCTGGAACATCCCAAAGACCATCTGATGTGATTAAACATTTTGGTGGCACAACAGTTGAGGTCTTAAATACTGATGCCGAAGGACGGTTGGTACTTGCTGATGGACTTGCCTATGCTGATTTAGAATTAGAGCCTGATTATTTAGTTGATGTGGCAACACTTACTGGAGCGGCCACTTTGGGCCTAGGTCGCCAATATGCCGCCATGTATACCCGGGATAAATCTGTTGCTAAAAAACTTTACGAAGTTGGCGGCAAAGTAGGGGAAAAAGTTTGGCATATGCCATTAGTCGATGATTATTCGGTCGCGTTGACCAGTGATGTAGCAGATTTTAATCATCTAGCCGATAAGTTTGGTTTCTCAGCCGGATCAGTAACAGCAGCTTTATTTTTGGAGAAATTTGTGGGAGATCGAAATTGGGTGCATCTTGATATTGCTGGCACTGGAAGATCAGAGGTAGATGCGGGCGAGAACGTTAAAGGTGGCACTGGATTTGGAGTTCGTTTGTTAATTGAATGGCTTGGTTCATTTTGAAAGATGTAACTTCTAGTCGTGGTGACATGCATGCATTTTCAGAAAGTTTTGCCCATGAGGATTACTTCATGCAACAAGCAAGGGCAAACGGTGAAGAAATTGGAGCACCGGATCCAACTCCTGGAGTAGGAAATTTTCTAAAGTTTGCAACTCAGTTATCAAAAGCTAAATCAGTTGTGGAGATTGGCACTGGCTCAGGTGTTGGCGGATTATGGTTGTTAAGTGGCATGCCAGTAGATGGTGTATTAACAACAATTGATTCAGAGCGTGAGCACTCAAAAATTGCGCGCAATATTTTTGAAGAGGCAGATATTCCCACTACAAAGTATCGAATTATTACTGGGAAATTAATTGAAGTTATTGGAAAACTTGCTGACAGTTCTTACGAATTAATAATTATTAGACCTGCACTAGATCTTTTTGACATGATTCAAGAGTCGTATCGATTGTTAAAACCCAATGGATTATTAATAATTGATCAAGCATTAAGCGGTGGAAAGGTTTCAGATCCAACTCAGCGCGATCCTGAGAGTATTGCCCGGCGAGATGGGATTAAGGTAATTAAGGAAGATGAAAGGTGGGCGGCATCGGTGCTTCCAATTGGCGCAGGGGTGTTGGTAGCCAATAAACTTACTTAAATGAAGCAACCATCAAGTACTCCGTGGTGGCAACCAAGCGGTGAAATTAAGCCCGTAAGAGTTATTCAATCAAAAAGTAACACTAATTTTTTTGCTCTAGCAGTGGTAATCGCACTTATTGCAGGTGGAATTGGTGCGGCAGTTGGCCGAAGCACTACGACCAATATTGGTGCAAATTTAGTTGAGACTAATAACAAGGTAGAGCGAGCCCCTGATTCAATTGCAGCCCTTGCTGCCCGGGTAATCCCAGCGGTAGTTTCAATTTCAGTAACTGGATCATCTGGTTCCGGTACTGGATCTGGATTCTTCCTTGATAGTAATGGATATATTTTGACTAATAACCATGTAGTTGAAGCAGCGGCAACACGTGGGACTATTACCGTAGAACTTTCTGATGGCAAAAAATATGGGGCCAAGTTAATGGGACGGGATAATTCTTACGATTTAGCTGTGCTTAAAATTGATGTTATTTCGGCACCAACCTTACAACTAGGAAATAGCGATCTAGTACAAGTTGGTGATTCAGTGATAGCGATTGGATCTCCACTTGGGTTATCTGGAACTGTTACATCTGGAATTATTAGTTCAAAAAATCGTGCCGTTACCACTGGTAGTGGAAGTGGTGAAAGTTCATTTATCAATGCACTGCAAACCGATGCTGCAATTAATCCTGGAAACTCGGGTGGGCCATTAGTGGATTTAACTGGTGCAGTAATTGGCGTTAACTCAGCAATTGCCACACTTGGCTCAGGTAGTCGCTCTGGATCTATTGGACTAGGGTTTGCAATTCCAATTAATCAAGCAAAGAAAACAGCTGAACAATTAATTAAAACTGGCTCTGCAACCTATCCAATTATGGGAATTTCGGTAGACACTAGATTCACTGGCACAGGCGCACAAATTTCAACTGATGGTGCTGGAGTAACTCCAGCGGGCCCGGCCGATAAAGCTGGTTTAAAAGCTGGTGACATAATCACATCATTAGACGGTATTGAAATAAGTAATTCAGATGAATTAATTGTTGCTATTAGAAGTAAAAATGTTGGAGATAAAGTTAAGATCAAATACACCAGAAATAATATATCGAGAGAGGCAACTGTCACATTAGCTGCCTCAAAGAAATAAATCATGCTAAATATTGGTGGCGGCGAAATAATTGGTTTAATGGTTTTAGGAATGATTTTAATTGGCCCAGATCGCATGCCTAACGTTGCTGCTGATGCTGCCAGATTCCTAGTTAAATTAAAGAATATGGCGCAATCAGCTACTAATGAATTAAAAGAAAATCTAGGCCCGGGTTATGAAGATTTACAGGTTAAGGATCTACACCCAAAAACTTTTATCAAAAAACATATAGGTGATGTAATTGATAAGAGTGATCTTGAAATGAAGCCAAAACCAAAGATTGATCCGGACATACTATGAGCACAATTGAATTAATAAATACAGCACTTGGTACCGTAATTGATCCAGAGCTTCATAAACCGTTGCCAGAGCTAGGGATGGTTGATTCGGTTGAGTTTGAATCCGGAGTAGCAAAAATCGGGATACTTTTAACAATTGTTGGTTGCCCAATGAAAGATCGACTCCACGGTGATATAACCAAATCTTTAAGCGATATAGCAGAAATCAAAAGTGTTGAAATTAATTTTGGGGTTATGAATGAAGAGCAGAGAAATAATGTCAAAAAACTTATCAGAGGTGGCCGTGAGAAGTTCATTCCATTTGCCCAACCAGAATCCCTAACTCGAGTTTTAGGAATTGCATCCGGAAAAGGTGGAGTTGGTAAATCTTCAGTAACAGTAAATTTAGCAGTTGCTGCAGCAGCACGTGGGCTTAAAGTTGGAATATTAGATGCAGATGTTTATGGTCATTCAATTCCAAGGTTGATGGGCATACTTGATAAAAGACCAACTGCAATTGATCAAACCTTTATTCCTGTTGAAAATTATGGCGTGAAGGTTGTTTCAATGGAGATGTTCAAGCCAGAAAGATCAGATCCGGTGGCATATCGCGGTCCGCTGTTGCATAGAGTTTTAGAACAACTATTAAGTGATGCATATTGGGGCGATTTAGATTTATTGCTTCTAGATTTGCCGCCCGGCACCGGTGACATTGCAATATCACTTGGCCAATTAATTCCAGGATCAGAAATAATTGTTGTAACAACACCACAAATTGCCGCAGCTGAGGTTGCAGAACGCGCTGGAAGAATCGCCCATCAAATTAAACAACCAGTTCTCGGTGTAATCGAAAACATGTCCGATAGTGCCTGTACTAAGTGTGGAGAGAAGATTTCAATATTCGGCAGTGGCGGGGGAGAGGAAACATCAAGAAGGCTTAGTGAATTAGTTGGCGCAAATGTTCCACTTTTAGCAAAGGTTCCATTTAACTCTGAACTTCGCGAAGGCGGAGATGCCGGAACTCCAATTGTTTTATCAGATCAAAATGCAATGCTGATTTTTGAGGGTATTTTAGATAAAATCATTGTTAGACCTAAATCTTTACTAGGAGTTAGATTAAATATCAACGTTTAAGATTTTTTATTTAGCTTACTAACAATCTCTTCAATAGCATCTGAAATCTCACTGTGTAGGTAATCGCGAGTGGTAACTTCACCAAGCGCTGTGCGAAGGCTTGCTAACTCCCTTGTTAAATACTCTGTATCTGCAATATTTCGCTCTTCACGCTCGCGATCCTCATTGCCTTGAATGCGGTCACGATCTGCTTGACGATTTTGCGCTAACAAAATAAGTGGCGCAGCATATGAAGCCTGCAGCGAAAGTAGAAGTGTCAAAAATATAAATGGATAATCATCGAATTTTAAGTTTTCTGGAGCTAATGAGTTCCAAGTAACCCAAAGCAGCACAAATGCAGTCATGTATACCAAGAATTTTGCAGTGCCTAAGAAGCGAGCGAACCGTTCTGACCAACGACCAAATGCCTCAGGATCATAAGAAGGTTTAAGGGTTCTACGCGCTTCACGTGGAAACTCAAGTGAGTTTTTATTTACCTTTTGCTTAGCCATGATTATCTATCCTCACCCTCTCTTCTTACTGATTCTTCATGTCGCCAATTCTCAGGCAGTAAATGGTCAAGTACATCATCAATTGTTACCGCACCGAGTAGGCGCTCATTCGCATCTACTACAGGAACAGCCAACAAGTTATAACTAGCTAGGTATGAAGCGACCTCATTCAAAGTTGCTTCCGCTGACAAAGGTGCAATGTCACTATCAAGAATTCCACCAAGCAATGTTGCAGGCGGTTCTCTTAGCAGGCGTTGGATATGAACAATTCCCATTAACCTACCGGTAGGAGTTTCGATTGGTTGGCGACAAACAAATACTTGAGATGCAAGACCTGGTGCAACTTCAGATAATCTAACTCTAGAAAGTGCTTCAGCGACAGTTGAATCTGCAGTTAACACAATAGGTTCAGTCGTCATCATGCCACCAGCTGAGTAATCTTCATAGTGCATTAAGCGCTGAACATCTTCGGCATCCTCTGGCTCCATCAATGCAAGAAGTGCTTGAGCACGCTCCTGGCCAACCTCGCGAAGTAAATCTGCAGCATCATCGGGGTCCATCTCTTCTAATACATCCGCTGCTCTTTCACCTTCAAGTTCTGCTAGTAGTTCAACTCGAGAAGATTCATCCATTTCTTCCAGTACATCTGCTAATCGCTCATCATCTAATGCTCGTGCAACTTCAGCACGACGCTTAAGTGTTAGATCATGCAGAACTGAAGCTAAATCTGCAGCCCTTAGATTTGCAAGCGTACTGAGCAAATGACTAACACCTTGGTTAGTTTCATTAATTGCAATTCCAGATATCTCTGCCCAAGTGACTGTTGAAGAAGCGCCACGTCTACGAAAACCAGCACCACGGCGCATTACGTGTACTCGCTCAATAAACCAATCACCAGTCTTTGATAATTCCATGGCGATATCTTCGACAGTTACTTTTTCATTTGAATCAACCATGGTTACAGATCGGTCCAACATCTCAGACAAAACAGAAATCTCATTAATACGTGGTTCAAATCTGCGCATATTTAGGAGTCCTGTAATAATTACATGTCCATTATCAATCGAGGTTACTCTTGTGATTGGAACAAAAATTCTTTTACGTGGCGGAACCTCAACGATGAAGCCTAAAATTCTTGGTGGTTGATTGTTAGTACGCAGTGTTGCGACCGCATCCCTAACCTTGCCAAGTTGATCACCATTTGGGTCAAAGACCGAAGTGCCAGCTAATCGAGCCAGGAATACACGATTTAGGTTTGAGCCTTTGCTTGTATTCATAGGCTAAGGGTATCGGCTCTATACCAATTCATAACAATAATTAAATTACAGATAGGTTTTACCCTATGAAAGATCAGGATCACACCAAACTTCCAACTGGCCGTGATATCCCATTTTTAATCTCAGGGATCCTTGGCATAGGTGCATCAGGCCCGATTATCGCAAAAAGCCAGATGCCAGTTCCTACCATGATTTTTTGGCGAAATATTATTGGCGGCTTGGTAATGCTTCCATTTGCGCTAGCTCGCGGTGAGTGGAAAAGTAAAGAACAGCGTCGAGCAATTAGATGGTCAGCATTAGCCGGTTTTCTTTTGGCATCTCACTTTATCTGTTTCTTTTGGGCTATGAAATTCACCTCCGTTGCAACCGGAACGGCGCTAACTGCAACTCAACCAATCTTTGCTGCAATCTTTGTTAAGTTAACAGGTGGACACATCCCGAAAAAATCATTCGGTGGAATGTTAATCGCATTTGTTTCAGTAATTGCAATTACTGGTATTGATTTAAATCTTTCACTTAGATCTTTTCAAGGAGACTTAATGGCAGTCGTTGGTGGAGCATTGGGTGCTGCTTATATGATGATTGGTGCCAAAGTGCAACGAGATATTTCGACATCAACTTTTACATCCGTTTGTTACATTGTTTGTGGATTATCAATATTACCAATTGTGTTTTTAACTAATTCACCTTTCAATGGATTTACAAGTTACGAATGGCTTTTACTTGCTGGCCTAATTTTTGGCGCTCAATTTCTTGGACATACATTGTTTAATTTTTCATTGAAAAGAGTTTCCCCTGCAGTCGTGTCATTAATTGTTTTCTTTGAGGTACCAGTAAGTGCAATTTTGGCTTATCTTTGGTTAGATCAAAAACCGCCTGCTGGCACAATCCCTGGAATTATTGGCTTACTTTTTGGTTGCGCATTGTTTGTTTTGCGTTCTAACCAAGCAAGTAATGATGAAAAGAGTAAGTAATTGAAAATTGATCTCCATACTCACTCAACTTACAGCGATGGTACAGATAAGCCATCTGAGCTAATTAATAAAGCATTAGCCGCTGGTATCACAATAATTGGTCTAACTGATCATGATTCAATAAGTGGTTGGCAAGAAGCAACCACCTCATTGCGTCCAGGGATATCACTAGTGCCAGGTGCGGAGATATCTTGCCAAACCACTGATGGAATAAGTGTCCACATACTGGGCTTGTTATTTGATTCCAGCAATAGTGAGTTAATGAATACCCTTGAAAAAACTAGAGAAAACCGTCATGGCCGTATGGAAAAGATAATTGCAAGAATTAACGAGGCTGGAATTGATATCACTATGAATGATGTATTAGCGCAATTATCTGATGGTGCAACTTTGGGCCGACCACATCTTGCTGATGCATTAGTTAAGAAAGGTGTTGTAGCTAGTAGGGATGAAGCATTCACTCAGATGCTGCATAACAACTCAAAATATTATGTTTCACACTACTCACCAACACCAGAAGCTGCGATTGCATTGATTAAAGCCGCTGGGGGTGTCAGCGTAATCGCTCATCCAATGGCATCTCATCGAGGGCGAACAATCTCACTTGAAACCTTTGGCTCACTAATTGAATCGGGCTTGGATGGCATTGAAGTCGATCATCGCGATCATTCACCAGATGAGAAACAGCAATTAATTGCCCTTGCTAACGGATCTAATCTTGTCATGACTGGGGCAAGTGATTATCACGGTAATGGAAAACTAAACTCTTTAGGTGAATACACAACTAATCCAGATCAGTGGGAAAGGCTTGAAGCTCGAGCGAACGCTCGCAGAGTTATTACAGTTTAATTTGTGGCTTATTGGCTAGCAAAGCCAACTCGACGATCAGCAGATTCGCCAACCTCTACATAGCTAATTTTGTTGAATGGAACCAAAATTTCTCGCCCTTTGCTATCACTAAGGGATAAAACAGAAGAAGATTTTATTGCTTCGTTTACTTTTGCAATTACCTCAGACTGAGAATTTTCACATTCAATATTTAGCTCATGCGTACTATCTGAAATACCAATTTTCACATCGGTTCTTGCTGAACTTTTAGCAGCTGGTTTTGTTGTAGCCATAACTTAACTCTATCTATTTGCTTGCAACATAGCGAATTTAAGATTGTGACTTAGGAAACCCGGAGATTCCCCGCCAGATAAGATTCATAACTAATTCAGTTGCCCGCTTGCGGTCAATTTTGCCATCACGGTCTAACCAGTGACGAGCAGCGGTTTGAACAGTCCCGATAATTCCAACAGCCAGCATCATGGATTCTTCTTTACCTAACCCGGTATCAATTGAGATAACTGCACTCACTGCCGCTGCACAGTCGTAGGTCATGCGATTTAATCGCTCCCTTACTTGTGGCTCTAAGCTCATATCGCTTTCAAACAACAATCTAAATGCTTCACCTTCAGAATCAATAAATCCAAAGTAAGCCTCAACAGTGGCTGCCACTCTAGATGAGTTTTCACGATTTGATGCAATTGCTTTTTGAATTGCAAAGACAAGTGAGTCAATATGCATATCTAGTACTGCAAGGTAAAGATCTAACTTAGATGGAAAGTGTTGATATAAAACTGGCTTACTAACATTGGCCCGATCTGCAATTTCATCCATGGCGGCGGAGTGATATCCGGCAACAGTAAATACTTCAAGTGCTGCGATTAGCAACTGTGCTCGTCGCTCATCACGGGGCAGGCGAGCGGATTTATCATCAGTCATTCTTTAATTCTAATCTCATATCCAAGATATTGTCAGTTTTTATTACATTTATAGTTATATTGTGCGGGTGAGCGCATCAAAAAGAATGTTATTAGTCCATGCCCATCCTGATGATGAAACGATCAATAACGGCGTAACTATGGCTAAGTATGCAAAAGATGGCGCCCAAGTAACTTTAGTTACCTGCACAAGAGGAGAAGAAGGTGAAGTATTGGTTGCTGAGCTTGCCAGTTTAGCCAGTGATAAAGATGACAAACTTGGTCAACATCGTGAAATTGAGTTAAAAGATGCAATGGCTCATCTTGGTATTGCAGATTTTAGATTTTTAGGAGCGCCGAATAAAAAATGGCGTGATAGCGGCATGATGGGTATGCCTCAAAATGATCGCACAGATGTGTTTTGGCAATCAGATTTAGATGAATCTGCAAATGAATTAGTGAAGATTATTTTGGAAATCAAACCCCAGGTATTAATTACATATGATGAATTTGGTGGATATGGACACCCGGATCATATAAAAGCTCACCGTGTTGCCATGCGCGCAGCTGAGATTGCGGAAACAAAAGGCTGGAAAATTGAAAAAATTTATTGGAACACAATGCCAAGATCAGTAATTCAAATGGGTATAGAAAAAATGAAAGAGGTTGGGTCTGACTTCTTTGGCGCTGAAAGTGTTGATGATCTGCCATTTGCAAAGCCAGATGAATTAGTAACTTCAGTAGTTCATGCTTCAGAATTTGTGCCACAAAAGCTAGCGGCAATGAAAGCACATGCAACTCAAATTGCCGTAGACGGGCCTTTCTTTGCACTTTCAAATAATCTTGGTTTATCGGTATGGGGAGATGAGTACTACACAATCGTTAAAGGAGAGAAAGCAGCACCCTTTGATGAGAATGGTAGAGAATTAGATTTATTTGCTGGAATTAAACAATGAATCTTATTAAATCAATAGTTTTTGGGGCATTAATTGGATTTAGTGCGACCATGCTTCATAACCTTTACTCACCATATGGTTATGTTGCGTCTTTGGTTTTAACTTTTTTTGGCATTAGAGTAATTGGTCAAACACTATTTAAGATCAGGTATCAATTAATTGCCGCGCTAGCTTGGTTAGCTGTGGTGGTTAAAGCTGGCACACCAGGTACCGGAGATGAGTTATTGATATATGGCAACACATATGGAAATCTATTTCTAACAGGTGGCCTCGTTGCGTTATTGCTGGGATTGATAGTAAAAAAATCTAATTTTCGCTAAAGCTGCCAATCCCAACTCTGACCTTCTTTACTATCTTTTACTGCTATTCCATTTTTTTCAAGTAGATCACGTAGGCGATCACTCTCTTTAAAGTCTCCTGAACTTCTGGCTGATTGACGCATTTTTAGTAAATTCTCAAGATCTGCAGGTAGATCACCTTTTGAGACTGGTTTAAAAAAATCTAGGCCAAACAATTGGTCAACCGCTTTAAAAACTTGATACTTAACTCCATCACTAATCGTTTGAGATTTTTCAACTCCACGTAATTTCTGTAACGCCCTAGGAGTATCAAGATCTTGGCTAAAATCCAATTCGATTTCTTCAACAAGTTCCTTAGCCATTTTTTCATCTATATTCTCATTGCCAACCCAAACTGCAGTTTTCTCACGCCATCTTTGAATTAAAAGATGGGCTGCCTTCAAGCTATCCCAACTTAAATCCATTTGACTTCGGTAGCGATTTTCTAGGAAGCAAAGCCGTAGGGAAAGTGGATCTAATCGCTTTGCAATTAAATCTGAAACCAAGACTACATTCCCACTGCTTTTAGACATTTTTCTACCCTCAAACAAAAGATGCTCACCATGAATCCAAAGCGCAACCGCCTCCTTATTTATTGCAGAGTTTGACTGTGCTCTCTCGTTTTCATGGTGAGGGAAGCGAAGATCAATTCCGCCAATGTGTAAATCAACAAATTGATTCAAATAATAAAGTGACATTGCCGAACACTCGATATGCCAACCTGGAAAACCTTTGCCCCAGGGTGAATCCCAAATCATTTCTGTTCGGCCGGCTGCAGCTTTCCAAAGTGCCCAGTCGGCGTGAAATCTTTTTGCACCATCTTCGGTGTATTCAAAACGATGTCCAGGTTTTAGTGCATCTAGCCGGTTACCACTAATTGCGCCATAACCGGCAAAGGACTGGGCAGAGAAATAAACACAGTTATCTGTTCCGATGTACGCATGATCTGTATCAATTAATTTTTTAATCAAATCCTGCATCAAATTTATGCATTCACTTGCCTTCGGATAAGAATCAGCAGCGCTTATATTCAACTTACTTAAATCTTCATGAAATCTTTTTTCATATATCCGGGCAATCTCAAATGGATCCTTAGACTCAGCTTTTGCTTGGGCTAGCATCTTGTCTTCCACAAAATCTTCTGACATATGACCAACATCGGTAATGTTTTGAATAAATTCAACTTTATATCCGACAAACTTTGCTAATCGGGTAATTAGATCACCAAGCAGGAATGTGCGCATATTTCCAACATGTGCATCCCGATAAACGGTAGGGCCACAGCTATAAACTCTTAATTTTTTACCATCACTACTTACCAGTGGTTGTAGCTGCCGAGATTTTGTATCAAATAATTCAATCTTATGTTTCATAATTTATCGGGGACTACTTTCCATACCGCAATCTTGGCAGGATCAAAGGTAATTACCGTGCCATCCTTTTTAAGCACTGTGTTTTCACTCTCTAAAGTGCCTAATAGATCCCGATAGCCACCAGATGGATCATGCAGGCGAATACTGACCCGCAGCCCAATTTGTGCCGCTGATGGCTGCATATGGCTCCCTCTATTAAACTTAGGTCGTAATCAACAGGAGTTGATGGCAGTATTCTCCACCTAAGTTGGTGGAATAACTGTAAGGAGAAGCGTGACCTACATAATTGCTCAACCCTGTGTTGATGTTAAAGATAAATCTTGCATCGAAGAGTGCCCAGTGGATTGTATTTACGAGGGCGATCGCATGCTCTACATCCAACCCGATGAGTGTGTTGATTGCGGCGCATGTGAGCCAGTTTGTCCGGTTGAGGCCATTTACTATGAAGATGATGTGCCATCTCAATGGAAAGAATATAGCGAGATTAATACAAAGTTCTTTGTGGAAATTGGTTCACCAGGTGGAGCAGCAAAACTTGGCCCAGTTGGCAAAGACCACCAAGTAGTTTCTGCACTACCACCACAAGAGAAATAGTTTTTTGCAAAAGCTGCCAGATTTTCCTTGGGATTTATTGGCACCATACGGAGACAAAGCCAAAAAACATCCGGATGGCTTTATAGATCTATCTCAAGGAACACCGGTTGATGCAACTCCAAAATTTATTCAAGAGGCATTGAGCAAAGCAAGCAACTCACCAAGCTACCCGTTAACTGCCGGAAGTGAAGAGCTAAGAGCTGCAATAAAAGATTTTGCAATTAAAACCTTAGGGGTAACTGGTGAATTTGATGTGCTGCCAACAATTGGCTCCAAAGAATTAATTGCTCTTCTACCAACTTTTTTACAATCTAAAACAGTTTTATATCCAGCAGTTGCATATCCAACCTACCTAGTTGGCGCACTTATGGCATCAGCCCAACCAACACCGGTAGAAATTGATGCCACAACCTGGCCGGTGGCAGATTTAGCCTGGGTTAACTCACCATCTAACCCAACTGGGCAAGTGCAGAGTAGTGAACAGCTGTTAGCTGCAATTAATTGGGCTAGAAAGAATCATTCAATTCTGGCAAGTGATGAGTGTTATTTAAGCTTCACCACTACTGGTAAATCTATTTTGGCACTGTCTGGGGGTAATAACTCAGGACTTCTTGCCGTTCACTCATTATCAAAGCGATCAAATTTAGCTGGCTATCGAGCAGCATTTTTAATTGGGGATTCAAAGTTAATTGATCAGATCAGGCAGATTAGAAAACATGCTGGGCTAATGGTTCCACTACCAGTTCAACAAGCAATGATTGCTGCCCTTTCAGAGAATAAACATGCACAGGAACAAGCTCAGCGCTACTTAGCACGTGGGGTGAAATTAAAGAGTGCGTTAGTAAATGCTGGCTTTACTATTGAACACAGTGAGGCTGGTTTATATATCTGGTGCACAAAAGGTGAGGATGGCTTTAAAACAGTGGATTACTTCGCTGCGATGGGGATATTAGTAACACCAGGTAGTTTTTACGGTAGTAATAACTTTGTCCGGATTGCACTTACTGCCACCGATGAAAATATTGATAAGGCGATAGCACGAATTAACTCATGAAAACTAGCGCAATTTTATTAGTAGGTGGCATGGGAACCAGGTTAATGCCCTTAACATCAAAGACTCCAAAGCCAATGTTGCAAGTAGCAGGGGTGCCATTTACCGAACATCAAATTAGAAAAGCAGCCCAAGCTGGAATCTCTGAAATTGTCTTAGCAACCTCATATAAGGCAGAGCTATTTGAGCCGTATTTTGGTGATGGTAGAAAATTTGGCATAAAAATTAAATACGCAGTTGAGGAGAGCGCACTTGGCACAGGCGGTGGCATAAGAAATGCAGCTGCACTCCTTGATGATTGTGACCAGGTAGTAATTTTCAATGGCGATGTATTAAGTGGTCATGATTTAGCTGCCCAAATTCACTCCCATATAAATAATAGAGCAGATGTAACTCTGTATTTAACTAAGGTTGAAGACGCCAGAGCTTATGGCTGCGTTGAATTAATAGCAGATAACCAAATCAAATCATTTTTAGAAAAGATGGAAAATCCAGTGAGCAATATGATTAATGCCGGCTGCTATATTTTTAATCGCAAAGTAATTGATCAAATTCCAGCTAATCAGGTGGTAAGTGTTGAGCGAGATACGTTTCCGAGCTTTCTTAGCTCTGGCGTTAAGGTTTATGGCTACTTAGATAACTCTTATTGGTTAGATATTGGAAACCCGCAGGCATTAGTTAAAGCCTCTGCTGATTTAATTACTGGCGTGATCACATCTGTTGCAACCCCCAAGCACAGTGGAGATCATCTGATTGCAGCTAATGCTCAGGTTTCACCATCTGCAATTATTAATCTCGGCACTGTTATTGAACCTGAAGTAGTAGTTGAGAGTAATTGCCAGATAAGTGGATCAATAATTGGTACGGGTGCAAAAATTGGCGCAAATTGCAAAGTAATTAACTCAATAATCGCTCCAGATACCCAAATTGAGGCTGGAATGATCGTAATTTCTAATTATTTGGGCTTTTAATTCTCCACATTTGACCAACCCTGACTTGACTTAATCGAGTTACAAGCGTGTAATTCTCCTAGTAGCGGGCACCCCTGGCCCTTAGGTAGTTGGATTTACCAACTAAGACATTTAGGAGAGATATGTCAGACCAACGCGCAGAGCTTGCAGCACTTGTAGTTTCATCGGAACAACTTTCTTGGCAGGAGCGAGCCCTTTGCGCTCAAACCGATCCAGAGGCTTTCTTTCCTGAGAAGGGTGGCTCAACTCGTGAGGCAAAGCGTGTATGCCTTTCCTGTGAGGTGCGCTCAGAGTGTCTTGAGTATGCGCTCGCTCATGATGAGCGGTTTGGAATTTGGGGCGGTTTATCAGAACGTGAACGTCGCCGCTTAAAGCGCCGCAGCGCATAAAATAACGGGTGGCTGAAAAGCAGAGCACCGGGGCGCAAGCCCAACTTGAAGATCAATATGTAACAGCAATTGTTGTTACCCATGATGGTGTTACGTGGTTAAGTGAAGTCGTTGCATCACTATCTTCACAAAAGCTTCAACCAGATCAAATTATTGCAGTAGATAACGGCTCAAATGATGGCTCAGTTAAGTTATTAACAAATGCTGGCATCGAAGTAATAAAAAAATCCCGTAGTACTGGTTTTGGTGAGGCAGTTGCCGCCGCAGTTTCAAAATTGCCACCAGCTGCAACTGATAGCAACGAACAAGAGTGGCTTTGGATTTTGCATGATGATTGTGCACCTGATCGGTATGCGCTCGCTAAATTATTAGAAGCAGCAATAAGCCGTCCGCAAGTTGGTATTGCCGGTCCTAAAATTTTAGGTTGGTATGACCGTAAACATATTTTAGAAGTTGGTATAAGTATCACTGAAAATGGCACCCGTTGGACTGGGCTTGAAGAGCGCGAACACGATCAAGGTCAGCACGATGAAATTAAAAATGTTTTAGCAGTCAGTACAGCTGGCATGCTTATCAAACGCTCTTTATTTGAAGAGCTAGGTGGCTTTGATCCCAGCTTAGAATTATTCAGAGATGATATTGATTTAGGTTGGCGCGCGCATATTGCTGGCTACTCTGTAATTTGTGTTGGCGAAGCAATTCTCTATCATGCTGAGGCCTCATCATCTGAGCGAAGATCGATTGATGTTAGAGATGCAATTTTGCACAGGCCTTTACTTCTAGATCGTCGTAATGCGGCATTTGTGCTTCTTGCTAATTCAAGTTGGTGGATTTTACCGTGGGTTGCCGTTCAGCTTTTATTTACATCAATCGGTAGGTCAATCATTTACCTATTGGCAAAGCTGCCTGGTTACGCTGCAGATGAAATTGCTGCTATCGGTTTACTTATTTTTAAGCCTGCCGATTTAATCAAATCTAGAAGATATCGAAAATCTGCCAGAGTGTTAACCGCTCGAGTCATTAAGCCATTTATTCCGGCACGCAGTGCTCAAATTAGATCCATACTTGAGAAAATATCATCATCATTGCTAAATGCATTTAAACCAAAGCAACAAGAAGAAGTAAGAAATCAAACAAAAAGCTACTCCGATATTGGTGTGATTGATGAAAGTTTTGACGAGATTGATTTTAAGCCAGAAAAGAGATTTACTAGAATTCGTTCTTTAGCCAAGCAACCATTTTTGTTTGGTATTTTGGTAATCCTGATCATTTCTTCTCTTTACGCAAGAAATCGCTTTGGCTTAATTTCCGGCGGTGCACTACCGATATCAACAAGTAGCGCCAAAGACTTAATTACTTCATATGCTAATTCATGGCATTTAATCGGGCTTGGCAGCAGTAGTGCTGCACCGTCTTGGATTCCACTGATTGGATTTGCCTCACTTATAACAGCTGGTAATCCTCAACTACTGATTACTCTCACATATTTTCTGATTCCAGTTTTGCTATACATATTATTTTATAGAACTGCACGGAAATATACGTTAACAAATTACTCTGCAGTTTTCGCGGCCATCATCTACTCGTTATCACCCGTCGTATTGACAGCTATAAATCAGGGGCGGATCGGAACAATTGCAACAGCAATTTTATTGCCACCTATTTTTACTTTACTTGAGAAAAACAAGACGCTGGTAAACCTTACTTGGCGCAAAATCTACTCAATAACTTTGCTCGCCGGCATAGCAGCTGCATTCTCGCCATTATTTCTCTTAGGCTGGGCACTCTTCCAAATCTCAGTTTTGGGGCATCTGTATGCCACAACTACCAACTGGCGGGCTAACAAATGGCAAGAAATTGTTAACAACTTAAATAATGATGAGTTTAAAAAGAGATTTGCGCTACTTATTACGCCAATCTTAATTAATATTCCAAACTCCTTAAATCTAATTATCCATCCAATTACAGCTTTGCGGGAACCTGGACTTTCAATTCCATCAGGTGATTGGTCATCAGTTGTTTTGTTTAATCCAGGCGGGTCTAGCTCTCCGGCGCTTTATATACTCGCGCCATTTTTACTTTACTTACTTATAAGTTTAATTTCATTTGATCAACGTAAATCAGCGAAAGTTTCAATAGTTGCAATCGCGATCGCTGCAACGTTGAGTTCTTACTTTATAGATGGAAATGGCAGCAGCTCTCAAAGAGTTTGGAGCGGATCATTAATAGTTTTTGCGCAAATACTTGCCTTGTTATCAATTTTTGCCATTGGAGAGCGAATCCTTCCACAGCTTAGAAGTTCAAATTTTGGTTTCAAACACATCGCATCAGCAGCAACCGTGCTAGCAACTGTAATTTCGATGGTTTTAATTACCACCTGGACGACAACTGTTGGCGCTAATTCATTAGTTAAAGCAAATCAAGAAGCGGTTATCCCAGCGTTTATAACTGATTTAGCAAGTACTAATGAAAAGCCAAAAACACTTGTAATCCGAAAAAGCCCAAAACAATTGCAATATTTTGTTACTAGAGGAGAAGATTTAAAGTTAGGAGATCCTGATATAGCGAGTAAAACGCCAGTACAGGTTCATAGTTCAATTGTTGATTTAGTAAACGGTATTGGTGCAAATAGTGGCCGAGTATTAGGTTTTTATGGAATCCAATATGTGTACATGAAAAATCCTGCCGATGCTGGTTTAGTTCGGACAATAGATGGTATTGGTGGCTTTACTAGAAGTTCAGCAACCAAAGATGGAGTTGTCTGGAAAGTTAATAACTCACTTGCGCGGGTCACCTATTTAAATACTAAAGGAAAGTATTTTCCAATAAATCTGGATGATACATCTATTGCCTATGTACCTGGAGAAGGTGTAGTAATTTTGGCCGAGAAATTTGATAGTAATTGGCAACTATTATTAGATGGCAAGTTGATTAAAGCCAGTGAGAATCAATATGGTTTACCAGAATTTAAGATTCCCAGCAAAGGAAATATCTCATTGGTGCATAATGGAACCAGCAGACGTGCCTGGGTTTCCTTGCAACTAATAGTAATAATTACTGTAATAATCCTAGCTTTGCCATCTGGGCGTAAACGACGAGAGGTTCCACTTGAGGAACTAACATGAAAAAACTTTTAAATTTGCGAGCACGCAAATTCAGCCAGCAGATAGTACTTTTCCCACTGCTACTTATACTTCTAGCTTCACTTTCATATTATGCACCTAGCCAGAGTGAGCAAGTTAAAGTGATTTCAACCTATCCAGCTACTGTCTGTCCAGCAGTCGGGAATAAGGTTGCATCTGTTGCATCATTGAGCAACTCAAAAATTCAGCGAAGATTAATCAACGGAATCAGCAAAACACTAAATGCCGGGAAAAAAAGTCTTATTGTTTTGAACAATGATGCACTATTGGTGGAGGGCAACCCTGGTACTGCTTTAACTTTCGTAAATAGTGGTTGGAAATCTGTAGTGCCATGTTCAGTTAGCAATGGCGAACAGTGGTTTGCAGGTGGCTCTGGCGCACTGACAAGTAAATCTTTTCTTTATATTGTAAACAGTGGCTTTAGTGACTCATCTGTTGAACTTCAGATTTATACCCCAAACGGATTAATTGAACCTAAGAGCGTTGTAATTTCTCAGAATTCTACAAAAAAGATTTCTGTCGATACGCTGGTACCAGGTGAGGATAAGATTGTAATTGGCGTAAAAACTTTATCTGGTCGCGTTAGTTCCTATTTACTAGATGAACGAAAGAAGGGGCTTAAATCTTTAGGTGCAGATTTTGTCGCACCAGTTGCAACTGCAAATAAGAAGGTGACAATAGCTGGTATATCTGGTCATACCGGCAAACAAATTTCCAACAATAATTCAGTTTCCCATACTCTACGCTTACTCATTCCAGGCACTATTGATGCAAATATAGATGTGACTATAAATTCAAATGACGGAAATTTTATTCCTGAAGGTTTAGCTCAATTTAATGCTAGGAATCAAAGAGTTCTAGATATTCCATTAACTTTTGCGCCAGTCAATCAACCTTTCTCATTAATTATTGATTCAGATCAACCAGTGTTGGCCTCTGTTCTTTCAGAATTTGCTTTCGGTAAAAGTAAGGAAATCGCTTGGGCGACCGGCGCTGATGATTTGAGTAAGTGGAGTGTTAACTTAAGTGGATCTAAACCAGTACTGAGTTTTTCTGGAAATAAAATAAATATCCAGATATCGGCTACTACCATAAGTGGTAAAAAAATTGATAAGAAAATAACTGGCACTGATTTTCTAGTATGGAATGCACCCAGCGGATTAAATCGATTGCAGATTACGGCTAATGGAAAAGGTATTACCGGTGGAGTAATTTTCTTCCCAGAGGTTGGATCAATCGGCAGTAGCTACATTCCGATGAATAACGGTGCTAATTTGGAAACAGCATCCGAGCCAATTTCCGATGCCAGCGTGATTAGTCGTGGCTAAATCCCAACATTTATAGGTAGAGAGCATTAATCTGTTCATATGAAGAAGTTGTCTGGTCGCAGGTGTTCAAGAGCAAGTTGCGTGAGTGCTGCTATAAAAACTCTCACTTATATTTACTCTGACTCAACTGCCGTACTTGGCCCACTCTCAACTTATGCAGAGCCTCATAATTATGATCTCTGTGCAGTTCATAGTGAACGGTTAACGGTTCCAGTTGGTTGGAATGTAATTAAAGAAGAGGTAATTGATTACAACACGGGTCCAACAGATGAGGATTTGATGGCAATTGCCAATGCAGTAAGAGAAGTCGCAAATTCTGATTTAAATAACAAATCGATTCAGCCTGAATTGGGTCGCCGCGGTCACTTACGCGTTCTGCCTTCAAACTAATTTTAAAATTTAAAAAACTTCAAAGTTAAGAGTCTTATGTTAGATAAAATCATCAAGGCGTATGACATAAGAGGTTTAGTAAAAGATGAGATCACCCCTGATTTTTCATTTTCATTAGGAGTAGCCTTTGCTAAATTTTTAGAGTATGAGCGTGAACCAGCAACGATTGTGGTGGGCGAAGATATGCGACCATCATCGCCATTGCTTGCCGATGCTTTTTCTGACGGAGTTATTAGTCAAGGCATGGATGTAATTAAAATTGGCTTAGCATCAACAGATATGTTGTATTTTGCTTCTGGAAAACTGAATTTACCGGGCATAATGTTTACGGCAAGTCATAATCCAGCAAAATACAATGGCATGAAACTATGTAAAAGTGGGGCTCGACCTATTGGTCAAGACACTGGCTTAGTCAAAATTCGCCAATTGATTGAACAAGGAGTTCCAATTTCAAATCGTCCAATTGGATCTATGCGTAATCAAGAATTGCTTACAGAGTATGTGGATTACTTACTCTCACTTTTCCCAGACAAAGCATTCAAGAAACGAAAATTGAAAGTAGTTATTGATGCAGGTAATGGCATGGCTGGCTTTACCGCACCGGCAGTAATGGAGCGATTAAATATTGACTTAATTCCAATGTACTTTGAGTTAGATGGTAATTTTCCCAATCATGAAGCAAACCCAATTGAAGCAAAAAATCTTAAAGATCTTCAAAAACGGGTTAAAAAAGAGAAAGCAGATATTGGCTTGGCTTTTGATGGAGATGCAGATCGTTGTTTTTTAATCAACGAAAAGGGCGAATTAGTAAATCCGTCAGCGCTAACATCGCTAATCGCTGTTCATCAGCTAAAAACAAAGCCTGGTTCAACTATTATCTACAACTTAATTTCATCAAAAGCGGTTTCAGAGGTAATTGCTGAAAATGGTGGGATTGGTGTTCGAAGTCGTGTAGGTCACTCTTACATAAAAAGTCTTATGGCTGAGTCTGGTGCAATATTTGGTGGCGAACACTCAGGCCACTTTTACTTTAGTAATTTTTGGCGCGCAGATTCTGGCATGTTGGCAGCACTTTATGCACTCACGGAACTAATGGCCACAAAAAATACACTCTCAGAGTTGCTTAAACCATTTAATAGGTATGTCGCAAGCGGTGAGATTAATAGCAAAGTTAAGAACGCAGAAAAATCTATTGAGCTTATTCGCAAGAAGTATTGTGATAAATATCTAGTAGATGAGTTAGATGGCTTAACAATTACAGCAGATAACTGGTGGTTCAACCTTCGGCCCTCAAATACCGAGCCTTTGCTTAGACTAAATGTCGAGGCAGATACAGAAAAAGAGATGGTAAAGATTAGGGACACCGTACTGTCCTTGATTTAAAGGTGATAAATAGTCGTAAGTCAGGGTATCTTTATCCCCTAAAACTGTTTAATGGCCATTGTTAAGAGCTAAATAATAGGAGAGTAAATGAGCACCACGACCGCGATTAAAAACGATATTGCAAATCCATCTCTAGCTAGTGAAGGAAAAAAGCGTATTGAGTGGGCTGCTCGAAATATGCCAGTTTTGACACAAATTAAAGAGCGCTTTGCAAAAGAAAAACCATTTACTGGAATACGAATAGCAGCTTGCATGCATGTAACAACTGAAACAGCAAACTTAATGCTGGCGCTAAAGGCTGGAGGAGCAGATCTTGCTCTTTGCGCGTCTAATCCACTTTCAACTCAAGATGACACTGCAGCAGCACTTGTTCACGAGTATGGCATTTCAGTTTTCGCTAGAAACGCAGTCGATCGCGATGGTTATTATTCACATTTAAATTCAGCTCTTGATATTAAGCCACAACTAGTTTTTGATGATGGTTGCGATTTAGTAAATGTTTTGCATACCACTCGCACTGAGTTAATCGAAGGAGTAATGGCTGGTTGTGAGGAGACAACAACTGGCGTTATTAGATTAAGCCAAATGGCAAAAGATGGTGCATTGAAGTTTCCAATGATTGCTGTTAATGACACCGACACAAAGCATATGTTTGATAATCGTTATGGCACTGGTCAATCAACCTTTGATGCGATCTTCCGCGCAACTAATACGTTAGTTGCTGGAAAAATTGTTGTTGTGGCTGGATTTGGCTACTGCGGAAAAGGCGTAGCAGAGCGTGCAAAAGGATTAGGCGCAGAAGTCATTATCACTGAAATTGATCCGACAAAAGCTTTAGATGCGCTCATGCAGGGATTTCGAGTAATGCCAATGACAAAAGCGGCAGCAATTGGTGATATTTTTATTACTGTTACTGGAAACCGCGATGTATTGCGCGATGAACACTTCAAAATTATGAAAGATGGCGCGATTCTTGCTAACTCTGGTCACTTTGATGTCGAGATCGATGTGGCATGGCTTGAGAAAAATGCAAAACAAAAGAATTCAAAGATGCGTCACCAAACCGATGAGTATGTAATGGCAGACAACCGTCGCATCTTGCTAATTGCCGAGGGTAGATTGGCAAACCTAGGGGCAGCAGAAGGTCACCCAGCCTCTGTGATGGATATGTCATTTTCTGATCAAGCGTTAACTGCAGAATGGCTATTAAAATCAGGCAAAGATTTATCTGCTGGCTTACACAATGTTCCAGTAAGTATCGATAAAGATGTTGCCAGACTGAAACTTGAAAGTATGGGATCTTCATTAGATGTTCTTACGCCAGCCCAAGAGCTCTATTTGAACTCCTGGGAACACGGTTCTTAAATGCCATTAGTCATGGTTGTTGATGACGACCAAGACTTAGCAGAGATGCTCAGCATCGTATTGACTGCTGCTGGAATGGAAGTTGATTTAGTAAGCCGTGGTGATCAAGTTATGGATTTATTCAATGCAAATCCGCCTGATCTAATTTTACTGGATGTAATGTTGCCAGGCATTGATGGAGTACAAGTTTGTAAAATTATTAGAGAAACTTCGATGGTTCCAATTGTTATGTTAACTGCTAAAGGCGACACCCAAGATGTAGTACTTGGCTTAGAGGCTGGTGCTGATGATTACATGGTTAAACCATTTAAACCACAAGAATTAGTAGCGCGAATAAATACAAGACTGCGTCGCAATACAAAAGTTGGATCACTTTCAATTGGCTCATTAGTAATTGATCAAATGGAGCATAAGGTACTTAAAAATGGCCTAGAGATTGCTCTGACTAGATTGGAGTTTGATTTGTTAGCTGCTCTAGCCAAGGAGCCCGGCCGAGTATTTACCAGAGAAGCATTACTAAGTGAGGTCTGGGGATATCAGCACGCGGCAGATACCAGATTAGTTAATGTTCATGTTCAAAGATTGCGCTCTAAAATTGAATCAGATGCTGATAATCCGGAGCATGTATTAACTGTACGAGGTGTTGGCTATAAGGCGGGAGCGGCTAGAGTTTAGCCATGCTAATTAGCAAGATTAAGATTAAGCAATCACTTAGTCTTAAAGTACTGTCTAGCAGTATTGCATTTTCAATTTTAATTTCGTTAGTTATCGGGTTTACTCTTCACAATAGAGTTGCTTCAACAATTATTAATGAGAAAATTGCGATATCTAAAGTTGAAACTTCAAATGCTCTGTATTTAGCTCAAGGTCACTTTAATATTGCTCGTTTTCAAAATGATGCTGGATTGAGGAAAGTTGTTACAGATTTTATTACTTCAAGCAGGGAAGATGGTTCACTTTCTGGGCGCGAAACTGTAATTTTGCCAGTAACAAACAATTCTAATACCCAAGACATTTATCAAACTGTTCCAACCTTATTAGTATTAGATTCGATTCCAAATTCTTTCCGAGAACAAGTTAGAAGCTCGGATTCAGTACTAGATAAGCGAACAACGATTCGTTACTCAGATGGCAATGAATATCCTGGTTTCCTTATCGGTGGTAAGTTGAATGTCCCACGGACGGGTGTATATGAAATATATTATTTATTTAAACTGAACGCTCAATATAACAGCATTTCAACCCTTACCTGGATTTTATTTTTTGCTGGATTTTTATTAGTTATACTAATTGCATTAAGTACCCAGTTCTTAATTCGCCAGGTAGTTTCTCCAGTTCAACAAGCAGCCGCAGTTGCGGAGAAATTCACCAAAGGGGATTTCTCCAGTCGCATGGCTATATCTACGCAAGATGAAATCGCAACTCTTGGAAAATCATTTAATGAAATGGCAGCGTCAATTCAAGAACAAATCTACAGACTAGAGAATTTATCATTACTTCAACAACGGTTTGTATCTGACGTTTCTCATGAGCTTCGCACTCCACTTACTACTTTACGAATGGCTGCTGAGGTAATTTATGAACAGAAAACTAGTTTTGACCCCAATATTGCAAGAAGTAGTGAACTACTTGTAAACCAAATTGATCGGTTTGAACTCTTACTTTCAGACCTGCTTGAAGTAAGCAGATTTGATGCCGAAGCTGCATCACTTGGGGCAGTTGAATTTGATTTAACTGGCTTAGTAAGAAAAACCGTTGAGCATCTTCACCCAACTAAAGCATCTTTATTCGACGTTTCAGCCCCGCTCGATCCGATTAAAATTGAGGCAGATCCGCGTAGAATTGAAAGAATTTTAAGAAATTTGTTATCAAATGCTATTGATCATGGTGAAGGAAATAGAATTGAAATTCAAATAAAAGAAAGTGATAATGAAGTTGCAATCGGAGTAAGAGACTTTGGTATGGGTTTTGATGAGAAAGACGCACCACATTTATTTGATCGATTTTGGCGTGCTGATCCATCTAGAGCAAGAACTAGCGGCGGCACCGGGCTAGGCCTTTCAATTTCATTAGAAGATGCAAAGCTTCATCAAGGCCACTTACTTGCATGGGGAAGACCAAATCAGGGTGCTCACTTTGTGTTAACACTGCCTAAGCAACATGGTAATTTGGTTCAATCATTTCCGATCAGTTTAATTCCAGATGGATTTTCATCAACATTGGTAGCGGATTAACTGATTTGAGATCAAATTTTCTGTTATAAAAGCATGTGCTCAAATCAATCCAAAGTTTAAAAGAACTAATCTATCCAGAGATTTGCTTATGTTGTGGCAAAACTGGTGCAAAAATTTGTGATAACTGTTCTAGATATTGGCTAGCCAAGCCAAATGGATCAAAAGTCGAGAATAATTGGTTGTTTTTCGTCGCCACATATGACGAAGCTACTTCACAAGTAATTCTTGCAGCAAAAGAATCTGCCAATAAAGATGCGGTTAAATTGATTGCTAGATCCATTGCAAGCTCAGTAAGTTTTGCTATTGTAAATTTAGGTATATCTCAGCCTATAAATCTAGTAACAATTCCCTCACAGCTAAGTGCAATTAGAAGAAGAGGTAGAGATCATATAAAGGATTTAGCACAAGAGGTGATAATTCAATTGAATCAGCAAGGTATTAATGCTATTTGTTTGCCAATACTAAAACCGATCAAGAAGATTAAAGATCAGAGTGATTTGAATGGATTGCAACGTAAAGAGAATATGAATCATGCGTTTACAGTTAAAAGTTCACCAATTTCTCAGAGTACGGTGATTTTGATTGATGACCTGGTGACCACTGGAGCATCAATACAGGAGGGGGTTCGGGCCCTGGCTGAAGCCAAAATCACCGTAGATGCCGTGGTGACAGCGTGTGCGGTGGGGCGCAATTCTCTAATACGATAAGCGCCTCAGTATTACCAATAATTTATAGATAGCGGCGGAGGATCTTTGTGATTTTGTTAGACAAGGTTTTGCGCGCCGGTGAAGGTCGGGCAGTAAAAGAGTTAGAAAAAATTGCTGCTCAGGTAAACAAATTTGAAAACGAAATAACTGCGCTAGATGATCAAGCCTTAAGAAATAAAACTGATAAATTCAAAGAACGAATAGCAAGTGGTGAAACTCTAGATTCAATCTTACCGGAAGCTTTTGCAGTTGTCCGCGAAGCAGCTAAACGAACCCTTGGGCAGAGACATTACGATGTTCAGTTAATGGGTGGAGCCGCACTTCATAAAGGAAACATTGCTGAAATGCGAACTGGTGAAGGAAAAACTTTAGTTTCAACTTTACCGGCATATCTAAATGCATTAACTGGTAAAGGTGTGCATATTGTCACCGTAAATGATTATTTAGCAGAGCGTGATAGTGAATGGATGGGAAGAGTACATCGTTTTCTTGGATTAAAAGTTGGCGTAATTCTTGCAAGCATGTCACCAGCAGAACGACGCGAAGCTTATGCAGCAGATATTACTTACGGCACTAATAATGAGTTTGGCTTTGATTACTTGCGAGATAACATGGCATGGACACTCACAGATTGCGTGCAACGCGAACACAACTTTGCAATCGTCGATGAAGTTGACTCGATTTTAATTGATGAAGCTAGAACACCTTTAATTATTTCTGGACCAGCAGATAAGGCAACCAAATGGTATGTGGAGTTTGCAAATATTGTTGGAAAACTAAACTTGAATGTTCATTACGAAGTTGATGAGAAAAAGAGAACAGTTGGAATTCTTGATGAAGGCGTGACTCGAGTTGAAGAAGCGCTTGGAATTGAGAATTTATATGAATCAGCGAACACTCCAATGATTGGATATCTCAATAACGCAATTCGGGCAAAAGAGTTATTCAAGCGAGATAAAGATTATGTAGTAATGAATGGTGAATTATTAATTGTCGATGAGCATACTGGCCGCATGTTGGCTGGGCGACGTTACAGCGAAGGCTTACACCAAGCACTTGAAGCTAAAGAACGAATTGAAATTCAAGACGAAAATCAGACTCTAGCCACAATTACATTACAGAACTATTTCCGCCTATATAAAAAGTTGAGCGGAATGACTGGTACTGCCATGACTGAAGCTTCAGAGTTTATGCAGATTTATAAATTGGGTGTTATCCCAATTCCAACCAACAAAATCATGAGCCGTATTGACCAGCCGGATTTAATTTATAAGTCTGAAGAAGGCAAATTTACTGCTGTAGCTGAAGATATCGTTGCAAAGCATAAAAAGGGTCAACCAGTTTTAGTTGGAACAGTTAGTGTTGAGAAATCGGAAGAACTTTCAGGAATTTTAAAGCGCCGCGGCATTCCACATGAGGTTTTAAATGCTAAACAGCACGAACGCGAAGCTGCAATTATTGCCAGAGCTGGAACAATTGGTGCGGTAACTGTTGCAACAAATATGGCTGGACGTGGTACTGACATTATGTTGGGTGGAAACCCAGAGTTTATGGCTGACTTTGAATTACAACGTCAAGGTTTAAATCCGGTAGAAAGTCCAGAAGCGTATGAAACAGCTTGGCCGGCAGAGATTGCAAAACAAAAAGCTGCGGTAGCTAAAGAACACGAAACCGTTGTTTCACTTGGTGGACTTTATGTATTAGGTACAGAGCGTCATGAATCTCGCCGTATTGATAATCAGCTTCGTGGTCGCTCAGGTCGTCAAGGCGATCCAGGAGAATCAAGATTTTATTTATCTCTACAAGATGAACTTATGCGTAGATTTAATTCTGGTTTAGTAGAGCGGTTCCTGGGCGCTGCAGGCATGCCAGAGGAAACTCCTTTAGAATCTAAAATTGTCAGCAACGCAATTAAATCAGCACAAACTCAGGTTGAGTCTTTAAACTTTGAAATGCGAAAAAATGTTTTAAAGTATGACGATGTAATGAATAAACAGCGTACGGTAGTTTACTCAGAGCGAAGAGAAGTACTTGAGGGCGCTGATATTAAAGAACTTGTTGAAAAATTCCTAGAAGAAACCATTACTGCGTATGTAAATGCAGCTACAGCAAGTGGAGTATCAGAAGATTGGGATTTAAAAACACTTTGGACTGCGCTTAAAGCACTATTTCCAATCTCATTTAGCTATGAAGATTTATTAAATGAAATTGGTGGTGCCGCTGCACTAGATAGTGAATTTTTGCTTGACCGTATTCTGGCTGATTCCAAGATTGCTTACCAAAATCGCGAAAGCCAATTAACGCCAACAGTTATGCGTGAGCTAGAGCGTAAGATTTTGCTTTCGGTACTTGATCGTAAATGGCGCGAGCATTTGTATGAGATGGATTATTTGCAAGAGGGAATTGGTCTACGTGCAATGGCTCAGCGAGATCCGTTAGTTGAATATCAACGCGAAGGCTACGACTTATTCACCGCCATGATGGATGCGATAAAAGAAGAGCTAGTTGGATATTTATTCAATGTTGAGGTCCAAGTTGAGGGTGATCAAGTTGGTGCTAAAGGGTTAACGCCTGCACCTGCGCCAGTTGCTGCACTTCAATATTCAGCAGCAGATATTGAACCAACTGCGGCGGGTGGAACTTCTAAAAATGCACCATGCCCATGTGGTTCTGGCAAAAAATACAAGAGATGCCACGGGCAGTCCTAGATAAGATCTAGTTCAGTACAGATCCACTTTTTATCTACACCCTCAAATCGCAAGATAAGTGATCTGACTCGATTTTTAATTTTTAAAGTAACTGTTACCTCCAATACTCCTTCAATTGGCTGACTTATATAAATCTTCCTAATTTGGCACTCAATATTTAGTGTTTTTTGTTGCTCAATTATTTTATTCATTACAGATCTATGGCAATTCTTAGCAAGTTGCATAACCGATCTTCTGCCAGACCAAATTTCGATAACAACAATTATAAAACTCTTGCTCCATGAATATAACTCTGGCAACTCATCTAAATTAGAAGGAGTCGGCGAAAATTTTGGATGAAACCACTCTTGGCCAAACTCTGGATCAGCGGTAGGTACTAAATACAATTTTGAATTGCCATCTGCAGATAACAAGGCGGAATTTTGAGTAATTGTCATCTGCTCACATTGGCGCGTTTTATTGATCTTTAGATCATCCGAACGAATGATTTATTCTGTAAAGAGGTGGGGTATAAAGCAGCCATGAGGCTCACAAATTTTGAGATAGTGAAAAATTCAAGAATAGCAATGGGGCTTGGGCTGCTAATTATTTCACTATTAGCCGCAACCTTGATTGCAAAAGAAGCAAATCGAACAGTATTGGTTTGGGCTACAAAAAATGATTTAGCTCCAGGAGAACTAATTACTGACGGTGACATAACGCCAGTTTCAGCGCTACTACCAGAGTCAGCTAAAAACTATTTATCTGCTAGTGCTCAAATTATTGGTGGGGTAGTTTTAAGACAAATAAGTGCCGGCGACTTGATTCCCGCCGAAGCGGTTACCGCATCCTCTGACTCCATTAATTCACGGCTAATACCGCTTACAGTTGAACTGACAGATATGCCACTTGGTCTTAGCCGGGGGGATGTAATTGACATATATGCGATTGCAAAGCGAGACTCAAAAATAACTACACCAGAGTTATTAGCAGCGAATGTATCTGTCTCTCAGGTGTTAGAAAGAAACAATTCCGGAGTCGGTAGCGTCTTGGTAATTCTAGATAACGCACAGATTCTGCCAACTCTACAATTACTTTCAGATTGCAGGATTATTATTGTCCGAAGCATCTGATCTAAAATTAAATTTGATTACCGCAATCAGTAATAGTGAAAAAGAGGATAAAATTGCAGAACTGCTCTTTTCTCAGGGTTGTAATATCATCTACCGGGCGCTTAATTTAGAATCACTTGAAAGATTTCTAGACAAAAATCAGTCACAATCAAGTGTCATATACTCCAAGGATTTTTTAAAGGAAAAAGACTTATTGTATTTTGCAAGTAAGTTCAAAGTACATAGATTTATTGAAACCAGTACTTTAACAGATGATAGATTAAATCTACTGACAGAGCTTTCTCAAGTTAGTAAACCACCACTTATTCACAAATTATCTCGTAGAAATTATCTAACAACAATAATTGGGTCACCAGGCTCACCTGGAATTTCCACTATTACGAACCATCTTGCATTAAGCATTGAGGCAAAAGTTATTGCTGGAACGCATCATAATATTCGCCCCAAGAGCAGCTGTGCAGTTATCAACATCGAACCAGCTGATTTGATTGAAAGTATCGGTAAAATCTCTGAAAAAAATCTGCTAATTGACGGTGGAAGTGCACTCTCATTAACTTCAACCTTATCCGATCGCCGTCTAAATGCCCGGTGGTTATACGAGAGTATCAATTCTTCAGCTAATCTCATTTATGTTATAAATGCAGATGACAATGGCATTTTCTACTTGAATAGATTTATAGAAGATTTCACAAATGTATTCAGCCCACCCAAAATCATATATATTTTGAATAATGCAAAGCTCGATCGTAATGGGCGCATGATTCAAAAAAAGTTTTTAGAACTAGTAAACAATTACTTTAATGTACAAATCCCATATGACCCAAAGGTGCAGCGGGCAGGAATTAACTCACCTAGGAAGCAGTATTTCTGGCAGAGCACGGCATTCAGCAAACAGATCGATAAAATTGGTGACCACCTGGTGTAGAACTGCCTCTACGATTGACCCATGGCTACCCTTGCTGAGTTAATCTCTGATAACTCAAAACTAAGCGCTGACGAAGCAGATCACCTTGCTGAATTAGTTGCCGAATGGCGCTTGCTTGCTGATTTGTCATTCGCAGACTTAGTACTTTGGTTGCCGATCAGAAGAGATGAAAAATCTTGGCCAGAGGGTTATGTTGCGATAGCTCAAATCAGACCAACAACAGCTGCCACCGTTTTTAGTAATGATTTAATTGGTTCAAATATTAATTGGGGTGCACGGCCAAGAATTGATCAGGCATTATCGGAGAGTGAAATCGTAAGAGACACCCAACCAGAGTTAGTTGGGGAAATAATGATTAAAGAAGAGACAATTCCGGTAAATTTTAAAGGTAAAACGTTGGCAGTAATTTCCCGGCATCGTAACTCAGACCTAATGCGGTTACCTTCAAAGTTAGAGTTAAATTATCGAGAAATTGCCCATAAAATTTTTCAGATGGTAGCCGAAGGTAATTTTCCAATCCGAAATAGTATTTATAGTTCAGAATCAGCGCCCAGAGTTGGTGATGGTTTAATCAGATTAGATGTTAATGGAACAGTTTTCTTTGCCTCACCAAATGCTAGATCAGCATTAAGCAGAGTTGGATATCAGAGTGAGTTAGAGCAACAAAAATTAGGTGAAATATTTGCGTCATTACACAAAGGTGATAATCATCCAACTGATGAATCGTGGCAGACGTTACTAAGCGGGAAATTCTTGCGCCGTGCAGAGTATGAAAGCCCGGATGGCGTAATTGATCTATTGGTGATTCCACTAACTCAAGGCAACGACCGAATCGGTGCAATTGTGTTGCTTCATAATGTAACCGAACTTAGAAATAGGGACCGAGCGCTTGTCACAAAAGATGCCACAATTAAAGAAATCCATCATCGAGTAAAAAACAACCTTCAAACAGTTTCAGCACTACTCCGATTGCAATCAAGGAGAGTAGAGGATCCAACTGCTAGCGCCGCACTCTCCGAAGCAGTTCGAAGAGTTGCTTCAATCGCGCTAGTTCATGAGACATTATCTAATCAATCAACTGAATCTGTTGAGTTTGATCATATTTTTGAGCAAATTATTAATAATGCAATTGAATTAAATCCTAGAGATATAAAGTACACAAAAACTGGTGAGTTTGGCTCATTTGATTCAAAAATTGCAACCGCACTTTCATTGGTGATTACCGAGTTAATACATAATGCACTTGAGCACGGTTTATCTGATTCCGGTGACTTACTTTCAGTTGAGATAGTTAAAAATGAAAATTTCTACAAAGTCACAGTTATTGATAATGGCGCTGGATTGCCAGCAGAGTTCAATCTTGAAAAATCAGCAAATCTGGGGCTTCAAATCGCAAACACTCTTACAAAAAATGAATTACAGGGAAATATTAAATTATTTCGGGAAAAAGGTTTAACAAGCGGTGAAATTACTTTTAAAACAAATTAGAAGCTATTTTGGTTTTCTATTTGGCGCGCACGATTACGGGCTGCTCTACGTTTCATGGCTCGACGCTCATCTTCAGATAAGCCGCCCCAAACTCCAGCATCCTGACCACTCTCAAGCGCCCAAGCAAGGCATGGCTCTTTAACTGGACATCTTTCACAAATCTTTTTTGCCTCTTCAATTTGAGCTAAGGCAGGGCCGGTGTTGCCAACTGGAAAGAAAACCTCTGGATCTTCTTCGCGACAAGCAGCTTCATGTCGCCAATCCATAGGGCAGTCAACTCCTTCAATAGAAAGTTTGGAATTCAATTAAAATTACGTGCCTTATTCTCTCCTTAATTTAATTAATAAACAAGGATATTTCACCGAGAACTATAAATATTTAAAGATTTAGATCACACAATCTCTAATCAAGTGCCCCCGGCAGGATTCGAACCTGCGCACCCGCCTCCGGAGGGCGGTGCTCTATCCCCTGAGCTACGGGGGCTGATTAGCATCTAACAGTCAAAGGTTATCAGTTGAGCGCGGTACAAATTAATTTAATTGATTTTCAGATTGCAGAGCGCTTTGCAATAGGAGAGAATTAGCAAATGAGCCAAGCCGCATACTTCGCAACCGGTTGTTTTTGGGGCGCAGAGCGCAGATTCTGGCAGCTAGAGGGTGTAATTCAAACTTCAGTTGGCTATATGGGTGGAAGTAAATCAGATCCAACATATCAAGAAGTTTGCACTGGTAAAACAAATCACGCCGAAATCGTTGAAGTAATTTATGATCCATCAGTAATTTCTTATGAGAAATTATTAGCAGAGTTTTGGGTAATGCACGATCCAACATCCCTAAATCAACAAGGCGGAGATATTGGAACACAATATCGCTCAGCTATCTATACGACTTCAGCTGAGCAACTTAATCAAGCTTTATCTAGCAGAGAGATATACCAAAAAGAGTTAAGTAGTAACGGCATGGATAAAATTGTTACAGAAATTTTACCTGCCTCCGGTATCACCTATTGGTTAGCTGAGGAGTATCACCAAAAATATTTAGTTAAAAATCCAAACGGATATGATTGTCATTCTTCTACAGGAGTTGCTTACCCTCTGATTAGTTCGGGTGCTAATGAATGAAATAACTGATATTAATTCAAAAGGTGTTGCCTATCCGATTAAAGTTAATGAAGAAGAGCTAAAAAATAGGGTTGATCCACTTTCGTTTGATGTTTTACGTAAAGCAGCAACTGAGGCTGCATTCACAGGGGAGTACACCGACAGCGAAACTATTGGTGTTTATAAATGTAAAGCGTGTGCTGCAGAGTTGTTTAGATCAGACACAAAATTTCACTCTGGATGCGGTTGGCCATCTTTTTATGAACCAACCAAAGAGGATGCGGTTGAATTAATCGAGGATAGATCATTATTTCCACGTGTAAGAACTGAGGTTAGGTGCGCAGCATGTGGGTCACATTTAGGTCATGTTTTCAAAGGTGAGGGTTATGCAGTGCCAACGGATGAGCGTTGGTGTATTAATTCAGTTGCACTAATTCTTGAACCGAAGAAGTAATACTGCTTTATGAGTTAGGCTTACTCTTATGAACCAAGAGCACGATTGGAAAAAACTTTCACTCGAAACCAAAGTTGTTGCTGCTGGGCGCCCCACAAAAGAATCTGACGGAGCTTTAAATCCTCCAATTGCACTGAACTCAACATTTCATGCTGGTGGTCCAATTGGTTATGGTCGATACGGTAATGAAACTTGGAGCGCGTTAGAAGAAGCGATCTCAGTACTTGAGGGTGGTAAAACTTTAATATTTTCATCAGGTATGGGAGCAATTAGTTCAGTATTCTCATTGTTACCAGAAGGCGCAGTAATTGTTGCAGCTCACAATGGCTACCAGGGAACAACAACAATGTTAAAAAAGATGAATGAGGTCAAAAGATTAAAAGTTAGATTTGTAGATTTAGCTGATACCGATGCGGTGCTTGCTGCAATTCCTGGGGCTGCAATGATCTATCTTGAATCTCCAACTAATCCAGCAATTGAAGTTGTTGATTTACCTAAAATTATTTCTGCTAGCAAGGCAAGTGGTTGTGGTGTTGCAGTCGATAACACACTAGCAACTCCATTAGTTCAAAATCCTCTAGCACTAGGTGCTGATATCAGTATCCATTCAGTGACAAAATATCTATCCGGACACAGCGACATAATTCTTGGTTCAGTCAGTACAAATGATCAAGCACTTTATGGAAGATTAGAACAGGCTCGAAGATATGGCGGAGCAATTGCTGGGCCATTTGAAGTTTGGTTGGCACTGCGAGGATTAAGGACCTTTGCGCTTCGAATGCAACGATCACAAGAAAATGCGATGGATTTGGCCACAAGACTTTCAAAAGATCCACGGATTTCAAAAATTAGATACCCAGGTCTTGCGACAGATCCTTACCATGCCCGGGCTAAATCATTTATGAAGGGCTTTGGGGCGATGATTTCATTTGAAGTTAAAGCAACTGCTGCTCAAATAGATTTAATGTGTGATGCATCGAAATTAATAACTAATGCAACATCATTAGGTGGGGTTGAATCAATTTGGGAGCGTCGCCGCAGATGGGCAACTGAGAGTCAAACTATTCCAGAGAACTTAATTCGTTTTTCAGTTGGCATTGAAAATGCTGATGATCTATGGGCAGACATAGAGTCTGCATTTACTGCCGCAAAAATTAGCTAAATGTCAGTGATTGTTCGTCCGGCAACTATTGCCGACCTGCCAGAAGTATTCAAATTTATTCATGCTCTTGCTGAGTATGAGAAAGCACCACATGAAGTAGTACTTTCAATTGATGATTTAAAAGAATCATTTTTTTGTGAAAATCCACAGGTGCACTGCTTACTCTCTGAGGAAAGCGGCTTAGTAACTGGCATAGCAATTTGGCATTTAAATTACTCGACTTGGCTAGGTAAACATGGTTTGTATTTAGAAGATTTATTTGTTGATCCAAAGTATCGAGGCGCAGGCCACGGCAAAGCATTATTGGTCAGGTTGGCACAGATTTGTGTTGAACAGGGATACCCAAGATTTCAATGGTGGGTTCTTGATTGGAATGAGCCCGCTATTGATTTCTACAAATCATTTGGTGCCGTTGCCATGGATGAGTGGACGGTTTTTAGACTCTCAGGTGATCCACTGAAAAAACTCGCCGGTGAAGGTTACTAGCAACTGGAGTTTGTAAGTAGTAGTAGTAGATTTATCCCATGATCAAAGCTTTTAAAAGGTTAGTAGCATTTCTCGCTGGAATACTAATTGTATTTGGCGCAGCTAAAACTTTGTTTAATTGGCTTGCACGCTCTGAAAGTGATGAGTATGAAGTATGGAATGATGATGAAGAACGAGAAGAGGCTTAAGTGAGCAGCGAGTATATTCCAGGAACCTGCAACATTGGTAAAGGTGAAATTAGGCAGCGACAGATAGTTGCCCTTTTTGGAATTTTTCTAACAATTTTCTCCGCAACCGCGCTACTAGCAACCGACCAATCTAGGACTTCTCGCCTCTCGCTATTTGTACCTGCGTTAGTTTTTTCAATTGGGTTTGTCCAATCTCGAAGTAAATTTTGCCTAGCTTATGGGTTAGCCGGAACATTTAATTTTGAAAGATTGGGGAAAATCACAAAAGTTCAATCAGCTGAAGATCGCAAGGCAGATCGCAAAACTGCAATCGTTATTTTGCTTAAATCAGCTGCGTTAGCGGCAATAATTACTGCTGTATTTTTTGTACTACCCTTATAAATCTTCGTAACTAGAGGGTAATTCACCAACATTTAAAAACTTTAAGTATTGCTCAGTTATATCTTCTGGCTTTCCAGAGGCCAGCATTTGTCCTTTATGTAACCAAATAGCTTGATCACATAGTTCATTTAATGATGAGAGTGCATGAGAGACGATTAAAATTGTCCTAGCTTCAGCACAAAGTTGTCGCATCCGATTAAATGATTTCTCCTTAAAAGCAGCATCACCAGCGGAAAGTGCTTCATCAAGAAGCAAGATATCTGGCGTCATGTTTACAGCTACTGAAAATGCAACCCTGCTATACATACCAGCGCTATAGGTACGGACTGGCATATCAATAAAACCTTCTGGAAGATCTGCAAACTCAGCGATTGCATCTGTTTGGCTTTCAATTTCTGATCTACTCATACCTGCCGCTAGTCCACCTAAAATAATATTATCTCGACCAGATAATGCTTGATTAAAGCCAACTCCAAGTGCAAGTAATGTAGATATCCGTCCGTTTACTGAAATTCGGCCAGTGGTTGGCGGAAGAATTCCGGCAATTGATCTCATTAAAGTTGATTTACCTGCTCCATTTGCGCCAACAATTCCAACAACGGAGCCATGTGGAATATCAAGAGTTAAATTCTTTACCGCTTCAACGGTTCGAGTTCTAACTCGCTCACCACGACTAGCACGCATTACCGCATTTTTTAAAGTTTTCTTTGACTCAACATTTATCTTATAACTTATTGATAAATTCTCGATTTTAACTGCCAGATTATCTGGCATTTGCGCAAACGGCTTAGATGCGGACGGCAAAATCGCGCTCCCTTGAAATAAAGAAATATCCACCTAACAAAATAGAAGTTATTGCCCAAAATAAACAACCAATTAATTGAGATGGAGTTGGAGTCAATCCATCAATCCAAATTCTAGAATTTGCCGAAAGTATTGGTCCGAGCGGGTTTAAATAGAGAATAGCTCGATACCAGCCAGTGAGCATGTCTGGCTGCCATAAAACTGGAGATGCATATAACCAAATACGCATTATGTATGAAAGCAATTTAGTCGTATCACGGAAATAAACATTCATTGTGGCAAATAAAAGGGAAAGTCCAAAACTTGTAATTGTTAGGAGTATCAAAATAATTGGGATAAGCAGGTAGTTCCAAGTAAATCCAGGAAGCTGCGTATCACTCAAAACTAATTTTCCAATAATTACTATTGAGATATACACCGGTAAGGTTGGCAGAAATTGGCGCGCAGCGCTGATTGCACTGGAAAGCGGAAGTAAAGACCTGGGGAAAGCTTGATTCAATATGAGACGCCCACCAGAAGTAATTGATTGTGCGCCTAGTAAAATGCAGTTCTGCGCGAAATAAAAAGTGAATAAGCCAATAAGAATATGGCACAGAACCGTAAATGAATTTGTTTGAGCTGATTTACCTTGAATTATTGTTACAAGTAGATAGTAGATAACTGCTAAAAATAATGGATTCAGTACGAGCCACACTTTTCCTAATTTAGATTCTAAGTACTCGGCTTTATCTGAGAACTTTGATAATTCGGTAGCAAACTCACGCCGACGCCAAAACTCAGAGATATATGGCTTAAGTGGTGGCAGAGAAGAGTGATGAGGTTCGAAAACCTGAATCCTATTTGAGCCCTCAATCATGAGGGCTATTCTGCCACCTTTGATTTAGAACTAACGATTAGACTTGCAATAGTTGTAGTTACCAAAGTTCCAACAATCACTGCAAGAGAGAATTGAGTTGAAATCTCTGGGATTTCAACACCAAGAATTTTATGGGTACCTCCACCATGAATGGCTTCGATGATTAGCTTTACGCCAATAAATCCAAGTATTATCGCTAAGCCTTGAGTTAAGTAAATTAACTTATTCATTAGCCCACCAAGTAAGAAGTAGAGCTGGCGAAGTCCCATTAATGCAAAAGCGTTAGCTGTGAAAACTATGTAGGGGTCTTTTGTTAAACCGAAAATTGCTGGAATTGAGTCGAGTGCAAAAATTAGGTCAGTAAAAGCAATTGCCACTAAAACAATAGTTAATGGTGAGGCACCTTTTTTTCTAAACCAAGTTATTAACTTACCTTCCTTCCATTCTTTCTCTCCCGATTCATTTATTAGCTTGTAAGCGGTATAGAGTAGAAATGCACCGAAAATATAAAATACCCAAGAGAACCTTGAAATTGCTGCGCTACCTAGTGCAATGAAAATACCGCGCAAAATTAAGGCCATAATAATTCCAATTAGTAAAACTAATTGTTGCTTTGTTTTATCAATTTTAAATCGAGCAAGAATTAAAATAAAAATAAATAAATTATCAACTGATAGCGAGTACTCAGTAATCCAGCCAGCAAAGAACTCACCTCGTGATTGGGTTGTATTCCAAACTCCTAGTGAGTATCCAAAGGCAATTGCTGCGCTTACATAAAAAATTGTCCAGGCTGCAGCCTCTTTCATAGAGGTTTCTTTGTTTCTCCTAATAACCGCTAACGCAAGGTCAAAAGCTAATACCGCAAGTAGGGCTGCAATTGTGACTTCCCAGACTGTAAGACTCATTAGTTAAAAACCTTTCCCGGATTCAAAATATTATTAGGGTCTAAAGTTTGCTTTATAGATTTCATAATATTAACTGCTTCAGCGCCAGTTTCTGCAATTAAAGCCTGAATTTTTCCTGAACCTATTCCATGCTCTCCAGTACAAGTTCCGCCCATTTCGATCATTTTCATTGTGATCTCATGAGTAATGTGTCGCACATCCTCTAACTCTTCTGGTTTTGCTGGATCTGTGACTATGAAGCAGTGAAAGTTTGCATCTGCAACATGACCAAGTATTGAGTAGGGGTAAGGATGTTTAGAAAGTATTTGATCTGCAACAGCTACCGCATCTGAAAGTTTTGATAGTGGTACAGCGGCATCAGTACTAACAGCACGCTTTCCTGGATTTGCTGCAATACCGGCCCAATATGCGTTATGACGTGCTTGCCATAATTTGCGACGAGCACCTTCATCAGTTGTCCACTCAAACTGGGAGCCGCCAAACTCTTCGACAATACTTTTAACAGAAGCAGCATCTTCGGCAACTCCAGCTGGTGAGCCATGGAATTCAAAAAATAATGTTGGAACCTCAGCCAGGTTTAGCCCATCATGAGCATTAACATTCTTTATGCACTTAGCATCTAGAAATTCACACCTTGCGATTGCAATACCAGACCGAACAATTGCGGTTGCGGCGGTAACTCCATCAGCTAAAGTTTCAAATCGAACTATCGCAGCAGCCATCTTTTCTGGAATACCAAAGACTCGAAGTGTTAATTCAGTAATAACCGCCAAAGTTCCCTCTGAGCCAACTAATAATCTAGTTAGATCATAACCAGCAGATAACTTTCTTGTCTCTCGGCCAGTTTTAATCACCGTGCCATCTGCCATCACAGCAGTAAGTGCTAAAACATTGTCGCGCATAGACCCGTAACGAACCGTGGTAGTTCCGGCTGCGCCAGTTGCTGCCATTCCACCTAATGTGGCATCAGCGCCAGGATCAACAGAAAAGAATAAACCTGAGCTAGATAATTTTTCATTTAATGCAACTCTATGTACGCCGGGCTGAACTCTTACCACTAGATCATCGGGGCGGATCTCAACGATCTTGTTCATCTGCGTTAGATCAAGTGATACTCCACCAAACAATGGAAGAACATGTCCTTCAAGGGAAGAGCCAGCACCAAATGCCACAACTGGAATTTTCTCAGAATTACAATAAGCCAAAACTTTAGAAACTTCTTCAGTACTTTGTGGCATAACTACAGCTGAAGGCCTAACTGGTGGAATGGCAGATTCATCTCGCCCGTGTTGATCCAGCACCGTTTCATTTGTTGAAACTAGGCCAGTCACTAAACTTTTTAAATGTTCAATTTGTGCCAACGAAAGGTCAACCCGCTTATTTACCATTTATAAATCTTACCTTTTAACAGTATTACTTGTTAAAACTTTGACATTTTTACGCATGATTTATGAGGGTTGAAAGTAAAATTAGTTCTGCTAAACTCGGCAAATAAGACAACGTTTGACTAGGAGAGTGCACTTCACACATTGGTTCTAATCGAGCCCTTTGATTGTACAAATCCGCATGAAAACACAAACGCATCACCCTCAAACCTTCCGAGTGGTACCAGCACATTCAAAACCGCTAGATAGCGCTAGATTAGAAAAACTCTTACAGCAACAACTAGATTTATATAAAAGCAGATTACTTAGCTCAGGACTTGAGTATCAATTAGCAGTTCAAAATATTCCACTTGGCGCTCACTCAACCTTCCAATCATTTGAGCCATACCCAATCTCTATCGTCTCAGCTCAAGGAGCTTGGATGACTGATGTTGATGGCCGCAAAATGTTAGATCTTTCCATGGGATTTGGTTCGATGTTAGTAGGTCACTTAAATCCAGAGGTAGTTTCAGAAGTTAAAGCTGCATTAGATATTGGAACTCTGTATACGGCCCCATCGCCGATCTCTAGAGATGCTGCTGAGAGATTATGTCGCAGATTTGGAATTGAACAAATACGTTTCACCAACTCTGGAACTGAATCAACTATGTATGCGATTAGAACTGCTCGTGCATACACCGGCAAAGAAGGAGTGGTAAAGGTTGAAGGTGGCTACCACGGAAGCGGTGACGCGGTCATGGTTTCAACTAAACCTTCACTTGATAAGGCAGGGCCGGCAGAGGCACCAAACTCAGTAATTGGGAACGCATCCATACCTGGTGAGTCATATGTTGTGCCATTCAATAATATTCAAGCACTAGAAAAAGTATTTTCAGATCATGCAAATACAATTGCGTGCTTTATTGTTGAACCAGTTCTAGAGAATATTGGAATAGTTTTGCCTGATGAAGGTTATTTAGAAGCAGTTAGAGCGCTATGTGATCAATACAAAATTGTTTTGATATTCGATGAGGTAAAAACTGGCTTAACTGCTGGACCACAAGGTGCAGCCCAAAGATTAGGTGTGATTCCAGATTTAATTTGTCTTGCTAAATCAATTGGTGGCGGTGTTCCACTTGCAGCATTTGGTGGAAAGACTGAATTTATGAAACCAGTTACTGATGGACGCATGCCTCACCTGGGTACATTTAATGGACATATTTTGGCAATGGCTGGAGTTAGAGCAGTAGATAAAGTTTGTACACCAGAGGCGTTAGAAAAAGCAGAGTCATTAAATCGTCAAGCACTTACACGAATTAGTGAAATAATCGCCGAGTATGAACTTCCTGCTCACACAGTTGGTTTTGGCGTTAAAGGTTGTGTTACCTGGTCTGATAAACCAGTTCGAAATTATCGAGATTACAAAGCCACTGATTTTCTAGTAGCAGAAACATCATTCTTATGGTCGTTAAACCATGGAATTATGACTCCACCGGGATTAGATGAGCAGTGGTTAATTAGTTTGGCTCATGGCCAAGCTGAAGTTGATTTTATGGTTAATGATTTTAAGGAACTTGCAAAAAATCTTCGTGGTTAAGTATTTTGTGGAAAGCCTAAATTAATTCCACCATGGCTAGGATCTAACCAGCGAGAGGTAACAACTTTTCCTCTGGTAAAGAAGTGAACACCTTCAGTTCCATGGGCATGAGAATCTCCAAATAAAGAGTTCTTCCAGCCACCAAATGAGAAGTAAGCCATCGGTACTGGAATTGGAACATTTATTCCCACCATTCCAACCTCTACTTCATTTTGAAACCTACGCGCTGCTCCACCATCATTAGTAAAGATTGCAGTTCCATTTCCATATTGGTGACTATTAACTAGGTTTAAAGCCTCGTCATAGCTTTTAACTCTAATTACACTCAATACTGGCCCAAATATCTCCTCTAAATAAATACTCATACTTGGCTTTACTTGATCAAACAATGTTGGCCCGAGCCAAAAACCATCACCGGCAACATCAACATTTCTGCCATCGACTACAACCTTGGCGCCCTCTTTTTCACCTGCACTTATGTAGGAGGCAACTTTGTCACGGTGTACTTTTGTAACAAGTGGTCCCATATCAGCACCTTTCGTGCCATCACCGGTTTTGATTTTCAAAGCTCGCTCTTTAATCTTTTCAATTAATTGATCAGCAATTGGTTCAACTGCAACAATTGCAGAAATTGCCATACATCTCTCACCAGCTGAGCCAAACCCAGCATTAATGGCAGCATCAGCAGCAAGCTCTAAATCAGCATCAGGTAAAACAATCATATGGTTTTTAGCCCCACCTAATGCCTGTACGCGCTTTCCAGATTTTGTACCAGTTTCATAAACATATTTAGCAATTGGTGTTGAGCCAACAAAGGAAATTGATTTAATGCCTGGGTGGTTTAGAAGTGAATCAACTGCAACTTTATCGCCATGAACTACGTTAAATACTCCATCAGGCAAACCGGCCTCTTTTAAAAGCTGAGCAATAAACATGATTGCGCTTGGATCCTTTTCCGAAGGCTTAACAATTACCGTATTTCCACACGCAAGTGCAATTGGAAAAAACCACATCGGTACCATCGCGGGGAAATTAAATGGGGAAATAATCGCAACGGGTCCAAGTGGTTGACGAATGGAGTAAACATCTACTCCAGTTGATACCTCTTCAGAAAAACCACCTTTTAACAAATGGGGAATACCGCAAGCAAACTCAACAACTTCAAGCCCTCTAGTTACTTCACCTAGGGCATCACTTAAAACTTTGCCGTGCTCTTGGGTAATTAACGCAGCAATTTTTTCTTTGTTTTGATTAACTAATTCTCTAAATGCAAATAAAACTTGAGTTCGTTTAGTTAGTGAACTATGTCGCCAACTGGAGAAAGCCTCAGTTGCAACGTTTACAGCTTTATCAACAGTGGCCGATGTTGCAAACTCTACATTTGCACAAATCTGGCCAGTTGCTGGATTGAATACCTCACCAGTTTTATCAGATTTCTCACTTACAACTGCGCTATTAATCCAATGCGAAATACTTTTCATATCGCAACAATACTTCAGGTTTATGGCCTTATCCAACCTGCTATGAAAACCTTTGTTTAAGTGATTAGATTGGCTACCAAGGCAAGGGATAAGGGAGTGGCGTGAGTACCCCAATTAATGACCCAGAGAAAGCGGCAAAAGTATTTGCCGATGACCGGGCAAACGTTTTTCACTCTTGGTCTGCTCAAGCTCAAATTTCACCAATGGCTATTGCAGGTGGCGCCGGCTCATATTTTTGGGACTTTACCGGTAAAAAGTATTTAGATTTCTCCAGTCAATTAGTTTTTACAAATATTGGACATCAGCATCCTAAAGTTATATCTGCGATTAAAGAACAAGCAGATGTACTGACCACCATCGCCCCTCAACATGCAAATGAGGCACGTAATGAAGCTGCAAAAAGAATTCTTGAAGTAGGCGGAGATAAATTTAAAAAGGTTTTCTTTACCAATGGCGGTGCTGATGGAGTTGAAAACGCAATCAGAATGGCCAGGCTTCATACCAATAAACATAAGGTTCTTTCAACCTATCGTTCTTATCATGGCAATACTGGATCTGCGATTAATGCAACTGGAGATCCAAGAAGATTTCCAAATGAGTTTGGATTTGGACATGTGCACTTCTGGGGACCATATCTTTATCGCACTTCATTTTGGGCAACGAACGAGGCAGAAGAATCACAGCGAGCATTAGAACACTTAGAGCAAACTATTATTTTTGAAGGTCCAAAAACTATTGCAGCAATACTAATTGAATCAGTTCCTGGAACTGCTGGAGTTTTAGTGCCACCAGCTGGTTACTTAGATGGAGTTCGCGCACTTTGTGATAAATATGAAATTTTATGGATTGCTGATGAGGTTATGTGCGGCTTTGGTAGAACTGGTAAATGGTTTGGGTATCAGCACTCTAAATCAACTCCAGATTTAATTGTCTTTGCTAAGGGTGTTACCTCAGGTTATGTGCCACTTGGTGGAGTTGTAATTTCAGAGCCAATAACCAAAACCTTTGATGAGCGAGTATTCCCAGGCGGCCTTACCTACTCCGGCCATCCACTAGCTTGCGCTACAGCGGTTGCCACAATTGATGTTATGAAGAGTGAGAAGATGGTTGAAAACGCATCGATGATTGGTGAAAAGATTTTAGGCCCTGGATTGAATGAGTTAGCTAAAAAGCATCAAGTTATAGGTGACATCAGAGGTGCTGGAGTTTTCTGGGGAATTGATATGGTTACAGATCGTAAAACGCGTGAACCACTTGCACCGTATGGCGCATCTAGTGCGAAGATGAATGAGATCGTTGCAACATGTAAAAAGAATGGTCTGATGCCATTTAATAACTTCAATCGAATTCACATGGTTCCACCATGTAACATCAGTGAGAGTGATGCAAAGCTCGGATTAGAACTTCTTTCTAAATCACTTACTGAGATCGGTTTGTAGCGCGCTTAATAGTTGTATAGACAACTTTTACCATTTTAGGTACGCTCTATCAAATGAATCAAAAAGTAATTATTACTGGCAGCAGGGGAATTGCTGCTGGGCTCGCACAGGCGCTTAATGAGCGGAACTATGAAATTTATTTAATTGGTGGCGAAAAGTCAGATTGTGAAGCATTAGAAAAAAGTTGCTCAAATATTGTTGGCTTTAGTGCAATTGATTTGCGAGATGAAAAACTAACCGAAGAGGCCTTTGCACAAGCAATAAGTAAACTAAAAGGCTTAGATCATGTTGTATCAATTGTTGGTGGCTCTGGAAGATCTTTTGGAGATGGTGCAATTGAAGATATTACAAAATCTGCTTGGGACAAGACATTAGAATTAAATTTAACTACAGCTTTTTTGACTGCTAGAGAGGCAATTAAGTACTTTAAAAGTAATGGCCCTGGCTCATTAACTTTAACCTCATCAGCACTTGCAATCTCACCTTCACCTGAGCATTTCAAAACCCATGCTTACGCTGCAGCTAAAGGTGCAATAAATACCTTAGTTACAACTCTTTCCAGCACTTACTTAGATAAAAAAATACGAGTTAATGCAGTTTCACCAAGTTTAGTTGCAACACCAATGGCAGCCCGAGCAGCAGAAAATCAAATTATTAGCGAGTTCACCAGCCGAAAGCAGCCGTTAATTGGCAATCAACTACCGGTAGAAAATGTTGTTTCTGGATATATCTACTTAATTGAAAATCCAGTCGTAACTGGCCAAATTTTAGAAATAGATGGCGGATGGTCCGCTATCTCTGGCGTTTAATATAAAGGAGCAATAAATGGCACATCCAAAGTATTCAATGAAGCAGATAGCAAAAACTATTGATCACTCATTACTAAAACCAGAGATGACCAGAGATGAAGTCAAAGCTGGATGTGAGATTGCTAAGAAATATGATGTGGCATCAGTTTGCTGTAAACCTGCCGATGTTAAGTTTTGTGCTGATTTACTTAAAGGCACTGATGTTGAGATTGGCACAGTGGTTGGTTTCCCACACGGTTCATCAACTACTGAAACCAAGGTATTTGAAACTAAACAAGCTGTCGCAGATGGTGCTACTGAAATTGATGTAGTGCTAAATATTGGATTGCTTAAATCTGGTTTAAACCAACAGGTGCAAGATGATATTGCAGCAGTGGTTAAAGCAGCAGGTGATAAGACAGTTAAAGTTATTTTAGAGAATGCATATTTAACTGAGGCTGAAAAGGTGACCGCTTGCAAACTTACCGAGGCAGCTGGGGCGCATTATGTTAAAACCTCAACCGGTTATGCCCCAACGGGTGCGACTATTGCTGATATTAAGTTAATGCGTAGTAGTGTTTCGCCCAAGATGAAGATTAAAAGTGCGGGCGGCGTTAGAACTCTCGATGCATTAATTGAGTATCTAGATGCTGGAATCTCTCGCAGCGGCGCAACTACAACAGCAATCATGATTGATGAGTATGCGGAAAGATTTGGCCGTGACTAAATATCTTGGTTTAGACCTTGGTGGCACAAACATTAAAGTTGCTGTTATTGAAAAAATTGATAACAAGTGGCAAGTAATAAAAAAAGATGATCAAGCAACTGAGGCTGAAGGCGGACCCGCTCACGTCGTAAGTAGATTAGCTAAATTAGCAAAAGATAATTTGGCAGAGTTCCCAGATTTAGCCGGCGTTGGTGTTGCCGTTCCTGGAGTTTTTAACGCTAAAGATGGAACTATTGTGTTATTTCCAAACCTGCCTGGACCTTGGAAAGGCTTTCAAGCATTAGCACCGGTTGCAGATGCAGTTAAATTACCAACTGCTCTAATTAATGATGCACGTGCTTTTACATTGGCTGAAGCAATCATGGGTGCAGCACATGGTAAGAAAACAGTTGCCTGTTATGTAATTGGTACTGGCGTAGGTGGTGGAATCGTTATTGATGGAAAGATACACATGGGATCCACCGGTGGTGCCGGTGAAATCGCACACCAGATTGTTAAAGTCGATGGACCACTTTGTGGTTGTGGTAGCAGGGGGTGCGCCGAGACATTGACCAACTCAGCTGCAATCGCAAAATTAGCCGGAACAAAAACTTCTGAAGAGGCTTATAAAAAAGCAGTTGCCGGTGATGCGCAGGCTTTAGCTGCATTTAAAGAGGTTGGCTACTGGATTTCTATTGCATTAACAAATGTAATGGTATTGCTTGCACCAGACACAATAATTATTGGTGGCGGGGTTGCTCAATCTGGAGATATTTTATTAAATGAGATCCGTAAAGAAATGGCTAAGCAATCAAATATTTATCCAGAATCTGCGATAAATATTGTGCCAGCAACTCTAGGATTTTATGCAGGTGCCATCGGAGCTGCTTTAAATGGCGCCATTACCGCTGGTGCGCAATTAAGTTTAATGTCGACCACGTAACGATTGGCCGCATAAGCAGTTTCAGTATGTTCAATTGCTAAACCATTTTCATCTTCAATTACTCTAGTTTCAACTAATAATGGCGATTTTGAAGGTAGATCTAATTTTCTTGCCTCTTGGGCGGTAGCAAGCCTGGCCTTAAGCCAACCACTAGCAATTGTTGGTTGAAAGCCGATTTTTCGTAACCCATCATGAAGTGATCCATTCTCAAGATCTTCATTTAATACCGCTGCACATTGCGTCAGAAGTGCTACTCGCTCAAGGGCTAATGGCGTGCCATCTGCGATTCGAATTCTCTTAATTACTATTACCGAAGATGGATCTTTGAGGTTAAGTGCATTTCTATCCTCTGAGGTTGCAATCTCTTTTTTACTTGAAATCAATGTTGAGGATGGCTTAAGTCCTCGCCGCTTCATATCCTCAGAAAAGGAGAGCAGTACACCTTCTCTACGGTGCAGTGGATTATCAGCAATAAATGTTCCAGCACCTCTTCTTCGATCTACTAAACCTTCACGCATTAAATTTAAAACTGCTTGCCGCGCCGTCATTCGACTAACCTCAAAGTTAGCTGCAATCTCAACCTCAGAGGGAAGTGCCTGTCCAGGCCGGCCAGCCATGATGATTTCTCGTAGCCAGGCCTCAATTTCTTGGTAACGCAAAGCGGCCTTTTCGCCAGATTTGCCTTGACCTGCCCGCATGATTGGACTACCTTCTATTCAGAATTGGTATAGACATTTAAAGTACAAAGTACCAGTTCATTGGCTCGAGGGTAAGGGGGCGGTTATGTCAGATAAAGCTGCGCTCGCGGGTAAATGGACTGAAGGTGCAATTCAATTGCTCAAAGATTTATCTAGCCAAGAGGGTGCAAACATAGCTAAAGCCTCTCAATGGTGTGCAGATTCAATTTTGGCAGATGGCGTTGTACATCTATTTGGAACTGGTCACTCTCGTATTCCACTTGAAGAGATGTTCCCTCGTTATGGCTCATACCCAGGCTTTAATCCAATGGCTGAACTATCTATGACTTTTCATACCCAAGTTGTTGGATCAAATGGTCAGCGGCAAGCAATGTTTATTGAACGAGTTGAAGGCTTTGCTGAAGAGATTTTAAAGAACTGGCAATTTAGTAAAAATGATATTTTAATTATTTTTAGTGTTGGTGGAAAAACTGCTGTGCCAATTGAAATGGCAATCGGAGCAAAAAAACGTGGCGTCAAAGTTATTGCAGTTACATCTGTTGCTAGTAACAAAACTGGAAAGCCATCTCACTCATCCGGCACAACACTCTCTGATAATGCAGATTTAGTAATTGATTTAATAGTTCCAGTAGGGGATGCATTAGTTGCAATTCCTGGAATGCAAACACCAGTGGGCCCTGGGTCAACGATTACCGCAATTGCAGTTGTTAATGAAATTAAAGTACAGGTTGCTGAGAAATTAGTTAAAGCTGGATATATTCCACCTGTTATTACTAGCTCCGCTGTGGTAGGTGAAGCCGAAAGTAAGAGACTTTTCGATGCTGCCTACGCCGAACATGCTCGGCGCCTCTCATCTCGACTAACCGGATCCACATCTCCTAGGGTGGGTACGGATTAATCGAGATATTTACCCCCGGGTAGATACCAATTTGGTATCAATACAAAAAAAGGGTTGTAGATCTTGACTATATCGTCAAGAATACGCTCATAGTCGATCGACTATCGGAATGGAAGGAATGCAATGAAACTAAGTTCAAAGCGCATTAAGGCTGGCTTAGCAGTTGCTTCATCAATCTCACTTGTATTGGGTGCTTCTTTAATTGCAGCCCCAGCACAAGCGGCAGGTACATACAAGATCGGTGTAAGTAATAGCTGGGCTGGAAACTCATGGCGCGAAACAATGGTTTGCGCGATTAAAGCTCAAGCAACACTTTCAGGAAAAGTTGCAAGCGTAACTGTTCTTTCACGTAATACAGATGCAGCTGGTCAATCAGCTGATATCCGTACCCTAAAGACTCAAGGTGTTAACGCAATTATTGTTAACTCAGGAGATCCATCAGCAAACAACGCTGCGATCGCAGAGGCTGTAGCTGCTGGAATTAAGGTTATTGCGGTTGATAACGCAATTACCGCTCCAAACACAACTCTTGTTTCTAACGATCAGGTTGCATATGGTCGTGTAGGCGCAGAGGCACTATTTAAGGCAATGGGCGGTAAAGGAAATGTTCTTTACATGCGCGGAGCTTCAGGTGCTGGTGCAGATACTGATCGCGATACGGGCTTCAAACAAGCTCTAGCTAAGTATCCAAAGATTAAGGTTACAAAAGAAGTATTTACTAACTGGGATTGGGCAACTGGCGGAACACTTGCTAACCAATTACTAGTACCAGGTAAGTTCCAAGGTGTATGGACTTCAGGTATCGATTACAACGTTGTAACTGCTATGACAACCAAACTAAAGGGTAAGTACATCCCAGTATTTGGTAGTGATAACAATGAGTTCCAACGTCTAACAGCTTCTCTTGCTCCTAAGGGATTTGTTGGAATTGTTGTACCAAACCCAGCAATTATTGGTGGTTATGCAGCACAGGTTGCAATTGACTTGCTTGATGGCAAGACAGTTCCAGCAAAGAACCTGCTAACTCCAAAGGCGCTTACATACAAGGCTAATAAAGCAGCTATCACTGCTAACTATGTACCTTCACAAGAAGCTACATTCTCTGCAACACTTTCATTGCCTGGTATCACCACATTTACACCTGCGCAATTGTTCCGTTGCAAAGCACCACAAGACTCTGATGATGGATCTCGTTAATAATTAATTATTAATTATTAAAAAAGATTCCATTAGGACTCGCTTTAAGGCTTGAGGGAAACCTCAAGCCTTAAAGTTTAAAAAAGCAGGTAATAACAACTGAACGTAAGGAGTGATAAATGGCCAGCAACAACTCACTCTTAAGTATCAAAGGATTAGAAAAATCTTATGGTTCGGTAATTGCCCTTAAAAATGCAAACTTTGAAGTTAGCCCAGGTGAAATTCACGCCCTGCTAGGTGCAAATGGCGCCGGAAAATCTACACTTGTAAAAATATTAACTGGAGTTATCACAAGTAATAATGGAACAATTTCCCTAAATGGAAAGCAGCAAACTTTTTCTTCTCCAGATGATGCTAGAAAAAATGGAATAGCACCTGTTTTCCAGGATCCAGCATTAATTCCAGATATTTCAATTCAAAGAAACCTAACTCTTACTGGCACAAATCAAGCTAGATTTATTTCCGAGCTTGCCGCAATGGGCTTAAAAGTAAACCTTAATGAAATTGCGGCGAATATAGAGCTGCCATTGCTTAGAATGATTGACTTAGCTCGTGCGCTATCACATGACCCAGAACTTCTAATTTTAGATGAGATTACTGCCGCACTACCAATAGATTTAGCAGAAAAAGTAATCTCTGTTATGAATAATCAAAAGGCAAAAGGAAAGTCGGTCATCTTTATTTCTCACCGACTTGCAGAGATTGAAGAAATTTGTGATCGAGCAACGGTTTTAAGAGATGGAATTAATGTTGATACCTTTGATGCTTCACAGGGAAGTGAAGAGCGGATTGTTAAAGCAATGCTGGGCGACAAAAATAGGGAAAATTTAAATGATTCTCGGTCATCTAAATCAAATATAAGTAATGAAACATTTCTAGAGATTAAAGGAATATCTGGTGGAAAGCATCTAAAAGATTTGAGCTTTACGATTAAGAAAGGCGAAGTACTTGGTGTAGCTGCCCTTGAAGGGCAAGGACAGGATTTATTATTTGAAATTTTGGCGGGGGAAAGTAATCCTGAGTCTGGTGACATTTTAATTAATGGCAAAAAAGTTATATTTAGTCATCCAAGTGATGCAATTAAATTAGGCATTTCATATGTACCAGGAGACCGCAAGTCTGCACTTATGCCGCAACGATCTATTCGGGAAAATTTAGCGCTAACAAGGTTTAGAGGAATTTCAAAGTGGGGTTTCATTAATTCTAAAGAAGAAGAAGTACGTGTAGATGATGCTGTTTCAAGTCTGCAAATTGATACTAGAGCTAAATCTCAGGTCAAAAGATTATCTGGTGGTAATCAACAAAAAGTAACTATTGGACGTTGGGTTACTACTGGCTTTGACCTATTACTATGTTTTGATCCAACCCGAGGAATTGACGTTGGAACTAAACAACAAATTTATGAGTTAGTGCGTGATTTTGCTAATCAGGGAAAATCAGTTTTACTCTTCACATCCGAACTACGTGAAATTCAACTAGCGTGCGACCGAGCAATAGTAATTTATGAGGGTAAAGTTCAAGCAGACTTACCGATCGATAAGTGCGATGAGGAAAATTTGCTAAACGCCGCTCACGGAATTGCGGTAGCAAGATGAATATAATTCAGATTAAAAGACAAAGTTGGAATCTTGCATTAATTTTTTTAGCAGTTGTCTTAGGTGCGTGGCGTATTAGTCAATTACCTCAATTTGGCGCTTATGAGGCTCGTACATTCGTTCTTGGAATTTTACCTATTGCACTTTTGTCTATGGGGCAGGCATTAATCATTATCGGGGGTGGAATCAATTTAGCGATTGGTGCTGAAGCAGTCTTAATTAACTGTTTGTCAGCTAAATACATGCTTGATACCTCATTTAGTAAATCTCTTATGTTTGCATTTGTTTTCATCATCGTTGGCGTACTTATTGGAGCTTTAACTGGTTGGATAATTTCCGTATCTGGAATCGCAGATATTGTTGTAACTCTGGCAACAAGCTTTTTGTTAGTTGGAGTTGCCATGTATGTAATGCCACAGCCAGGTGGTGGCATTAATCAATCTTTAGCTGACCTAATCTCTGGAAAAGTTCCAAATTTTATTCCACCGTTAATCTGTCTAATACTTCCAATTTTGTTGATTTGGATTCCGTTATACCGAAGCAAACTTGGAATCTCTATGTATGCAATAGGTTCAAATAAAGAGGCAGCATTTTTATCTGGAGTAAATGTTAATTTAACAAGAATTAAGCTTTATGCTTTTGGTGGTTTATTTGCCGCCCTATCTGGATTAGCTCTAACTGGAATCACCTTAAGCTCTAGTCCATTCGCAAATATAAGTAACACAGCGACATTAAATTCAGTAGCTGGTGCTGTTCTAGGTGGAGTGGCACTCTCCGGCGGAGTTGGCGGATTAGTTGGACCGGCTCTTGCCGCTTTGATTCTTTATTTTATTCCAACAATTTTACTGGCATTTGGAATCGATCCTGCATATAGCCAGATCGTAACTGGAGCATTAACGATCGTTGTTGTGTTACTTGGTGGATTACTTCGCAAACGGACGGCGGGGAAAAAATGATTAAGCTAAAAATGTTTGACGAGTCACGAATTTCTAAATCTATGTTGTCACTTACTGGAATTTTATTTGCACTTTATATAATTACTGGGTTATTAGATTCTTATAACTTCTCAATCCCAGCTATCGGAAACATATTTTATTTAGGTGCAGCCCTTGGCCTATTAGCAGCTGGTCAAACAATTTGTATGCTCACGGGTGGAATTGATCTATCCCTAGCAATGATCGCTACTGGTGCAGCATTTATTGTTAGCGTTAAATCTTCTTCTGGTTTATTGGTAGCCCTATCTCTTGCACTTTTATATTGCGTAGTGATTGGCGCAATTAATGGCTTAGCAGTTGGCTTATTAGGAATGAATCCACTGATTATGACGCTGGGAATGAACGCAGTTCTAATTGGTGTATTTACTGTCGGAGTAACAACATTCCTGCAGGGAAGTTCAACAGTTCCGGATGTGCTTGTCACGCTAAGTACTGCATCAATTATTGACACTAGTGGCTGGGTGTTTGAATCTGCGACGGCAGATCCAAGATCTTGGCCATTTTTTGCTTCAATCGTTGACACTTTATCTTGGCCATTTTTTATCTGGCTTCTCGTAAGTCTAATTGTGTTATTTATTTTAGCTAGAACCGGTTTAGGTAGATTGATCTATGCAATTGGAGATAATGCGCAATCTGCAAGACTTGCTGGTGTAAAAGTTTGGCAGGTTCAAGTTACTACTTATGTAATGTGCGCAGTTCTTGGCGGCATTGGTGGAATCATATTAGGTGGTCAATCAGGCGCTGTTGCACTTAGTTTGGCAAACTCATTCCTACTTCCATCAGTTGCTGCAGTAGTTATCGGTGGCACATCAATTATGGGCGGAATTGGTGGGTACAAAGGAACAATGATGGGCACACTAATCCTCACCTTACTTTCATCACTACTAACCACCATCAACTCTTCCGAAGCAGTTAAGCAAATGATTTACGGAGCCATTGTCCTTGCCCTTGCTTGGACTTATGCAAAGATATCTGAGAACTCATAATTTTATGAAGATTAATTCAGCAGCAGTAATTGGTACTGGGTTTATTGGCACAGTGCATGTTGAATCAATTCGAAGAACTGGTGTTGAAGTTAAAGGTGTTTTATCGGGAAGTGCTGAAAGCACCAAGCGGGGAGCTGAAAATCTCTCAATCAAAACACAGTACCAATCTGTTGCCGAGATTGCTGCTGACAAAGATGTAACAGTTGTTCATGTAACCTCACCAAACGCGCTTCACTACCCACAAGTTAAAGAATTGATGGCTGCTGGCAAGCATGTCATCTGTGAGAAGCCGTTAGCACTTACGGCAAAAGAGGGAATTGAGTTAGTTGAACTTGCGCAAAAAGCTGGCTTAGTTAATGCCACATGTTTTAACACCCGATTTTATCCAATGGTTCATGAAGCTAGATCACTTGTTAACTCAGATTTAATTGGTACGCCAAGATATATCAAGGGTCATTACCACCAAGATTGGTTGACACTTGATACAGATTGGAATTGGCGTCTTGAAGCAGAGCAAGCTGGAGAATTGCGGGCGGTAGCAGATATTGGATCTCATTTAATTGATCAAATTGGTTTTGTTAGCGGCTTAGAGGTTGTTGAGGTGATGGCTGAACTTCATACCCTTGTTAAAACTAGACAAAAACCAACAGGGCCTGTTCAAACTTTTACGATCGATACATCTTCTAAGCGAGAAACCGTAACTATGTCATCAGATGATGCAGCTGGAGTATTAATTAGGTTTGCAAATGGCGCTCGGGCAACGATTTCAATCTCACAAATCTCATCC
>Ga0247722_10000048_pt1 | contig 77555 bp, 69 predicted proteins | sample MSEWelMarce3H_FC_FD_189094 | JGI IMG/M metagenome (GOLD analysis project Ga0247722, IMG submission 189094) | Subsurface sediment microbial communities from gas well in West Virginia, United States - MSEEL Well Study Marcellus 3H_FC | ecosystem: Environmental > Terrestrial > Deep subsurface >...
GGCTAAGCATTAATAATAAAATTTTTGTACAACAATTAAAAACTTTAGGTGTAATACCTAGAAAAAGTTTAGTACTTGAATTTCCTAAAACTTTAGAAAAACAATACATACCTCATTTTATAAGGGGTTACTTTGATGGAGACGGTTGTATTTATTATGGAAAGTTTGATTCTACTACAAGTAGTCAGGCAGTGTCTTTAATAGGTACTAAAAATATGTTAGAAACTATTCAAATGTATACAAGTATTTTTAATACTTTATCACATGATAGTAGACATCATAAAGATTGTTTTTCTTTTAGAATTAGTAAAACTAAAGATATTATTAAATTTTTAGATTATATGTATAAAGATTGTAACATTTTTTTAGACAGAAAATACGAAAAATATTGCCGTCTAAGACAGAAATGTTTTAGATTATTAGAGGGTAAAAACGGTGAAGGGTGAGATTCCTAATACCGTGCTAAGTCAATAGATTACGAAAGGCTATTGAACAGTGTAACGCATAGTTGGTGAATAAATATAATCCAGCCACGAGTATCCTCCACCTAAACAGATAATGCTGTAGGTGAAAATGTATGCTGAGCTAGCCCAGAGTTTACTGGGTATAATGGAGGAAGAAGAACTCCTAGAACTAAAGGATAAAAAACCTTTAGGATAACACAACTGAAGACTGCTTTTGTTAACTCTGCGTATGTTTACGGAGCTATTGAATTTCTACAGAATAACCCTGGTTATATCCATAATTTAGAAGTTATTTATTATAGTTTGGAGATACCTCCCGAGAATCAAATTGCTAAACATATAGCAGGTTTAATATGGAGAGATTACGGCATACTTACTACGCTAGACGAAATATTGTCTAGAGGTAAAATGTCTATTCGCCCTGAAGTTGAGCAACTTATACCGATGTATGAGCAACAAATGCAAGAGATACAAGACAAATACTTATTCTTTCGTAGTGCTTTGAATCCTGACTATTTGTATAAAGATTTAATGAGTTATGCCGAGTCTAGAGGTACAGTTGTTAGGAACAGTGAAGGTATTATTACGGAGTATATTCCTAAAGATCCTTCGTTGATTACTCTTATTGTTATTGACCATATAGGATTAGTAGATTTAGGAAAGTATAGTTCTTTAAAAGAAGCTATTGATAAAATCTCTAAAAGTTTAGTATTCTTTCGTAATATGTTCAACTTTAGTCCTGTTGTTGTAGTGCAGATTAATCGTTCTTCTGAACAAATGGACAGAAGAGAGAACGATAATTGGTTACCAATGCTTAGTGATATCAAGAATACTGGTAATCTTTCTGAGGATTGTAATACAGCTATTGGTCTAGCTTCTCCGTTTTACTACAGTGTAGACAAGTGTTTAGGTTACGATATTACTAAATATCGTAATAGATATCGTGTTGCTAAAATCTGTAAGAATAGAGATGGTGATGTTAATCTTTTAGTAAGTTTCTTATTTATCGGAGAGATTGGTAGTTATACACAATTACCAAGAGCTGAAGATCAAATAGGTAAACCTGCACAGTTAAAATTAATAGACGAGTATTACGCAAAACAACACAATAAGAATGGGAATAGTTAAAACAATCAAAGGAGACTTACTACAGTTACATAAAGACGGTAAAGCTCCTTTAGTGATTCACGGTGCAAATTGTTATCAAATAATGGGAGCAGGTATTGCTGGACAAATTTCTCGACAATTTCCTGAAGTCTATCAAGCAGATAAAGATTATCTATTATCTACAATAAGTAGATTAGGTACTTACTCTGTAGGAACTACACCTCACGGTTTAATATTAAACTGTTATACACAATTACTACCTGGTGCTAACTTTGAGTATGCAGCTTTAAAAAGTTGTTTGGATAAGTTAAACCGTATAGCCATCAAACGAGAAGAGTATATGGAAATACATACTCCTCAAATAGGATGTGGTATTGGAGGTGGTAATTGGGTAATCGTAAAAGACTTAATGAATAAGTATGAACATTTATTATTTATCGTAGTAGAGTATGAGAAGTAGTATAAGAGAATGGGGAACACCTCACGGTATAGCAGGAACGATTACTGCTCAAACAGCTGAAGAAGCTACAGTGGAAGCAACAAAGATCTTATTCTATAGAATGGGGTTAAGCTACCACGGTGGTCATTATGAGCTATTTAAGGAAAGACACCATACTACAGAAGACGTTATTAAAGCTAAAGAATGGTTAAAGAAAAATCAAGACGTAGTATCAATAAAAGTAACTGTAGAAGGTGAAAAATCGAATTAAATTTCGTATCTTTATTAAGTAAAAACAATCAAAAAATAATTTATTTATGGCAGAATTAGTATTCGTGATCGGACGATCAGGAACAGGAAAATCTACCTCTATTAGGAACTTAAAACCTGAGGAAACAGTAATCATTAACAGTGATCAAAAAGCATTACCTTTTAGAAAGTTTAAAGAACTTTATAACGAAGAGAAAGGTAATTACTTACAAACAGCTGATACTGCAAGAGTAGTGGATAAGTTAAAAGAAGCTCACAAAAATCCTAATGTGAAAACAGTAATCATTGATACAATCAGTCGTTTAGGTACTGATTATATTATGAGTAATGCGTTTAGAGCAGAGAAAGGATTTGACAAGTGGAACCGTATGAGTGGTAGTATCTATGATATTATTAACATTATCAACGACAAGATGAGAGAAGACATTATTGTTTATGTATTTGCTCATCCTGAAGTAACTTACGATGAAGCAGGTTTCAGCAGTGAGAGATTATTAATGCCTGGTAAACAATTAAACAACTTTGTGTTAGAATCGTTTAGTTCTATCGTATTATACACAGATGTTGCTAAAACACCGGGAAAAGCTAACGAGTATTTCTTTAGAACAGTATGTAATAATGATACTTGTAAAACACCTATTGATATGTTTGAAGAACGTTTAGTTCCTAACGATTTGATAGAAGTAAGTAAAACAATTCGTGAGTACTACGGTAATTAAAAAGTAAAACAATTTAATAAATAAGTGATGGAGAACACAATTTTTTGGGATAACACTCCCGTTCAAAGAACAAAGAAAGAAGAGAAATACACTACACCAGTGTTAACAATGTATCCTGTAGAAAAAGTTGGAGGAGCACGTAAATTAGGATTTAACAAAGCAGCTGTTGCAGCGTTAGGATTAGTGTGGAAAGACAAAGTATCTTTTGGATATAATGTTAACGAAAAAAGAGTATTTACACGTAAATCTAATAGTGAAGCGGCTACAGAAATCTCTCAAACTTTTACATTAAGAAATCAAAAAGCTTACGAAACTATTGCTAAATATTTCAGCATTAATATTGAGCAAGGTGCAGAGTTTGACTTATTACCAGCTTCTATTGCTGAAGGTGCTTACGAATTACGAGTAATCGGAGCTAGTATTATTGCTGATATTCCTACACTTACTATTTCTAAAGTAGAATTAGGAGAAATAAGTGATGAGGAAGAGTTAGAAGCAGATTTATCTTCGTTACCTGAAATACCTCAAGGAGGAGTAGAGTATGTAGAAGAGCCTACTTTTGAGTCAGGTATCGATACTACTATTGAGCATGATGCTAACGATGTTGTTGATCAAGTAGAAGTAGAAATGCCTTTCGATGTTGACAACGTAGAGGTAATGCCGGAAACTGCTCCTAAAAGAGTAAAATTTGCTGTAGATAATACAGAGGAAGAAGTAGCTACGGTTCCTGCACCTGAAGAAGAAGTAGAAGAAGAGGATGAGTGGTAATCCTAGGGAGAATTAAGTAAATAAATAAGTAAATAATAATTTTAAAAAACAAGTACGATGATTAATTTGAATGACAGCACGTTTGATGCAAAAGAAGGAAAAGCAGTTTTCAATGGTGGAAATGCAGGTATCGCTAATGATGTAACTTTATCAGTAGATAAAAAGAAACCTGAAGATAAAGAAGGTTCTCCTGACTACAAGTTAACTTTCACAGATGCTGACGGTGGTTCTTGTAACAGTTCTTTCTGGACTATTACTAAAGCTACAGATTACGCTACTATTGAAGAGCAAATCCAAAAACAAGGTAAAGTGTTAAAACACATTTTACATGCTATCTACGGTAAAGATTTCCAATTACCTCAGTTTCAATCTGCAGCAGAGATGTTGAATGGTTGTATGAAGTTAATTAGAGAAGGTTTACCTAACGCAGGTAAATTTAGAATCTTTGCTAACTACGGTACTACTTCTAGTGTTAAACAATACATTCAACCACGTAGCTGGGTTCCTTTTATGGAAACAATGAGTACACCTATCGAATCTACTGTATTAAAAGCAGGTACGTTAGATGCGTTAGTAAGAGTTGAGAAAGATACTTTTGTAGCTAGTACTTCAGCAGGTTCTACTTCTACACCAGCAGGTGAAGATTGGTAGTATATAATTGCTAATTTTACAGAGAGTCTCACTAATGAGGCTCTCTTATTTTAACCTTATGGGAGAACTTATAAATCTTAATTCAATTACTTATAATGGTTTAATAACCAAAGAAGATATACTTAAACACGTTACTCAAGAAGATGTGTTTTCTTATTACCTTAAAGATGATGCAAGTAATCTAGGTGTATTCCATAGTCCGTTAAGAAATGACAATATTCCTTCTTTTGCCTTATACTTTCACAGAGATGAACGAAACGTTATAATGTTTAGAGATTTTGCTACTAACGATACAGGTGACTTTGTAGTATTGGTGATGAAGATGTTTAATGTTAATTATCCTGAGGCTCTTAAAAAGATAGCTTTTGATTTAGGACTATCATCGTTAAACGTAGATTTACAAAAAGCTACGGTCAATTACACTCGTATAGTAACTAAAGAAAAAGTAGAATTAGGAATAAAATTAAGACCTTGGTTTTTAAGAGATAGAGAATATTGGACAGCTTTTGGTATTACCAAAGCTACTTTAGAAAAGTTTAGAGTCTATCCTATAAGCCATGTGTTTTATAACGATGTGGCAGTAAAGGTTCATGATTATGCTTATTGCTATGTAGAAGATAAAGACGGTGTTATTAGTTATAAGATATATCAACCGTATGAGGCTAAACAGCGTAAGTGGATCAATAATGCTAACTATAGTGTGCATCAAGGTTATACACAGCTACCTCCTAAAGGATGGTTATTGATTATAACTAAGTCTTTAAAGGACGTAATGAGTTTACACGATTGTCTAGGTGTATCAGCTATAGGTCTACAATCAGAATCAGTAATGATGAAAGACTCAGTAATGGATGAGTATAAATCACGATTCAATAAAGTAATATGTTTGTTCGATAACGATCAAGCAGGTAAAAAGCTTTCTGTAAGTTTTACAGAAAAGTATAATGTACCACACTTCTTTGTACCAGAATTACCCAATGTCACTGACTTTAGTGACCTAGTTAAAGGTATAGGTAAAGAAGATGCGATACAAATTGTTAAACAATTTATTCATTAAACAATGAAATTAGAAACCAAGAAACAAATAGACTTTAGTTCTAATGCAGACTTCGATGGTTTTGATGCTACTATTAGTAGCTCAGACATGCATAAACTTTGGGACATGTTACAAAATCCCTACAAGAATAATATTGGAGCCGTAGTAAGAGAGTATGTTTCTAATAGTTTTGATTCTCACGCAGAGGCTAAATTTATTAAAGAAAATACACTCGAGGCAATACGTAAAGAGTTTTCCATCTATGCTATTACTTCTGATGCTGACTTATTAATCTTAAAAAAATACCTAGCGTCTTTCAATGATGATGCAGTTACTGTATCAATTGCAAAAGACGAAGCAGGTTGGTATTGGTCAACAGAAGACTTTGGTATAGGTCTATCTCCAGATAGAGTAAAAGATGTATTTGTTAGTTACTTAAAATCTACTAAAGAGTTAAGTAACAATGCAATAGGTGCTTTTGGTTTAAGTTAAAATTTTTCGTAACTTTACTGTATGGAAACAGTAGAAAAGACATCAGGTATTTATAAAATAGTAAACTTATGTAATAATAAATTTTACATAGGAAGTACTGTTGATTTTAATAGACGTAAAAAAGAACATTTTAGACATTTACTTGTAAAAAGACATCGTAATGATTATTTACAAAATTCTTACAATAAATATGGTAAAGAAAACTTTACTTTTATTATTGTGGAATACTGTGAGAGATCATTATTAGCTGAAAGAGAACAATTTTATTTAGATACTCTAAAACCTAATTATAATTTAACAACTTCTGTGATTGGTACTACGGGGTACTTACATAGAGAAGAAAGTAAATTATTAATGTCTGAGATTAAAAAAACTCAGTATGAAAATGGTTTAGATGTTTGGAACAAAGGTAAAGCTTTATCTGAAGAAGTAAAAGAGCAAATCTCTAAAAAGTTAAAAGGACGATTTACAGGTGTGAATCATCCTTTTTATGGTAAGACACATACAGAAGAAAATAAAAAATTGATGGCAGATGCTTCACGTAGAAGAACAGGAACTCATCATACAGGACACAACGGAAGAATTTTTAAATTAGATAAAAAATCTTTAGAAGTGTTAGGTGTTTTTTCTTCAACAGGTGCTGCTACAGAAAGTATTAACTGTCTAGGTTCTTTAAAAACAGCAAGAACAAAAATTGCTGAGTCTATTAAATATAATAGAAATGCTTATGGATTTAAATGGGTGTACGAAAATTCCCTAGACCAAGTAAAAGTGGATGAATTGCTGGAAACCTTAGCTGTAAAGCAGGCAATCAGCAGCCAAGCTAAGAGTACACTCTTAGAAGGTTCAGAGACTACCTGAGCAATATAGTTTGCTTAATAACAGGAAGTAGTTAGGGTTAGTAACCTAATGAAAAAGCGTCCACCATCTTACAGTCCGTAGGATGATGATATAGTCCGATCCTTATAGAAATATAAGACAAATTACTCGTAGGGAGTAAAAGTGGGCTTAGTTACTCAGATGCTTTCTTTATTAGAACAAGATACAATGGTTTAGAGTACTTGTACATGTTACGTAAGGGAGAGAACGGACCTAGATTAGATATTATTGAAGATGCTACTCCTACAACAGAAAGAAACGGTACTCAAATTAAAATCTATTTAGAAAACTCTAACGATATTTATCCTTTCCAAAAGGAATGTAGGGTACAGTTAGCTTATTTTGACAATGTATTTTTCTCTGACGGATGTAATATTAGAAACAATTTCGAGATTATTAAAGGTGATACTTGGATAACTACAACAGGTGAAAGACCTTGGACAGAGTTACACATGTGTATTGGTAAAGTAGCGTATCCTATTGATTGGAAAATCTTAGAATTAACTCCTATATACTTTCCTTGTGCTTTACAATTTGGTATTGGAGAGTTAGATATTATCCAAACAAGAGAGGATGTTAAATATACTCCTAAAACTAAAGAAGCTATCCACAAAAAACTTGCAGAGTTTAAACAAGAGTTGGAGGATCGTTGGAATAATGTACCTAAAGAGTATACAAACTTAAAAGATTTTTACGAAGTAAGAGACGAAGTACCTTGTTTAAAATTTGACAATGGTAGTATTGTATTTAATTTAGGTAATTTAGGATTTACAGATAATGGTTATTACTATAAACCTTTTAAAGATGCTAATTTACCTTCTAAAAATCTTCCTAATAGATTTAGTAATTGTTTCTTTGAGTATACAGTTGCAGGACACTTTACAGAAAGATTCCAAGCGGCTAACTATGATCCAGGAACTTATTTAATAGATGGAGCCCTACAATCTTTTAGAGGTATTTTTAGAGTTAAAGAAGACACTGATGCTAAAAAGAGTAGATTTTTACAGCAAAAATACAAGATTAATACGTTATACTTTATTCGTAAGAAAAAGTTTGTTTCTTTAAAAACTTATATTTCACAGTTAAATCTTAAGAAAACACCTAAAGATACTTGGAGATCCCAAATTACAGCTTTTCAAAAAGAACTACAAAAATGCGTTATTGCTAATACTATTTCTTATGATAAAGAAGTAATTACTCAAGAGTATTTAGATTCTATTAAGAAAGTAAGAGGTGTAAGAGATAACTCTGTAGTAAACGTTAAGTATTATAGTTGGTCTACGGCTAGTTGGTATCCAACAGGTAATAATAGTACTACTAAAAAGACTATTGCTGATTTAGAAGATATAGACACTTTAACAGTAGTAGGTACAGAAAATGATCGTATAGACTTATCAAGAATTTGTGTTGCTTTTCAAATGTTATTTGGTAAGCATTTACAGCATTTAGAAATAGCTCCTACAAATCTTAAAAAGATTAATTTCCAAAACGCATTAACAAAAGAAGGTTTTATGAAAGGTGATAATCAAGAGTTTAAGAGTATTATGAGTGCCCTTAAAGTGTATAAAAGCTATAAAAAAGAGATAGATTTTATTAGTAAAACAATAAAAGAAGGTAACAAGTTAAACACTATTAAAGGGTTTAGTCCTACATTATATAAAATTATTACTAAACGTATAGGTATTGTAAAAAACATTAACGAATTAGTATCGTTAGATTCTCGTTGGTCAGGTAGTAAAAACTTCTTTACTGATATTTGTTACAAATTAGCTGAAGATAATAACTTTTGGGATTTAGAATTAGAAGCTGACTTAGCAGAGTTAATATCTTGTTTTAAAAGTCTTAAGGTATTAGATTTATTTAATTACTCAAAGATTGAACACAACCGTAGTGGTGATTTTAATCCTTTGATAGAAGTAGTTGCTGATTATTGTTATACTCAAGCATTGGTTAATCCTAACTTTCCTAAAGTTCCTCTTTCTGTACATTGGAAAATGTACTTTAGAGAGAAGTATGGAGTAATAAAAAAGTCTAAAGCTGTTGAGAAACAGCAAGTTGTAAAAGAAATTGAAAACTTATTAGTATGAATCATTTAGATTATTTTAACAAACCTATTGAAGTAGGAGATACAATATTAAGGAGTATGCCAGGAATATCTGATTTTACAAATCTTAAACAACATGTTGTTATTAGAATAACTCCTAAAGCATTGCATATTACTCATAAACGATGGGATCGTAAAGCTGGGGGTTACGTAGACGCTGTATTAAGAGTACAAATGAACGATCCTTATTATCCTTCAAAAAGATTTATAAACTTAACAAAAGCAAATTTAGTATGATTAAAGCAATGAGAGTGGGTAACACAGTAATCTGTAACATCCATGGGAAAATGTATAAAAAGACTTGTGAGAGTACAGAAGAAATTCTAGACTTATACGATCAAGCACTACAAACTGACGATAGTAACGAAGAAGAAGTAGCAGAATTAGTAGCTATGATGATTCCACCAAAGAATCAATTAGAGTTAGAACTAGAAAGACAGGAAGAAGAGTTACAAGATAACCAAACACTAATAGAGTGGATGGAAAATATCAAAAACTTAGGTGACGAACACTTTGAAGTAGACGGTTTTAAACTGTATATGAAAGGTATCAACATCACTGTACCTGAGTTCTTAGCTAAAGAATTTGCTGTAAGAAGAGAAGATCAAGAAGATTTAACAGCAATGATGAACTTTTGGAGATTATGTGCTTTAAATCCTGATCCTCGTTGTAGAGAAGACTTATTTGGGTTTATCCAACGTAACGGTTTAACTCTTACTCAAAGTGGTTGTTTTGTAGCTTATAGAAATGCTAACGTTAAGTTTGCAGGTTCTAAAGAACAAAATGATATAGTAGCTGCAGCGTGGTTATCTAAGAAACTAAAAGGTAAAAACCCAGAAGACTATTGTGTTTATTATCACTATGATGACCAAGAGTACAATGTTAAAAAGATTGAGAAATTCATTAACAATTGGGGAGAAATTAGTGATTTAGAAGACGATTTTCCAGAGATTAACTATTTAGGAAACTTAGAAGTTCTTTATCACGAATTAAAAACTTCTACGGAAAGAACAGTATACACTGATGCTTATTCAGGTACTACAGAGATTAGTATTGGAACACCAGTAAAACTAGATAGAAAAGACGCTGATGCTAATCCTGAACGTACTTGTTCTAAAGGTTTACACGTAGGTAACGCAAGTTGGTTAAGAAAAGATTACTTTGGTTCGGTAGGTTTAGTAGTATTAGTTAATCCGATGAATGCTGTTAGTGTACCTTATGAAGATTACGGTAAAATGCGTTGTATAGAGTATCTACCTATTGCTTTAGCAGAGTATAACGAAGAAGGTTATATTAAACCTGTTGATGTTAAAACGTTAGATATCGATTATGTTACACAATCACAAGAAGAATTAGAGCAATTGTTGTCTAGTAGTTCTTTAGAGTCATTGAAAGAGCATGAAGTATTACCTAAAGAATTATCTTTATCTTCTCTAAGACAAGCACTTACAGGTTTAAAAGGTAGTTTAGAAGAGATGACAATTATTGTCAACAACCGTATAAGACGTGTATAATGGTAACAGAGTTAACATTAGAGTTTCCTCGTTTTATCACTCATATTCCACAGAATAAAAAAACTTTTATTAAAATAGGTTACAATAAGATTCACACAGGAATGCATTACTCTGCAAGGGCTGCTCTAGTAGCAGCCATGCATGGGTATATTAGCGATCATATTCCCGATAATCTTACTATTGAAGGTCCGATAGAAACACATATTAAAGTATATGCTCCTATTAATTTTGGAAGCGTTAAAATGGTGGTAGATAGAACGACTGGTAGAAGAAAGATACAATGGAAACCAGCAGCTAAAGACTATGTACCAAATTGGGATATTAGTAATTTAGCAATGGTGTGGTTAAAGTGTATGGATGATGTAGTTATCAACAAAGGTATATTACCTGACGATACTGTAAAATACATACAAAAAACAACCTATGAGTTTATTCCGGTAGAAACATTGGACGAACGTAAATTAGTATACGAATTAAAAACTATTAAAAAGAATGGGTTATCAAGAAATAGACAAAGAAAACCAAAGTTGCCTAAAGAGGATACTAACTAGTCCTCAAGCTTATTTAGAAGCTAAGAAAAGACAACAAGAAAAAGAAGAAGCAGTAGCTGATCACTTTATATTTGGGACAGTAGTAGATATAATGTTGACAGGTAGTAAAGACGAGTTTGATGAAAAATTCGTTAAAATACCTGATGAAACAAAGTGTTCAGACACAGTAAAAAAGATTATCGATGAAGTATTTGCTCACAATGAAGAAGGAGTATCTATAGAATCTTTAAGGGATTCAATATTAGTAGCTTGTAACAATGTGGGTTATCAATCTAATTGGAAAGATGACACTAGAGTTGATAAAATTATCAAAGAAGGTAATGATTATTTTGATTTGCTAGCAAGCTTAAAAGGTAGAACTCCTATAACAGAGAGTGAATATGCTAAAGCATTAAACTGTGTAATGTCTTTAAAATCTGACGAATACACAAAACAATATGTAGTAGCTAAAGGTCAACCTAATGTAGAGTTTTGGGATAAGTTTATCATAGAGTTTGAGTACGAAGGTGTACAAATTAAGGGAGAATTAGATAGAGTAGTGGTAAACCACAACACTAAAAAGATTATTCCTATTGACTTCAAGACTAGTGGTAAACCTATCTTATCGTTTCCTTATGAGTTTTTAACATATAGGTATGATTTTCAAGCAGCTACTTACGAAAGAGGTTTGTATGAACATCCTACTGTAATAACTTTGTTGAGAGATGGTTATCATATAGAAAACTTTTTGTATATTGTAGTGGAAAAAGACTTAAGAAGTAATCCGATGGTATTTGAAGTAACTCAAGACTTAATTAAGTTAGGTTACGAAGGAGGAGAAACTTCTAGAGGTCTTAAGTACGAAGGTTTTAAGCAAGCTATTGAGAGATTACAATATGCTCAAGAGAACGATGCTTGGTTATATCCGATGGAATATTATAAACAAAAAGGACGACTAAAACTTGAACTATGAGTAGAAAAAAATTCACAAAAACAGCTACTTTTTTATTCCCTTTACTAAATGTACCAAAATCTATGTTCGAGTGTAGTATTAAAGATCCGTGGGGACGCTTGAAATACACGAATAGATTTATTAACGCTTATTGTTCAGACACTACTATTTCTAAATATGTGAATGACGATGAGAACAAGTATGTATTTTTAGTATTAGAGAATTATCAAGATGTTGATTTTGGAACTTTTTATTCTACTATAACAGCTTTCCCTAATTATGTAGACGATTACGATAAAGGTGACTGTCTAGTAATTATATTCAGAGTTCCTGAAGAGAACCTAGAAGACTATAACCTTATTTATAACGGTAAGTATTCTGAGGTATCTCAAGAGGCTAAAAAAGCAATCTTAGGAAATAACTTTTATACAGGAAAACCTTTTACCCTTCCTTTAATATTAAATAAGTCATCAGTGCTAAAAGACAGCTGGGAAGAGCGATTATCTAACCCAGGCTCAGAGGTAGATTTAAAAGACCAAGAAGTATGGCCGATACTTAATTTAAAGAAGGAGGAGTTAAACGAAAAAGTTTTAGACTCACTTCTAAAGAAGAAAGTTTTACAACCACAAGGAGAGTTTTAAACTCTCCTTTTTTATTTCGTTTATTATATGAGAGGTAGAGAGTATTGGGTAAAAACCCTAGGAGAAGGTTGGGCTATGCAGCTTAGACCTTTATTAAAAGATCCTTCAATGGATTCCTTAATGGACAAACTAGCAATGGAATACGCTATGAATAAGGTAATGCCTTATAATCAAAGTACAGTGTTTGATGCGTTAAGGTTATGTCCGTGGGAGAAATTACAAATTGTAATTATTGGCACAGAGCCAAATACATTATCAGGAGTAGGTCCATTGGCCTACTCCGATATAATGTTTACAGCAATGAATCCTGCTGTGTGTCAAATTAGAAACTGTTTGGAAAGACAAAACAAAACGTTACTATTAGATTTCGATACTACTATGGTAGAATGGGCAGAAAGAGGAGTGTTACTCCTTAATCGTAGTTTGACATGTAGAGTAGGAGAACCTAGAAGTCACAGAGATTTATGGAAACAATTTTTTGGATCAGTTGTGTATAACATACTTAAGTATAAACCAGAGACGCCAATAGTTCTATGGGGTAAAGAAGCACAAGTGTACAGTGAATTATTGTCCCAAGATCACCCTGTGTTTAGTTGGGAACATCCGATGAAGGCTAATAGCGAATACCGTAATTGGGAATGTCCAAATTTTGAACAAATTGACCAATATAGAAAGAGTATAGGTAAAGATAAGTTTAGATGGTAGAAAATAAGTCAGATTGGTATAAGGACCTTAACAGAAAGCAAAAACTAGATTTAAGACAGTGTTTAATAGATGGAGTACCTTTGTATCAGGTAGCTAAGATGTTTAATGTAAGTGCTACTGCAATAGGTAATAGATACTCAGACTTATTAGAGCAATTAAGTTTTAAAAAAAATGGTAGCAATGCTAATATAGGACATAAGAATGTAGCCTATTGTACAGAGCAAGAAGCTTTAACTACACCTAGTTATAGTTACAAAAATTTAAGTGAAACAGAAAAACAAATATATGATGATAAAGAAAATAGCACATTGGAGTGATACTTTTGGGTTACCAATTAAGGAGGAAGAAGGATTTCCTGCTAAAGAAAGAGTTACATTAGCTCTTGCATTAATAGAGGAGGAGTACAAAGAAACATATTTAGCTTGTGCAGAAAATGATTTCACAGAAGCAAAAGATGGTTTAGGAGATTTATTATGGGTTACTATTAGAGCAATGATGGAATTAGGTATTGATCCAGAAAGTACTATTAATGCAATCTATGAAAGTAATATGTCTAAAGCAGATACTACTATAGAAGACACTATTATCACTCACAACACTTACCTGGCAAAAGGTATAACAGTGTATAGTCGATTTGTTAATGGGTTATATATAACTTATAACGCAGATACGAACAAAGTATTAAAGTCACACAAATTTAAACAACCACAGTTATGAAAACATACAGAGTAATTTATTTACCCCACGGAAGAGAAGACAAAGAGTGGATGGATGTACAAGCTACTTCTATTAAAGAAGTACAACAAAAATTTGTAGCAGGTCCTATTATTGACATACGATTAGTAGAAGAAGATGATTTTCTCGATTAGTGCAAGAATGGGCCACGGCAAGGACTTGACAGCTTCTATTATCAGATTACTACTTCTAGATTATCCTAAAGAGGTTATAGTAGATTTTATAAATAATGGTGACGTAGAACCTTTATTAGAAGAATCTACTTGGGAAATCAAGAAGTTTGCTGATAAACTAAAAGACATTGCGTGTCTAATGTTAGGTTGTACACGTAAAGATTTAGAGTCTCAGACTTATAAAGAATCTTATCTACCTGAAATATGGAACTACGTAGACCAACATGGTTTTAGTAAACAAATGACTGTAAGAGAGTTTTTACAACGTTTAGGAACTAACGCTATGAGAGATCATTTACATATTAACGTATGGGTTAACTCTTTAGTACAAAGTTATACTAAAGATAATAGTTGGATTATTACGGATACAAGGTTTCCTAATGAGTTAAAAGCTGTAGAGAAGTTAAAAGGTATTACAATACAAGTTATACGAACTGCTCCGTCTAAAGATGGGTATAAGGTTTTATATGGTGTAGACTATTCTAAACCTGAACATCCTTCTGAGTGTTCTTTAGACATGGCAGATTTTAAATACGTTATAATGAACGATAGTAATATTAAAGACCTAGTTGACAAAGTAGAGAAAGTATTAATATTAGAGAAATTATTATGAGTGTTAGAGTAGGACAGAAAGTAGTTTGTATAGACGATAAGGTTAAACCTGGTAAAGAATCTTTTACGTATGTAACTTTTCCTTATTGGGTTAAAGAAGGTACTACGTATACAGTAAGAGCTCTATTAGATAATGATGATATAGTACCTGGATTGCTTCTTAAAGAACTAAAGAATCCTACGGTATTTATCACTTTATTAAACAGAGAACAAGAACCTGCATTTTCTTTACATAGATTTAAACCTCTAGACGAATACGAAGAGGAAGAAGAACAAGAAGAAAAAGAATTTCTTACAATAGAAACAATGGTTGAAGAAATATTAAAACTATGAGCGAAGAAAAACAAACAGGTAAGGCTTCTCCAGAAGCAGTTACTTATATTATAATGTTGTCAGCTTTGCAAGTATTATTGGAGTGTTCTTTAGAATTAGAGAACACTCCTTTTATGCAAGGGAAAGTTAAAGAAAAAGTACGTGAAGCAATCAACATGGCTACATTAAAAAATGCAAAGAATCGAGACAAGATTTGGAAAGTTGATGAGGTAGTTGCTGCTAACATGTCTTTTGCTATTGCTCAAATTGGGAAACAAATAGCAACAGGTGACGGTAATGCTTTACACTTGATTACTAAGTTAGTAAGAGATAAATACGATCTTGGAAGATGTGTGGTGACAGAGTTGACAGAAAGACAAGTAAAGAATGTAGTAACTAAAATGAAACAACAAGATGCAGAGTCTACACAAAGTTGAAAAGGTAGAGCAAGAAATAGCTAGTTTTATGGAAATACTTGCCGATTATCATACTAAGTCAAAACAAGATTTAGTAGAAGAAAATAAGAGGTGGAAGCGTTACGATGAACACGCAGGTAGAAAACACACACCTCGAAAAGATACTACTATTGATGGTACTAAAGAATCTGCAGCATTAAAAGCTGCTTACAAAGTATTAAAGTATAAACTTGATAAAATAGTACTGTGAAGACTTATAGATATCAAGCAGTAATGCGTTGTTATTACTGTGACGCAATAATTGTAAACCATAATGTAACAGCTTGTATAAGCTGTGGTAAACTTATTTAATATGAAAGAAGTATTAACAAAAGCTATTAGCTTTAAGAAAGACTTTATAGTCAAACATCCTCATACAAAGGATGATGTAGAAGATTTTTTCCAATTGATGTTGGACGAAATAGAATGTGGAGAAAGTCCTAGTAACGAGTACTATCATTTTGTAAATGCTTGTGAAGACTTACTAAATTAAAAAGAAAACCCCCTCTAAGCGAGCTGTTCTAACGGGAAGCCGAGGGGGTATATTGATATTAATCTATTACTTTGTCACCTGTTTTATACAAACGTATACCTTGAGCAGGTCCAGGAACTAATTGTCCTGCGTGTATTAACCATTTTGGGACACCTTTAAAAGATCCTGAATTAAACACTTCGTCATCTTTTTTATCGTTTAAGTGTGTTCCTATGTCACTCATTACTTGAGTAACATCAGATACTAATTGAGCCATTGGTACAGCTGTTTTAGTAAGTTTCTCAAACTCTAAAGGATTAGTATAGAACCCAATATCTGTACGTAGACGAATAGTTTGATTTAGTAAGAAGTTAGTAGCGAATGATGCATCTTCTTCTTCATCGTCTCCTCCGGCTAAAGCTTTCAACATTAAAGCAAGCCCCATAAGACCTAAAATTATGTATAATTCGGTCATGTTTTTACGCATGTTGGCTGCATCTACTTTAGAAAACTTTTCATTAAAATCTGTACTTCTACTCTTACTAAACATTAACTTACGAGCTAAATGTTTAAGAGTGTACAAAGTATCCCCCATTGTAGACTCTTCAGTTTGCATGCCAAAAAATTTACCTGCCAGATAACCTGCACCTGCACCTACCGCTGTTCCAATACCGGGAAGAATCATAGTACCTATTGCAGCACCTGTTACATTAAGTTGCCCTTTAGTATAACTTTTGTATCTACCTTTACGTACGTAAGGTTCGTCTAATCCGTAGGATAATGAGTAATCTACTTTCTCTGCCTCAAATCTGTTAGCAAAACCTTCAAACATCCAAGTACGGAATTGTGAAAGAGCTCTACCACCTATAGTAGCTTTAACTTGTAATGCATTATTGTAATCACCGTGATTCATTTCTACTACACGTTTAATCTTTTGGAACATCTTTACCTCATCGGTAGTAGTAGTGTATCCTTCTTTTAAAGATCCAGTAGACATGTCGTAAGCTTCCCACATTGTAGTAGCTTCACCATCAGGGTTAGTAGCAGGGAACTCCATCATTATTGCTACCATTACAGGAGCAATATTTAAGTACTCTGAACGTTCTTGTAAGGTAAAAGGACCGAACCTATTTAACTTACTCATTGATGACTTGTTAGAAGTATCAAACATCTCTTTGTTGGATGTCTGTAATAAATCCCACTTGTCCATTAACTTTCTAATTTTTAAAGCATTACCGTTAACACCTTCCCAAGTATTGAAGGAAGCATTTCTACCTATAGAATTAGTAACAAGTAAATAAGCGTCTCTTAAGTGTTTAGCTGAGTATTCTCTACCGTCCGAAGCTTGGATAATATTAGAAATAGCACCAAAACCAATATTAGAAAATGCTGAGAAAAAGTTCCACCCTAAACCTTTAAGTGTCATATATTTTAAAGCTGTATCTCCTACACCACTCATAGTACGAAAACCTCCTAAAGAATCAATACGATCTTGTAGGAATTGTTTATCCTCATCTGTAGTAGCTTCAGCAAGTAAAGCTTCTAACTCTTTCTTGTGGGCAGTTTCTTCTTTAGTGTATAACTTAGTTTTAGTAACACCTTCTACTTTACGTCCTCCCACACCCCAATATTCAGAATCTAGGAAAAACTCTAATGCAGATTTAAAGTTATCGTTACCTTCTTGTACTAATACATTACCTTGAACATCTTTTTGTACTTCACCTGCTTTATTGGTAACCAATTGTTTACGACTCTTGAATGCTTGTTCAGCAAGACGTATTTGAGGTTCTATAAAAGATTTATGTTTGTGGGCCAATACTGTTAAAGAGTATGCTTTTAAGATCTTAGTGATATCCCAAGACTTATTTTTTGATAAGAAGTCTCTAGCTTCAGCAGTAAATTGGTTTATCTCTGCTGTAGTAGCTGGTTTCCCAGTTGCTTGTTTATGAGCTATAGTTTTCTCTTTTACTATTTCTCGAACTTTAGCACTAGTATCTTCAATAAATTGTAGTTGAATATTTTTTTCAATATCACCTGTAAGAGAATCAACATCTGAGTGTACAGTAGTAGCAAAATCTGTAGTAGTTTGCAACTGTTTCATTTTGTCCCAAAAAGGAACTATACCCATCATTACTCCTTTTTCTTGAAAGATATCCATTAAGCTTTTTTGGATAGTAGGTAATACACCTACTCCTAATAATGCTTGTTTCTGTTGAGGAAGAGTATAGCGTAAGGTATTTAACGTTTCCATCATGAAAGAATGGTAAGCTAATAAATCTTCGTCAGCTTCTATCTTAGCAAAGTTTTGATCGTACCACTTAGTAGTAACACCGTCTACACTTTTCTTAGGAACTTGTTCTACGTATTCTCTAATACCTTTAGGAGAATAGAAAGAATCTTTACCTTTTCTTCTACTAACAGGGTTTTCTGCCATATCCATACCCCAATAAGGAGAATATTCTTTTTGCCAAGTATCAAACAAGTTATCTTTTTCTTGTTGAGAAAGTTCGTCTTTTAATTGAATAGAAGAATAAATTACTTCTCTACGAATCTTAAACTTTTCTATTTTAGCTTCTACTCTTTTGATGTAGTACTCGTAACCTTTTTCGCCTAAGTGAGACTTTAATTCGGCAATATGTTTTTGTTTAGAACCTTCATCAAACTTAACTCTCTTGTATAGTGCACTTTCAGGAATAGCTCCGTCTTCTAGGTTACTATCAGGGAACAATATTCTAGGATCAAAAGATGCTGTATTCTTATTAATCCAATCATAATAAGCTTTTACACCGGCATCATTTTTTTTTAACTTACCCGTAACAGCGTCTCTGGACCAGAAAGCGTTTTTCATCAATTGGTTTCTAGTCTCGTAGAAACTAGTAGCAAATCTAGATACTGCTCTACCTGTTTCTAAACCGTTCTCGTCTACTTGTTTAAGTATATTAAAATTACCTCCTGATTTCTTTAAGAAAGCTTTAGATAATACGTCTAGGTTTTCCCATACTTCTCCTGCTTCTAACTTAGCATTCATGTTTGCTTGTTCTACCGCAGAGAAGATAGCTTGTAACATTGCATCATCGTGACGAGACAAGTTTAAGGTAGTAGTACCTATTTTACCAACTTGTTTTAAATGCTTAAAGATTTCTTCTTTACTTAATTTACCATCTGTGTATTGTCTAACAAAGTTAGATACATAGTTAGTTTTAAGTGTTGTTAAGTGACTTTGTAGGTCCGATGCTTTAGAAGCTATCTCTCTAAAAGCACTACGTATTTCTGGAGTATTAAACTCGTATTCGTCTAGGAAAATATGTTCCTCACTTGGTGTTGAGAAGTCACCTGCTTTTAACCAAAGGTTTAATACTTTTTGAGCATAGTAAACATCTTCGTAACTAACTGCAGGATTACTAAGTAATTTTTGTATCTCATTAACTTGAGAATTACCAAATTGTAATACGTCCTCAAACGCATTAATATTTTGTGCTACAACTACTCTTCCTTCAGCTTGATCTAATTGTTTTCTTAGTTCTTCAATCTTATTAATAATCGAACGTAGAGAATCAGCATCTGTTACATTTTTTAATAACTGACGTTGCTTAATAATTTCGTCATTAATCTTTCTCTCTCTACGTTTTTCTAAGTCAAGTACTTTCTTTCCTGAACCTTCTATTAAAAAATCCATGTCTCTAGATTCTTGCTCTAGTAATGCAGCATCACCGTTGTAAAAACCTAAATCTCTTTCTTCTTCTATAGTAGGAGTAGATGTAGTAGGTGTTTCTTTACCTGTAATAGCTCCTTCAAAAAGATTACTTTGTCTATTATTGTTAGGATATACTTGATTAAAACCTTGTTGATTAAACCCTACCACCATATACAAAGGATCACCTTGTCTAGCTTTACGCTGACGTTGTCTTTCTAAGTCAACAGGTAAGTAGTTATACTTCAACTCTAGTTTAAACGTATTACCAAAAGCTTTAGTAAAAGTAAAATAATGAGAAGTATTATTTTTAGTATTATATCTTCTTAAGTTAGCAGCAATACCTGCAAAGTTTTCTACCTCAGATTTAAACTTGATAGCTTTCTTAATCTCTGTAATAGGTCGTACATCTGGTACTTCGTAACCATTGTTTAATATAGCTAACACTGCTAGTCTTTCGCTTCCTACTTGACTTAGCAATGCTTTATACTCTGGGGTATTTTTATTGATACATGTTGCTGCACTCATACTGTCTTCTTTATTTACAAAGTAACAAATAATTTTCTAATCTATCTCTACTTATTGGAGATTCTGCTAACAATTGATCTTGGTCATTGTTATACATTTCTCTAGAATAAGCTTCGTAATCATCGTTGTTATAAGCATTATCTTTATCTGTATAATTACCTAAATCGATATCTCCTAAGTTACTCATACTAAAAGTACCCTCTGTGATATTTTGGTTGTTTTTCTGACTAACCATTACCAACTTAGTAGTAGGTCTAGAAACAGCTACGTATAATGATTGACTTTTAGCTTTCATAGAACCTCCGTTAGAACTACCCATAATATTGTCTTCCATCACGTAAACATTAGTATACGTAGATCCTTGAGCTTTATGAGAAGTGATAGCGTATCCGTACTCTAAATTACCAAATTTACTACTTAAAGCATAACCCATTTGTTTATCTGTTTTAAACAATTGACTTAACGTTCTTTGATACTCTTCCTTACTTGATTCAGCAATAATAGGAACTGTTATATCTTTACCTTCTTCGTTTTTAAGAGTAAGATTTATTATATTAAACTCAAAACTTTTAGAACGATTACCTTGTTGTCTTGAAGTAACATTTACAGAAATTGTTTTTCTTGCTGGCTCAGTAGCTTCTTTTACTATAAGATCTTCACTATTGTAAAATAAAATATCTTCACCTCCAAAAGTATCGTACGCTGTTAATATCTCACCTGGTATAAATTGTTGTTGATTTGCTTGTTCTCCGTATAATTTTAATCTAATCTTAGTATTTAAACTTTTTACAGATTGAGGACTATTGTGGTTTTGATTATTAAAAGTAATAACTTTTGCAAAATCAACATTATCATTAGCATTTTTTATATCTTCTACAAAGGCATCCAAAGCTTTGTTTTCACTGTCCTCCCAAATTATAGAAGAACCACTTACTTCATCAAATGCATTTACTCTATCTTCGTTTGTAATAGGATTAGCAACTCTTTGTCCAGTAGTTTCTACGTTTTGTGCTACTTTAGTTCCTATGTTAATAATAGGAGAAGTGGCAGCTTGACGCATTTTTTCTGTTAGTGTATAGTTATTTTTAACATCAAATACAGCACTGTCTTTCTCTTGGCCTACAGGAGGTAACTGTGCTTTATCTCCCATAAAAATAATCTTAGTACCTTTAGGTAGTAACTCTTTAATCTCTTCTAATAGTTTATCAGAAATCATAGAAGACTCATCAATAATTACTAAAGATGTTTTTGTAATAGGAACTCTATCCATTTTTCTAGCAAACTCATCAGGTGTAAATTTACCTGTAGTTTCATCAAGTTTAATAGCTAAAGCAGCTGCTAAAGTAGTAGACTTAATACCTGGATTGTTTAATGATTTAGCTAATACTTTTTTAGCTTTATGAGTAGGAGCAATTGCTAATACACTGTTACCTTGAGCTTGAGCTTCTTTAACAATCTTTTTAATAATAGTAGTTTTACCTGTACCACCTTTTCCTTGTAGTAAGAATGCTTGTTTATCAGAGCTTAAGAAATCTGTTAACTTATCTAAAGCCTCTGTTTGACCTTTGTTAGCATATACACCTGGGAATAGTTCGTATTTAGTATCTTTAGCAATAAACTTTTTAAATCCTTCTAAATCTTGTTTAGTACCTAATTCATAAACTTGATCAGCATTTCTTACTACTATTTGATTTTCTCTACCTCCTAATGGATCTTCTATATTAGTACCAATAATACCGTCTCCTTCTTTATTAGTCTCTGTTTCTTTAAAGTTAACGTCTGATAATTTTACAGGATTTGTTAAATTTATAATAGCAGGTATTACTTGTAACTTTGTTTGAGAACCTGGTTCAAATTGTACTCTATTATCTTGATCCCAACTAGCATATCTTGCAGCTGTAAGATTATCACTAAAGTATATTCTATCATTTTGAGGTTGTAATTTCTCGATAGTATTAGGAGAAGCCGTACCATGATAAACAATATCTTTTACTTGACTATTAGGAAATACAGAGTCTAAATATTGAGAATATTGTTCAGGTGTACCAATAGTCGCTAACTCAGGATTAGCTTTAAATAATCCTAATACTCCTTCTTTAACTTCAGTTACTGGAGCTTGTTGTTGAGTAGACAGTTGAGTTGATTTAGCAGACTCCCAAGTTTCAGGACTTACTTCGTTAGCGTTTTTAATGTTTAGTATTTTATCAGCAATTTCAATATAAGTAGAACCATTAAATGTACGTTGTTCTTTATTGTTAGCTAACGCATATTGTACTAACACTTTATTAATTTGTGTATCGTTAGTTTCTACTTTATCACCTGTTTTAGCATTGTGGATAACAACGTTATTAACAGCATCGTAAGAGTAGTTAAATTGATCAATTTTAGTAACAAATAATTTAGTACCCATTGCTTGTTGATTAGCAGTAATTAAATCCATAGAACTTTTTACAGCAGATGCTAAAGCAGAACCTGGTTTAATATCTAAACCTAAAGTATTTAACAATTCTCCTAAAACTTCCTTAATTTGTTCCCAAAGAGATTTTCCTGATTCATCGATAACAGAAGCTAAATGTTGTTGGAAACCTGGATCACTAAGAGCCATAGTAACAAACTCTGATAGTTTAATACCTGCATAAAACTTAGAAATATCTTCTGCAGAAACTCCTACTTTTCCTGTTTTACCTCGCTCTACCCAAGCTTCATATTTATCTTTAAATGCTTGTAAAGCACCTGCTTCACCTTTAGTTTTTAAATGATCAATATACTTATCTTGTAAAGCTTTTAAAGACTCAATAGCTTTAATTTGGTCAGCTGTTAACTTACTTAAATCACCTTTTTGGTATTCATAAATAGCATCACCTGTTAAAGCATGTATTAATTCATGAGCAACAGCGGTAGCTAAATCATCAATGTTTTGATTAGCTTCATGTTTTAAGTTAATAAACAATGTTTGTTTGTCATAACTATAACCACCTCTACTACTTAAAGCATCATCGTACACTACTTTAAAGTTATCAGGTAATTGTAAGTCTCTTAAAGAACTTAACAACTGTCTGTTTAAACTAGATACTCCGTCTTCAAATTGTATATTATTAATTAAATCGTCTAGTGCTTCTTTAGTACCGGACAATGTTTTTGAAATAGGTAAAGTGTTAGCTACTACAGGTTTAACCGTATTGTTGACCACGTTTACATCAAAAGACTTTGTAGGAGTAGTAGGTGTGTGAGGTAAAGTATAACCTGGTATTTCTTGGTTACCTTCTTGTTTAACAGTTCTATTAGCTTTTTCAATAGGTAACGGTGTACCAACTTGTGAGTTATACGATACAAAACCGAAAGAACCTTGTAAAGTAGGTATTCTACGGTACAATCTATCTACAGCGTCAAACTCGAATAACGCATACTTACCTGGTACTTTACTATCGTAGATAGATAAGAACTTAGTCTGTGTAGTAGTTGGATCACCTGTGTAAGGATCCGTAATTTCTACTATATTGTCCTTTAGAGCTTCTTCGTTTAGTGTAAAAGTTGCTTTAGGAGTATTTGATTCTTTACCTTGTAAGTCAGACAATGATACCTTTTTAGCTTTATCAGCATTATTTTGGAAGTATTGTCTCATAAAACTAGAAGGATTGTTATACATTAACTGTCCTTCAGGACTTAAATTACCTAAGAAAGTATCAAGATAATTAAAAGAAGTATTTGATAAGTAATCTCCGAAACCTATAGTTTTAAGGTAAGCAGTAGGTACATACTTCAAGTATTGTTTAGAACCTTGTTGACCTCCTTCTAAGAATGCTGAAGCTACTAAATCTTGAACCAACATACGAGAAGTATAATCGATACCATTAAAAGTACCAATAGGGAAGTTCTTAGATAACAAGTAGTTAAACCCGTCATAGATATCTCTTTCGTCTAAGTTTTCTCCTGAAGCAGATTCGAAGTTTACTCTAGAAACTTGACCATTCTTTTGTTGGTCTAACGATAACTTGTTAAGGAAACCATTAGAAGTATACCACTTTTCTTCAGAAACTGACTGTAATATAGTAGCTAAACTTTTATTAGTTTTAGTGTCTATAAACAATCTAGCACGTTCACTATCAGGGTTTTCTGTAAACAAGTTTGTATTAGCGTTACCATAAAGGAAAGACTTAACAGCATCCATTAACTCTAATTGTAACTCTGCTTGTTTAGTTAACGAAGCATTTTTACCTTTAGGTATATATTGTAGTAACTCGTCTACTAACACTTTAAAACCTGTAGTATAATAAGGGAAATATTGCTTGTAGATAGTATCTGCAAACATAGTACCGTATTTAGAAGCAAAACCATTTAGAGTAGTAGGTGTAACTAACTTAGTTCCTTCATATTCTCCTAATAACTTAGTAGCATTGAAGATGTTAGAAGTAGCTAACCTCTCTATTTGTTTTACTTTAGCATCTGTTTCCACTAAAGATTTAGGAATACCTTTAGAATCAGTATTTATAGTAGACTGTAAGGTCTTAATATCTTTACCTATTTGAGTAAGTTTAAGGAATTTACCTAAAGCAGCTAACTGTCTAAGATTAGCATCTGGTGTTGGTCCTACACTTAACTCTTGTAACGTTTGAGTATTGATGTCACTCATTAATGACTCACTAGTAGCACTTTGTAAAGCTTCTAACTCATAAGGTTTTAATTCTGCTAGTTTACCTTCAGGATCGTATTTTTTTACTAAATCTGCAAATAAAGTTTCTGCAGCGTTAGCTTGGAAAGGAGTCAGTGAAGAACCGTTATCCTTTAATGCTGCAGTAAACTCCCAAATAATCTCTTGTGTTATCAATCCTACTATTTCTTTCTCTTCAAACCCTAATATAGTAAGGGCTCTAACAGCATCCATAGTTTGATCGTTGATGTTAAGTTTATCTAATATTTGAGCTTTCTCATTATCCACAGCTGTAGATTGTAAAGATCTAATAATAGTAGACTTCATCTTTAAAGAATCTTTTTCTTCCTCTGTAAGTTCTCTACCTTCTTCTTTAGCTTTGTTGATTAAGTTTCTAGAACGTAGTGTATATTTATCCGATAAATCTCCTTTAGAAACGTTAGTTCCAAAAGCAATAAGAGGTTGATTAGCTTCTAATACTTCAACAGCAGTAGGATTCTTAGGTTCTATAGGTGTACCAAATACATTTGTTTGAGTCTCATCGTCCATATTGATGATAGTCAACTCTTTACCTTGAGCAGACGCATTAAAAGTAGAATCTAAAGAAAAGGAACCTACCCCAGTTTTACCTGCCGTAGCGTTAATATACTTAGTTCTTTGATAAGTATCAGAAAGAATAGTGGTAATAGGAGGAATTAAACCTCGCTCACTTCTTACTTTATATAAGTCTTGAGCTAATTGCTCAAAATCTCCAAAGGAATCTAATGCAATAATAGATTTAATAACCTCAGGATTATTACTCAACATCACTGATAAGTGAATGTCTAATATTTTATTCTGACGAGAAGCTTTGTAAGCTCTGTTGTAAATAGATAAATCGTTAGTAACGTTTTCTATCTCCTCTATTATTGGAGAATTAGTAAGTCTAGCAATAAGAGTAGTAGCTTTAGTAAGTAACTCGTCTTGATCGTTATCATCGTTTTTTTCTAACTTGTTATCAATGTAAGCATTTAACAATGCTTGTTCCGCACTGTTTAGTTTTAAAGAACTTTTTAATGTAGCTAAGTGTTCTTTAGCAGCATCTGTTAGTTTTTTAATAGTCTTCTTATCACTTGGGAAATTAGTGTATAATTTACCGTCTTTATAGAAGTGGTTGTACAAGTAACTGTACAACTTATCAACGTCAAAATCCGAACCCATCTGCTTAGTAAAATCTCTAGGAGCTAATACTAAATCTCCCATTGCTTCAGGTAAAAACCCTACTATTTCTACAGCCGCCATAGAGTTACGCTCCTGTGTAGGAATACGGAAACCAAATAACTGTCTTAATTTAGCAGGTAATTTACTATCGTCAATAGTTACTCTTCCGTCTGGAGTTCTTAAAGGTCTTCCTGAAGAATCTAATTTAAGGAAATCGTTGATAAACAATATGTTACCTGACTCGTCTCTAAACTTAAAAGGTAACATTATTTGAGCAGGTAATATTTTACCTGTTTTAGGATCTACCCTCATCGGTTGTAAACCTTTCTCAGGATCAAAGTTGTCTGAAAATACAATAGAGGAGTCCTTTAAACTACCTGATGCTTCATCACCTTGTTTAATTCTAAACCCTTCTTCCGAACCTAATACACTTGATGTACCAGCAAACTTTTGTTTAACTACTTTATTACTTACTAAAGAAGTTAATAAAGACTCAAACTTACTTGCGTAAGGAGAAGCCCATAAAGGAATTTTAAAGTCTGACTTGTCTTCTTTCAACTCTAGAGCACTTAACATGTTTAACGGATACCCTGAACGAGTACTTACTTCTTTTGCTAAAATTGCTGCTAGTTTTTCTACAGGTACAGTTGTTTTAGTAGTAGTAACTGTCTCTGTTTTAAGGAGTTTAGTATTATCTACGAGAAATCCTTCTTCTTTAACAGTACCGTTGGCTACTAAATTATCTAATAAACCATTGTTTAAAACCTCTTTAAACTGTTCCTCAGAGATCCATTCTCCGTTTACGAAATATTGACAAGCCATAATTGTACTTTTAGTTTCCTAGTTCTTGATCGAATAATAACATGTTGTCTGTTAGAGCTAATCTAGCTAATAGATCTCCGTATTCTCCAACTGCACCACTTTGTATTTCAACAAACTCTTGTAACAAAAGTACAACTTTTATTGATAACTCTGGAAGTTTACAAGACTTTTCGTACTCGTTTAATAAGTCTACCTCCATTTGGTAAGCCATTTCTAAAGCGTCTTTAATGTTACTAACATCAGAAGTAACAGGACCTAATGCTTCAACACTTAATTCACAATTAAACTTGTTCATAAAGTCTTCATGTTTAGCATAGTGTTCTCTTTCATCGTTAGATTCACCTGCAAAGAACTTCTCTGCACCAAAGTAACCTAATGTCTTCATTCTATTAGTAAGGTGTAGATAAGCTTGTGAAGCTGTTAACTCTAATTTACCAAACTTATTTAATTCTTTTTGCTCTACGTCAGTAAGTAATTTTTCCATTATTCACATTTTTTATTTTGGTTATTCTCGTCTTGGAATAAGACTTTAATTTGCTCGTCTTTAAGTAAAGATGCTACAATCTTGTCAAAGTTTTTGTCTATAAATTTAACTCTATCTATTGTATTTTCACCTTTTTCTTCAGAGAATTTTTGTTTAGCTATTACATTTTGTACAGTAGACTTACCTTTCAAAGATTCTTTTAATGCGTGAGTATCAGCAACAGCAGTAGTTGTAGGAGTTTCTAACAAACTTACTAACTCTGGAGTAGAAGTAGTCTCAGTAACTAATCCTAATCTTTCTGCTAATTTTTCGTTAGCATATTCGTACAATTCTTTATATGCTTGATTGTAACTAGTTAACAATTGTTCCCCTGTGTGATTCTCATCAACTTGTACGTCTAATAAGTTAACGAACAATAACTTCATCTCTTGAGAACCTACGTTGATTTCGTTCTTCTCTCTTTTGTAAGGTACATCTTGTTGGATACGGAAGTTTGAACGATTTAGTACTAAAGAATTTTCTTCTTTAATTTCTAAGTTATCATTTACGTTACCTTTATCATCAAATAGTTTTACTGCGTTTTTAACAGCTCCTACTTTGTTGGCTGTACCAAAAGAAGCTCTAACAAAAGCAGGGTTACCATCTGAAGATATATTACTTCCTATTTCTGCCTCAAACTTTTCTAAAGCTTTACGTGCTTTTTCTATTTGTAAACCTGCAGTTAACTCAGGAATCAATGGGAAACTAGAAGACTTAATATAGATCCTTCTGTCTACGTTGTCACCTGTTACAGCAATGTTACCTACGTATACAGGTTTGATAGGTTGCATTACTAAACCTAACTCTTCGTATGTAAGTTTATCAGCTTTACTTAAAGGAATACTTTTAGCTGCTTTATCTGTTTGAGCAGTTAACTTACGATTAAATACTTCGAATTGGTTATCTGTAATTCTACCTAATTGTTTCATTACGTAGATGTGTTCTTGCCAAGTAGTATACTCTTGAGCATCTGATCCTTCTATCCCTGAATAGTTTTTCTTATAGTCCTTCATTATCTTAGAGAAGTACTCTAACTGCACAGAATCGTTAACATTGTTACTGTTTAACTCCTTATCTTCTAAGAATACTTGAAGGTACTTATTGTTAGCACTGTTAGCTAACTCTATACCTGGAGCAATATCTCCAGCAAGACGTTTACCAATATTGATAAAAGTTTCTTCAAGGTTTTGTTGTAAAGTTTTATCTTTTTTAAACTTAGCATACAACGCAGGATCTCCAGCAAACAACTTAAACGATTCAGAGTTAGCTATTAAACTGTTAAATATGTAATCCATTGCTGCATACTTAACTTTAGCTTCTCCTATACCTTTAGCTACATCGGCCATGTAAGAAGAATTTAAAAACATATATTGTTCAGATACTCTTCCTTTATTGTCTTTAACTGTTTTACCAATACCTAAAGTTTTCCAATCTTTTAATTTGTCTTCTACTAACTGTTCGTATATCTCTTTAATTTTAGCCTCTACTTGATCTTTAAACTCTTGTGAGTAAATACTATCGTCTTTATCTTTAACAAAGTCTAACACCGTTTTCTCTTTACCATTAATGGTAATAAGTTCGGTATTAAGAGCAGGAAGAAAGTAGAAGTAGTTTGGTTCGTAACCTTTAATGTCAGAAGCCTGTTTATCTCTAATACGATTAATTTCTGGTTGTACTAAAGCGTCAAATAACAACTTGATGTTGTCTTTAGATATTACTCCTTCTTCAAGTGTCAACTCTCTAGCTAAAGCAGTGATACTTAACATAGTAGTTTTATCCGACATTGTAGGATAAAAGAATTGTACACTACGTCTAGTTTCTTTACCTATTGTTTGTCCAGAATTATTTAAGAATAAACCTAACTTAATTACCTCGTGTTCTGCAGGTGTCAAGTTGTTTAGTTTACGATCATCTTGAGAAGGTGTAAACTTTTTCTTTAACGCTTCTAACGATAAGTAGTTTAATCCTAATTCTCTTCTAGCAGCTTCTCCTAAAGCATCTGTAGAAGTAATATCTTTTAACCATAAACTATCTTTGGTAAAAGAAGTATCTTGTAAGTGCTTAATAAGTTCTTCGTTAATAAACTTCTCTCCGTTGTGAGCCGTTAAGTCTCTCATACGGTTTACTAAGTAGTTATTGTTACTGTAAGAGTAAACAGTTTTACCACCTGATTGAAAAGAGTTAGAAGAAGTATTAAGACTATTAGTAGCGTCTAATTTAGCCAATGCTTTAACAACACTATCCGTCATTAAATTAGCGTTCTCTACTAAGTTAGTATTAGGTTTTCCTGGTTTAGGTCTACCGTTACTGATAGTTTTTAATTTAGCAGTAAGTACTTTAAATAACCCTTGAGAATGAGTAAATAATTGGTTAAAGGTTTTCTTACCTTTATTGTTGAATAAACCATTACGTAAGTCATCATAAGTGTCATCAGCAAGTACAATACCTAATTGACCTAACCAATTAGCAATATCATCGTTAGTAACCACAGAAGGATCTTCAGCAAACTTCTCTGCTTGAGTTATTAATCTATCTACAACTACGTGGTCAAATACGTATTCGTCTTCGTCATTAACTACTACAATGTTACTAGAAGTACCTACACCTCTTAAGTTAGATTGCCACATCGCTCTTAATCTATTCTCTTTAGATGCAGAGTTACTTGACCAACGTTGTAGGTTATAAGTACCGTTCTTGTTTCTTTCCCACATTACAAACGACATTTCTATATGGTGTTTAGCCATATCCGAAACAAATTCGTTTTTAATACGTTCAGGAGCTTTTTCTATAGATTCTACTACAGAGTTTATCCAAGGGAAATTCTCTGCATACAACTTAAGAACTTCCATCATTGTTGTATAGTCAGCAGGTTTGTTAGCTAATATCTCGTGAAGAGTATCGTATACTGCATCAAAAGGCATTATCTCTTCTAACCCTAGACTGTTTTGTTTTAATCCGTCTTTATCCTGTGCTTGTATATTAGCAAAGAATTTCTTTAAATCTCCAGAAGCTGTAGATTTAGAATCGATAGTAAATGCCCAATCATCAGTGTATAAAGTCTTCTCTAATCCTACTGATTCTTCACTATCTGTTTTTGGTTTAGAAGTTACTGTACCTGTAGTAAGAAGGCTCATGTATTGTTGTACTAACCTATCTACTTTATCAAACTGTTCTACAACAGCTTCTAATCTTTTAGCTTTGTTAGGTAAACCGTTTTCTTTGTAGTACTCTGCTAAGGCAATAAAGTATTCTTTATTGGTATCCATTATGTCCTTAACCTTCACTGTTCTTGCTCCACCTACTTCTTTTTCCGCAAGAGTTTTTTGGATAATTTCTGCAGATATATAAGCAATTAAAGAACGTTGTGTCTCAGAGTCTACACCTCTAATAATCATTGCTTCAACCTCAGCGTTTAACTCGTCTACTTGTTCTTCGTTTAGAGGACTAATTAAATAATCAAAAGTATCCTCTGAGATATCAGTAGAATCTTTAGTGTTACCATCAACGGTAATATTCTTTTTTCCAGGAAATTGAAAAGTTGTTTTCTTCTCGCTATTCTTTTTATGTATTTCTTTAGCTCTGTTAAATACTTGTTTAGCTTGTTCTAAAGATTCAAATCCTATTTCTTTTACAACATCCTCTGTAACTTCTCCTACGTTAAGATTGTCTAAGAAACCTGTAATAGTGTCTATATCATAGTCGTTAAGTACCTGATTAGCAGTTTGTTCCATTATTACTGCAGGATCAACAGCTTCTTCAACTTGTTGTTCAGCAGAAGGAATAGGAGAGTTAGCAATAACTTGCTCTGTAGTTTTTGGTAATAAGTCTGATAAATATTTATCTGTTGTAATTACTTTATTTTGATCAACTGTCGATATTGTTTTATCTAAATTATCTTTCCAAGATTCTGTTTCACCTTCTGTGTAATCGTCTCTTTGTTTAGCTCTTGTTACAAAAGTATCTTTAGACATTGTTATTACTTTATCAAAGTCATTTGCAAACTCTCTTAATAATAACATGTCTGAAGCAAACAATCGTTTATTTGTTTTCTTTGCTTCTGCTTTTGCTTCTTCCCATAAAGCTTTAACTTCCTGATCCCATAATTCAGGATTTGCTTTTCTCCATTCGTTTCTTGCTTTAAATCCTTCTTCTAGATTATATTTCTCATTAATACGAGTTTTATAATCTTCATCAAAATCGATAATATCTTTATTGTTTTGACGTATATGTGATTTACCAATACCCGGATGACCAAATACTACTTTATCTGAAGCTTCTAATTTAACTTGCTCTGTAGTTTGTTCTAAAGCAGCTAGTTCTTTTTTAATTGCTTCTTTTTGTGTTGTTACAGTATTGCTTTTATTCTTAAAGTCTGCTTTAATAGCACTTACTTTCTTGTCTATTGCTGCTTGATCACTTGGAGATGTAGATTTAAGTAAAGGTTCAAAACTACTTGCTGTGTTGTTTGTTGCACCAAAAGCTATTTTAGCTTTTTGTACAACAACCCACTTGTCTCCTTTTTTTTCAACAATTCCTTTTCTTACTGTTATAATACCAGGAGAACCTTCAACTTGTCCTCTACTATTTAAATAATCACTTACTTTTTCAATACTTAATTCTGGAAAATCTAAAGCAAATTTAGTAACTAGTTTATCTCCTATAAACTCAATAGTACCTTTGTTTGGATTATTAGCATCAACTGTTAATTTAAACATTGATTGTGCTAATTCTGGAGAAGTAGTAGCTTGATCTGCTGTAAGAGAACCATCTGAAATAGGAGAACGTAAGTAAGTAACTGGTCCATTAAAAGTAGTATCTGCAGGAACAGTTGCTTGAGTATCTCCTTCTTTTGCTTTAGCTATTGCAGCTTCTTTATCTTTTTCTAATTTAGCTAACTCGTTGTCTAAAGTTTTAAGTTTAGCTTCTAAATTTTGTTTAGCTTCTACGTTAGAAGTAATTGCTGTAGGAATAATAGTAGCAGCAACAGGTGTTACAGTAACTTTAGGAACAGTAACTTTTTTCTTAGTAGTAGAACTAGCTTTTTTAGCTTTATCTAATTTAGCAAATGTTACATCAAACTTAATAGTAGGTTGTATAGTATACACATACTTAGGTGCTTCCTCTGTACCTATATTAATAGAACGTAGGTTAGTAACTGTAGAATCTTTTACTTGTTGAGAGTATTTAATAGTTCTAGTAGCTCCTTGGTTGTCTAATAAGATAACACTGTCAAGATTCTTTTGTAAGTTTTCTAAACGAGTATGAGAAAGTATATTACCACTTTCTAAGATAGCTCTTAATGCTGCTAAACCTTTTGTAGTTTTAGCATCTTTTTTAAAGTTTTTAGAAAGAGTTATAGCAAAAGATTGTACTTTAACACCATCTTGATTAGTGTAAGAACCCATTTGTATACCAGGTTTACCGAACTCGATACCTGTTGCTGTTATTGCAATAATAGGTCTATTAGAAGACAAAGTACTTTTAGAACCACCTTGGTTAATTAAAAGGTTCTCAATACCTTCTTGTTTTTCTGTAGGATACAAGTAGATAAATTGTTGAACATATTTATTTAAACCTTCAGTAGTAGTAATGTCTAAACCTAAGTTAGAGTTACCGATAGCCTGTACAACAGGGTTTTCAGTGTCACCTGAAAGGTGAGCCTCTACAGCAATCATAATAGAATCAACTATTTCTTGAGTAATAGGAGCTCTTTCTAAAGGAACAGGTAGATAAGTATCTGGTCCTACAGGTACTATTGCATAAGTTCTACCTTCTTGTAAAGTAGTTGGTAATAGTTTACCTTTTGTAAAATCTAAAGATTCATTCTTACAAACAGATAACGCTAAGTCACTATCCGGCATTGCTTCAGAAGTAGTAATCTTAGAGCCATCATAAGCCTTGAATAAATGACCAAAACTTTTATAGGATACTTTAGTAGTAACTTTACCTTTTTTGATTATTTGTTCTCTGATTTTAAAGTTATTAGCTTTATCTTGAGCAATAGCATCAGGAGTATTGTCAAGGTTTTCCTCTCTAAACCAAGCATTATCGTGTACATAGAACACAGTAGTACCGTCTTCCATAGTTACCTTAATAGGTACTTCAGCGATATACTCTTCTAACTGTGTTAAAGGAATACCTTGTTGTTCAGCTTTAGTTTTTAATACTGCTAATCTATCTACCCAAGAAGTAGTTTCTCTAGTACTAGAAGAAGGATCATACTTAGGACCTATGTAGTCAGTGTCTACTTCCATTATTAACGGAGTACCTGATTGTAATACTTCAGGATCTAACACTTGTAGATTCTCTATATCATCTGTAGATTCTTCCCTTGTTACTATTCCTCCATTTTCTGTTTGCGTAAACTCTCTACTTAATACGGCTCCAGAGTTGTGACCTTCTGTAGACTTACCATAAGCATAAGTCAAGTTACCTTGAGCATCTTGTCCTGTAACTCTAGTAGTATCTGTTTCTAATAACTTAGTTGCTGTATCAGCAACTTGTTGTTCTACATCTTTAATCTCTGTTTTAGGATTAGGTAAATCCTTAGGAAGATTAGTAGCACGAGATTCTTCTTCTCTTTTTATTTCTTCTGCTGTATCGTTAGGGTTATTATTAGTAAAACCAAAAGCACCTAAAGGATTTTCTTCTTCAGGAGATACAGCTACAGGTGTACCATTAAGTATACTTGCTCTTCTATCGTAAGCGTTACGTAAATCAGTCTTATGTGTTTGACTTAATTCTGCATTATTAATTTCTTCTAATAATCCTTCTAATTCTTCTTCTGTAGCTTTTTCTATTCTAGTGTTGAACTCTGCAACTGTAGCTTGAGTTTTCTTCTGTTTAGCTTGAGCATCGTTACTCTTTTTAATCTCTTCGATCTTAGCATCAGCAGCTTTGTGAAAGTCTTCATCTGTAGTAGATTCTTTCATTTTCTCTACTTCAGAGATAGTAGATACTTTAGGTAAATCTTTAGTAAGTTGTTCTACTTTAGCTTTTTCAGCTGCTTTAGCTTTAGCTGTTTTTTGATAAGTTTCTGAAGTAATATTTTCATGATCTTTATCTAAGTCTCTTATTTGCTTTTGTAAAGAATCTAATTGTTCTGTATAAAAGTTAGTACTTTCATAAGAAGGTAGTGCTTTTACTTCTGCTAAGAATTTCTCATACACAGCCTTGTTAGCATCAGTGTCTCCGGTATTGTTTTCTAAATCAGAAAGAGAATATGTAATAGGAGTTTTCTCGGCTTTAGCCTCTGTATCTACTACTTCTCCGTCTTTTTTAACTAATACTTGACGTTCTTGTTCAAACTGATGTTTTTTAGCAATAGCATCAACTTCTTGATTAAGTTTGAACTCAGCTTCTTTTTGTAATGTAGTAGCCTCAGGAACAACTTTTTCCGCTCTTAATTTACTAGCTCTATTTCTATATACTTCGTCTACGTTAGCGTATTCTTCAGCATTGTTATAAATGTTTTCTAAGGTTCTTAAATCTTTAACAGCTTGTTTAGATCTATCAACATAATCTTGTCCTACTTCTTCAGGATCTTTTTGAGATTCTGCTTTTAATAAGTTTTCTAATACTTCAGTAGTACCTGCTGAAAAATGTTTAGCTGCTACATTCTCAAACATTTGAGCTTGTAAAGTTTTAACTTCTTCTACGTTACCACTTGCGTAAGCAGTATTTAATTTTTCCTCAAATACAAGTTGTTCTTTAACACTATTTAAAGCATCTGTGACTTTAACACCTTTATCTTTTAATTCGTTAATAACTTCTTGTTGTTGTTGGTATCTATTACGAGCATCTTGTACTTTACTTATTTTAGCACCTGATTCGTCTGTAGTACTTCCTGGTCCATATTTACTGTATTCTAAAGCTTTAGTACCACCTGTTTGAGCAATACCTCCAATAGCTCCTAAAAACGCAGCTTCTAAACCTTCCATAGAATGGATATCTTTTAAAGCATTTTCAAAAGTATAATCTTTATTAGCTCCTTTAGCCATACCTGCTTTAGAAGCAACATGATTAATTAACTCTTCAACTGCTTCTTGAGAACCTTCTTTTACTAATTCTTTTGAAGCATGTCCTAATGTAGGATTTTTTAATAACTGTCTAGTATATTTTTGTCCTCTTAAGAATGCAGTAGTAGAACTAAGATTTAATAAGATATTAATCCTGTTAAGATTCATAGTAGTAGAAGCTGCTTCGGCAGCAGCTTTTTTAGCTTTAGCGTAATCCCAACCTTCGTCTAGTCTAGCTTTATAAGTATCGTTAAATACTTGAGTAGCTTCTATTACAGCTTCAGATTGATTTAACATTGTAGCTGTAGTCAAATTTTGAACAGCTCCTCCTATTCTTTTAGCAGCATTTGCTCCACTTGTAATTCCTGGTATAGCTTCTAAAGCAGCAAATAACTTTCTACCTTGTAAAACACTACCTATTCCTTTTGCTCCTAAAGAAACTGCTTTACCTACTCCATAACCTTGAGCAAGAAAAGAACCCACAGATTCTACTAATCCTGAACCTCTTGACATCCACCAAGCAGGATCGGAAAGACTCATAGACTGTCCTGGTTTTTCTTCATAAATAGGAAACCAATCTTGATCTACTTCTTGTTTAAGATCCATTGCCCAATTGACAATCTTATTATTAGCCGCATGTTCAGCGTCTATATAACCTGGTAAATCTACCATTGAAGCATACCCTGATACAATTTGAGGTACAATGTTAGTAGCAACTCTAGCAACAGCATGACCTGCTTGTTCCCAATTAGATTGATTAGTAGCCCTAATAGTATTTAAGTCTTCTACATTAAATTGTCCACCATGTAAAGTTCCTTTATCTACATAATCCTCGTAAGGATCGAAAAAATTAGCATCTTTTTGAGCGTAGTGTTTTTGCATAACACTATTATCTGCCTCTTCTCCTGCACCTACTTCGTCAATAATATCTGAATTATATCCTAAAGTTTTATCTGATTTAGTATCTAAAGATAAAGCCTGTAACCTAACAGGACTTGGTGGTGGGGGAACAATTTTTTTCTTTGCCATGAGGTATAATATTATCTAACAAATATACTAAATTTAGTTTAATCTCCTAAAGCTTGCATTATAAGATTTTTTACTTCAACGTAAGCTTCTGGATCGTCAGCATGTGTGTAGAAAGGTTTTCCCGTATTAGGGTTATTAAGATAACCTAATACTTTTCCTGAATTTTTATCTACTTGTGCTACTTTTAAAGAAGGATCTGTACCATTAGTATTAGCTTTGTATACTACTAATTTTGTAGTACCACTAAAAGGAGCAGAGAATAACTCTACAGGAGATTGCCCTTTACCTACATCAATAGATTCTATTAACTGTGGTGATAAATTATTGTTTTGAAACTTGTTATCAAATCTCATAGCTTTTATCATCGTATTAGTTTGTTTATCAGCAGCTTCGGTAGCTAATCCTCCACCTGATGCCCAATCTAAATCTTTTAATAGTTTATCGTGTCTGACATTCATTCCTTTTTTAGGCTTAATAGTAACAGTAGTCTCAGTAGATACTCCGTCTTTTTTGTATATAATAGGAACTTCGTATAACATTTGGTTACCGTGCATTACTATTTTAGGAGCTCTGTTCTCACTAATGTTTAATTTAGTACCTGGAGCTAAAGCACCTTCTTCTGTAAAACCTGGTACATTGTTCCAATTTTTACTATAAGCCGGTACGTAACTAGTTAAATCTCCTGATCCTAAAAAGAATTTAGACATTTGTTTATCTAAGTTTTTATCGTTAATAAAACGATAAGACATCTCGTTGGCTGCTAAACCTTGATTATATAATTGTTGTTTTGCAACAGTTTGTAATTCTTTAATAGTTCCTTTTTTATCAAATCTTACTCCTCCTGGTAAATCCCCATATATTTCAAAATTGACTCCTCCAAAGTTAAACCCTTTATTTAAAGCATCTTGTGTTGATTTATAACCTTTTAGTAAAGCTACTTGTCTAGGTGTTAATGCTGCATAGTTATCTCTATTAGTAGTATTACCTCTTTGTTGACCGTAAGAAGATTCTCCTTCGTATCCTACCTTTTTTAACTGTTCCGGTGAGTAAGAGTTAGCATCAAACATTTTTAAAGTTTTGTCTGCACTAGCATCTCCTTTAGAACGATTTGTTTCTAATTGTTCTCTACTTGTTAAAGATAGAGGAGTATTAGCAATAGTTCCAAATATTTGTTTATACTCTTGAGTTTCTTCTACACTTTTTTCTGTAGCGTTTAATAATTTCTTAGAGTTAATGTATTGATTAGCATCTTCTTCAGTAGCCTCCATAGAAGCTTTAAAGTCAGCAATACCTTGATTACCGTTCTTAGTCAAACTAGACCAAATAGTAGCTGCTCTACCATCTTCCATTTTAAGACCTTTTTGTGCAGCAATATTCTTAAATGTTTTCCAATCTCCTCCACCCTCTAAAGTTTGAGAGATTGCTCCAAGTAATTGTGATTGTCTTGCTCTAATAGCAGAAGGATCTTTTAATAACTTTTGATAAGAAGCAGAACTTTTATCACCTCCCATTACTACAGCCCTTACGTTACCAGCAGCTAAGTTATTTACCTTTCCTACAGTGTTCCATAAAGCTTTACCACTATTAACTTTATTAGCGTTTAAAGCAGAAATTGACCATTTTTCTTCAGAATTAGGAACAAAGTATCCTGTACCTGTACCACTAAAGTAGTCACCACTACCTCCTCCACCACCTCCAGTATCTTCTTTTGGTATATCTCTCCAACTGTAATTAACATCAACGTTTTTGTACTTAAACACTTCTCCTAATGCTTTCATATTGTAAACATTACCTAAGTGTTCTTGTTTATATAAAGAAGACATTAAATCATTATCATATTCTCCTGTAGCTTTACCTTGTTCTAATTCTTGTTTTAATCCTACTAATTCTTTATATTCATCACTTTCTAAAACAGTTTTATCTTTTTTAGCAGACTTTTCTAAGTTAGCTAATTGAGCATCAACACCTTTTAAAGTATTAGTAGCTAATGCATCATTTTTTTCTTTTAATGCTTCAGGATTTTGTGCTAAACTATCGTATTTATAATCAGCAACTTCCAATGCCCAAGCTTTAAATCTTGGTAAAGTCTTTAAATAATTTTCTACAGCAACTTGTACTTTTTTAGGATCTCTTTCGTCAATAATTGTTTGAGCAAACTTTTTATCCATTAACTCAGGATCTATTCCCATTTCTTTTAAAGCTCCTGCACGTTTATCTCCAGATACAGCACTTGCTACTTTAAAAGCAGTATCTTGAAATTCTTTCTCTAAGTCTTCAAGTCTAGCTTTAGTACCATAAAGATTATAATCTCCTGTTTCTAAATTAGGATCGTTTTTCCAACTTGTTCCTTCTTTACTAACATACTCCCTATCTTTACGAGCAATATCTTCATAGTATTGATCTCTAGTAATACCACCTGGTTTATCAATACGTTCTTTTTGAGCTTTATGATATTCTTGTCTAGCTTTGTAATTAGCTTCTAATGCTAACTTTTCAGGATCTGTTTGAAACAAACGATTTAATTCTTTTAGCTTAGACGCAGCTTGTCTATAGTTTTTAGAAGTATATAAGTTTTTAGACAACTCTTCTGTTTTACTTCGATATAATTCTTTTAAAGCTTTAGCTTTTTCAGGATCACTACCTAAATCTAAATGTGACAAGTCTACATCTGCTTCGTCAATTGTAGAAGTAGTAGTATCAAATTCCTTTTGCATTTCGCTCAAAGGAGCTGCGAAACCCATTAAGTTTAACGGTTTGTATTCGTATTGTATTGGAGTACTATAGGGAGTAAATGCCATAATATTTATTATTAATTATTGTCCTTCTTCTGTATTTGTATTACTTTTTTTTGCTTTTTTAGTTGCTATTTTCATAAAGTTATCTGTACTTAACGAACTAGCAAAATCGGGACCTACCATTCTTAAATAAGCTTCTTGCATAGCTAACGCTTGATCGTTTTGAGCAACGTCACCTAATTGACTTAAACCTGTCTGTAAGTTTTTACGTTTAGCTGCTTTAGCTTGAGCGTTCCAATTTACAACGTTTAATTTAGTACTTGCATTTTGACCTTCTATTTGCTTGTTAGCTAATTGAGCCTGCATATAGTTTTGAGCATCAATGTTTTGTTTGTTAGCTAATACTTGTTTCTTACTCATAGCTTCTTGATTAGCAAGATTAGCTCTGTTAGTTAAATAAGCACCTGCTCCTGGCATTGTGTTCTTTAATCCTGCAGAAGCACCTGCGTAAGCTTCTCTTACTGCAGCTAATTCAGGATCTACATTATATTCCCAAGGTTTAATGTCAGCTTTAGTATAGTAATCATTAGCATTTAACTGTTGAGCTTTTTCAAACAAACCTGTTCCTATATTGTAAGCTGCAGGTAAAGCTTGTCCTACAGTTTGATACCACTTAGGATCCATGTTTAAATTTAAGTTTTTATCTTTTAAAGACTCATCGTGTTTAGCTAATTTAGATTTGTACTCAGCTTCAGTAATAGGATTACCTGCTTCATCTACAAATTCTCCTGTAGGAATTTCTTCGTTTCCGTAAGATGCTTCGTCTCCTTCGTATCCTTCAGTAGGAGTAATGCTTTCTTTATCTACCCAATCTCCATTTTCGTTTTTAACCATACCAAATTTTTCGTATTCAGCAATTGCTTCAGGAGAATCTTCTTCATTAGGGTATGCATAATTAGCATAATTAGCTTCTGGCCCTTTACTATTGTAAATACCTTCTATACTTTTATCTTCTGTATTACCTAGTTGAGGAATACCTCTTAAAGGAAGTTTTCCCATATAATCTTGGTTAATATACGATATTGTATCAGGTGTTAACTGTGGATAACCTCCTACAGCATACATGTGACCACCTGTTTTATAATTAGTACCAATAGGTAAACCTTGTTGTTGATTAACACCGTTTTGATTATTGTCACCCATTCTTAATTGTTTAGCACGTTCATCTTCAGGATCTAACATACCTATACCTTGTTGTGCAGCTCCAGCAACAGCTCCTCCTATACCTGGAGCTACTATATTAGCAGCTGCAGGTAATAAAGCACCACCTATTCCTCCTGCGATACCAGAAGCTTTTCTCATAAACTCTGAACCTTGTCCTTTATAAGCAGAGTCTTGTACTACGTTTTTAGCACCTAAAGTACTTAAAGCTGTATCAGCTATACCTAAACCATAGTTACGCATTACGTCACCAAAACCTCCTAAACCATAACTATGTTGTAAAGAACCACCCATAGCCATAGGTACTATTCCTCCAAGAGAACCTCCTTGCTGAGCCATCATTTGTTGCATTGCAGGATCAACGGGAGGTTGCCCTCCAGGTTGTTCGCTACCCATTGGCTGCTGCATAAGATTAGGATCTTGTTGAGGCTCAACAGGTTGTCCTTGTCCTTGTTTCATTAAACTTCCTAATAAGTTAGGATCTAATGATTGTATTTCTTGTAATTTTTTAACAGCTTCTTTTTGTTTAAACTCTTCTTGAGCCTGCATTAAAGAATCTAAATCTTTTTTCTTTGCATTTTCTTCAATAGTATCATTCTCTCTACGAGAGTTTGGTCTATTCATCTTTTTAGACAACTCTGCAAAAGTTTTACCTACAGCGTTGTTTAATCCTAAACCTGCTGCAGTTTCTTTATCTACTTTTAAAGTATCAGAAAATATGTAGTTAGCACTATCTAATTTAGTTTCTCCTTGTTCTACAAGGTTCATACCTCCGTCTGGAGCCACACCTTGAGGGATACCTCCTAATGGATTTTCTTCATGTGTACCACCTTCGTTGAACTCTGTTAAAGGACCACCGTTAGCGTACATATTACCACCGTATTGGTGATTCCACCCTGCAGCATTATGTGCAAAGTTAGCACGTTTAACTTGAGTACTAGAATAGTCTTCTTTGTTAGCTAATACTTGATTAGCAAACGCTTGTACTCCCATACCTGCATGTTGAGCACTTGCTGTAAACTTTCCTCTGTTTGCAGGATTAATATGTATTTTACTTCCGTTTTCCATAATATGATTATTTAAAGGTCCTCCTTGATTGTAAATATAAGAATTTTTTGGTTCACTTAAGTCTTTACCTTCTCCTTCTAATTGTGGAGTGTTAGACATTGATAAAATACTACCACCATTCTTAGTTACATGATCTAAAGGCATGTACATTTGTTGACGTGTAGATTCTCCTATGTAACCTCCTAATGCGTAAGGAGCAGGATATTGAGCAGGTGATGATGCGTATACACTGTTGTGTAAGTTATTACCTCCTTGTTTAAAACTATCTTCCGGTAAAGAATAAGGTGTAGGAAATTGTCCACCTTGTCGGTAGTAATTACCTAAAGCTGAAGCATATACACTGTTTAAGTATTGACCGTTGTTTATATCGTTTAATGGACCACCGTCTGCAAATGTAATATTCTGTGCAGAAGTTGGTACAGGATATGTCTTTATTTTATCTTCGTATAAATCTTTATTAGAACCTTTTAATGATTGTTGTTGATATTCTTGATTCTTTCTTTGGAAATCTTTAGTAGTCATACCTGAAGGTAAATTACCTTTACTACTATCGCTCCACATACCCTTACCTCTAGGATGTGGTGTAGACATATTATAATGTCCTTGTATAATTTGAGGATTTAAAGTAGGTTCTGTATTAATACTACGCAATGGTAAAGTACCTATATCTTCATAAGATTGTTTTAAAGGTATATTTTCTTTTGACACATTAGTAGTTTGCTTTATAGGCTGTTTTGTAGTAATTGTGTTTTTAACTGTTTTGTTTTTATTTGAAACATTATTGTTTAAACCTTCTTTAAATACTACTGGTTGTATAGGTTTTTTATAATACGGTGCTGGTATGTCATTATAACGTTCTTTAAATTTTTTTTTAGAATATTCGTCAGAACCAAATAAATTTGTTGTTACAGAATAAGGTGTTTCAATTTCGTGTATTTCGTATTTAACAGGTTTTATATTAGGGTTTACTGTACCTCTAGTATAAGCATCTATGTTTTTCTTATCTGTTGCAGATAATTGATTATATGTTTTAGAAGATGTTGTTTTTTTAACGTATTGACTAGGTATAGTCTCTTTGGACGATTCCCAAACAGGTTTTACTTTTTTTAAATTATTACGTACAAGATCCGATATTTTATTACGATTGTATAAAGAAAGACTATCTGAATACATTTGATCTCTATAAGCAAACTCTTTAGGATCACTTATTACTAATGGTTTTCTTGAAGAATTATTTTGCTTTGCCATAATTAAAATATTTGATAATCAAAATAAGTAAGCACTCTGTTCATTATTAACTCTTTGTTATAAGAGTTATCAAAGTATAAAGTTAATACAAAATAAGAACTTCTCAAACGTCCATGTTTATTAACAGTATTTTGATCTCTAGGAATTTTTACTCTCCACTTGTCAAACTTACGTTTAATTCTACCTGATGAATAAGGAACAACACCTGTATCTTGGTATTGGTTATTAATTCTAAAACCTGTAATAGTCTGTGTACGGTCTACTATTTTGTTAGCATCTCTTACTACAGAGTTAAACTCTATAGTTCTTAATATCTTGTTGATATCTGCTTGTGGATTAATCACAATAGATATAGAACATTCTTCTACAATACCGTAGAACTCACCATAGTTACCTATATTGTGAGTATAGATATCTTTACCTTGTAAAGGATTAGGAGACATTAGAATATCAGAGTTCTCTATCCAAGTTTTAGGAGTAGTAGAATAGAAAGAAGAGAATTGTTGTGCAAGTTCGTCATATACTAAAGTAGTACCGTTAAGTAACTGTTCTTGAGTAGCTTGCATAGTATTCCGAAACATTAATACTAATGCTTCCGTAGGATCCTCAGGAGTAGTAAACTCAGTAGTAACATAGAGGTATTGACCTAACCAAACAATAGAACCTACAGGGTAAGTAGTATATGTATTAAAACTTATAGGTTTAACACCACTCAAGAAAGTAAACAATACTTCATCATTAATAGCATCTCTTCCTAACACTACTCCTATTCCTATAGTTGGAGCATCACCTCCATGTTCTTTTCTTAAGAACACTTGGTCAGGTAAATTTTGTAATAAACTATGGATACCTTTTATTTCCGATAAAGGATTAGATTGTCCAGCAGTCATAAATATCTTACGATGTAAAGCATCAAAAAAGTAGATACCTTGATCCGTAGTTTTGATACCCCATTGGTGAATACTTCCGTATTCCTTAGTATAGTATTGGTGTTTACCAAAACCTTGACCTGTTCCTAAAGAAGTAGGAACACCATCAGAAGTAGTAGTAATAGCAGCTCTATTAATAGCATAAACACCTACGGCTCTATCTTGAATAAAGTGTACTTGATCTTGCCAGTTAACTATCTTATTAATAGGACCATAGTCATCAATATCGTAGAAGTTATTAGTACCAAACTTTGTCCACGAGTCTATTAACTCTCCGTTAGTTTTAACATCAGAAAGGTAAGCTCTAGTATCATTAGTGATTACTGAACAATCTAAACTATTAGAAGGTTTAACAAAGAATGTTAAGTCATTGTTTTCTACAGAGTATACAGCATTGTATTTGTACATTGCGTAATCATACCCGTAATCTGTTTGACTATTGTTAGATTCTTGTCTAAGAATAGTATCTTGTAAACCATCAAAAGTATATTTAACACCTCTCTTAATAGTAGCTCCACAGTCTAAGTCTATATTGATAGAAGACTCTACTGGATATACTTCAGTAAAAGCACTGTTAGTGTGGTACTTGTTATTACCGTAAAAAGAAGTATTAGTAATTTCTAACATTGATGACTGTAGTGTCCACATATTGATAAAAGTATCTCCTCCGTAAACAGTAGGGTTAGTATTAGCAATATCAATAACAGGTGAAGCTTGAATAAAAATATTAGCTTCTAGTGCGTTTTGATCGGCTCCACCGTATATTTCTATTCTAGGTATTACTACTTCTACTATTGGAAAAGATTCTTCTTGTACAGTAGCACTAGCATCTGCTCTTGTTACAGCGTCTTCTACTTTAACTTTTGATGAACCGTAGGTAAAACTATTATAAGTAGTAGGTGTTATATTAGCACCTGTTAAAAAGTCAGTAGATATTTTAGCTATTTGAGTAAGTACACTAGTACCTGCTCTATATAATGATGCTCTATCTGAAGTACCTGTACCATCTTGAGGATCGTTTAGGTGAGCCTGAAATTCATTATAATCATCAATAGCGTAATAATTACGTAAGTAATAACCTCCCCAAGGACCTGTTACTTTATCATTAATTACAGAAGTATCTTCCATAGTCATAGTCGTAGCATTAACTATTTTTTTAATAGTTTCTATTGTTTGGAAGTGAACAGGTAAACAAGTTTTATGATGATATCTAATATCTTGATCATGTTGTCCTATATTTTTAGCAGATAAATCTCTTCCTATATCTTCAACTCTTTCTGTTCTTGTAGAATAAGCACCTGTTATAAGCAAACAAGGATTACTTGATACATTAGAAGTTAAACCTCTTACGTTACCCCATCCATAACTTATTTCTGGAGAATACATACTTAAGTATTGTCCTTTTAATGGGTAAGCATTACCACTGAATGAAACAGCGTTATTACCTTCATTATAATCTCCTATTGTTAAAAAGTTACCGTTTGTTGTAGTACCAGTAACTGCTCCAAAACTTCCTTTAGGATACACAGGAAATAAATGTAAAACGTCTTGACTTCCATTAACCTTTAAATCAAAATCAGGACCAGCAGAACCTGGAGGAGCATAAAAGAAACTTTTAACAACTCCTTGAGTTAATCTACGTTTATCAGTTTCCTCTCTTTTTACTCTTACTATTTGATAACTCTCAATTTCTAAAGCTAAAGAAGGACAAGTACTAAAGTCAATAGTAAACTCTATACCCATAGAATAACCTATAGTTACAGGATAAGCGTAACTAGTTGCATCAACTAAAGTTAATGGCCAATACTTAATACCTGTTCCTGGGACAGTATCTACACCGTTTGGTTCAGAAATATCGGGAAACTTAATATCTCCAATATATTCTACGAACGTTGATTCTCCTTTTTTGGTGTAGAAAACAATTCCAAATCTGTAGGTTTCTCCTCGTTTGTATCCTCGCATGACTCCAGAAAGGAAAGGTGAAGCGAAGTTAGGGAAAGTATTATTAGTGTAATCCCCATAACCATCATTAAAATTGTGAGTAAGAACATAATCTGGAAAATTAGAAATGTTAGCAAAACCTGGTGTAGGACTAGCATCTAAAGTAAAAGGTTCTAAAGAGAACTTGTAACTGATGTTTGGTCCTTTACCTCCTAGTATAGTATTGTTAGGAGCAGGTTGAAATTTATATTGTTTAGTAGAATGCCAAGAAGAGTTCCACTGAGCATCATCGTTTAATTCTTTATTAAAAGAGTCACTACAAGGAGTAGTACCATTGCTTAAGTATCTTAAAGTACTAGCGTCAAAAGATTCTCCTTGAGGTAGTAACTCATTGATTGATATAGAAGAAGTTTTTATGTTAGCTATAACTAAACTATTATCCTTTTGAGTCATCGTTTTAGGAGTCTTAAAAGTATAGCTCTTGTTAGTATAAGTAAGTAACTCAATAACATAAGCCCCTGTTTCGATACCTGTACATACAAAGTTGATAGTACTTTGTCCATTAATAGACTTAGTTTCAACACTTTTGATTACAGGAGTAGCAGTACTAGAACCAGTATAAATAGAAATTAATTCTATCTTATCAAAACCTGCATAACTAGAAGTGTTGATATCGATAGATATAGATTTTCCTGAATTTGCAGGTGTAATATTACCTACATATTGAGCAGACTGTATTAAAGATTCAGACTTAGATACAATGTGAGTTAAAGCACTTGGAGGAGATATTAAAGATTGTTTACCATCAGCTGTTGTTAAACGATAAGCAAACTGCCATTCACCTGTTAGTAAAGAACCACCTGAGGTTATTACTTTGATTAATGGAGTATAGTATTGTATATCAGGAAACAAATCTATTTCTCCTGCAGTAAGAGTAGCTATATTAGGATCTTCTAAGTTTAAAGATCTAAAGAAGTTATTGTAATCTGACCAATATAATCTTTGCATACAATTAGATTCGAATCTACCTAATGCTTCTATTGGCCATTTTTTTTTAAAATTAAAATTAGGATTGTAGTATTTTAACTCAGGAAAACCTGGGTTAATAGCTTTAGTAGCAGGATCATACTCTACTACATATATCCAACCTTTAGTATCTGAATTATCAGCTACTAATAAGATTATTCTATTTCTAATAGTAGTGTGTCCTATTACTTCAGGATCTAAAGATGCCCAAGAACTACCATTAAAAGTACCATATGTAGGAATTGAGAAACTCAAAGTGTTACCTTTGATATTAGTATAAGCACCTTGGGATTCTCCACTAGTAGTAGTTATTCTAATATCTTTGGCGTCTATATATTGATTAGCAGGGATACTATCGTAAGCAGTATCCTTGTTTAATCCTTGATAAGTATTTACGTGAGTTTCCATATTGTTTTACGGTGTTACGGTTGCTGGATTAGAACCTTGAGCGTTTTGACTAAGCACATTAATAGTAGATACTAAACCTGTACCTGCTTTAGGTCTAAATTTACGTTGTTCCGGTAATTGCATGTTAGCAAAGAATGATGAGTGAGCTTGTAAGTCAGGTATAGTTCTTATTACGCTGTTCTTAACAGTTTCTGCTTCGTCAACACCGTTCCATTGTTTAGCATGATTAACAGCTTGAGCGAAGTACCATTCTTTATCTCTTTCAATAAACTGCATCTTTTCTGAAGATAACTCTCCTCTAATCCATAGTTTACGAGATATACGGTGAGCTATATAATGAGCTCCTGCTTCTAACCATTCTTGTTCTGCTGGTATAGTAGGGTATCCACAGTCATCTGTAGGAATAGCACTATACGACATTGCTACAAAACCTTTATCGAAAGAAGGGAAGATATAACCTTGTCCTACAGTGTAAGTTTCTCTACCTTCCGTAGTATAATCTCTAGTATCGTGGTGATAGCGTTTGTGAAAGTAATCAGTCTTCCAACGCATTGGATACATTTTACCTGCTCCACATTGAGCTTCTTCAATAGTGTCAACTCCTTCAATATGAGCAGTTTGCCCTATCTTGTATAAGTCAAAAGGTAAGTCTCCTCTACCGTCACATATTTGGATGTACTCGATTTTCTCCTCCATGGTAACACCTACATTAGTGTGAGCCATGAACTCTGCTAACCATTCTACTCCTTCTTCTTCTTGAATGTCGTAATTAAAGCCGAAATCCCTGATAACTTTATCAAGGATTGCTTTATAGGAAACTGTTTTACCTGCGTGCATTATACTAAGCCTTTAAGGATTGATTCTAATCTGTTTGCTATACCTTCAGAAGATTTGTCTTGTGTAGGATCAGTAGTGCTTACAGACTTCTCGTCTTTATACTCCCACTCTCCGTTTACTTTTTTACGAGTACACACAGTTGTAATAAAACCTCCTTCAACTTCTTCTACTCTAGTTTCTTCGTAACCACCGTCTTCAAACTCTTTACGAGTTATCTTTACCACTGATTCTACACCTGTAGAAGATTTTTCGTTTTGTACTAATTCATTATCCATAATAAAATACTTTTCGGTTTGGATCTTTAACTGTTTTAGCTATTAGTCTTGAGAACTGTCTAGCTGCTTTAAATTTATACAAGTGTACTCTCATTAGTATACTTGTTGTCTTGTCCCAATAATGGCGATAATGTTCACCATCAGTGTGATTGTTCTCGTGATATATCAAAGTCTTATTAGGAATAGCTTTTAATTCTTCTGGTGTTAAACCAGAATACTTAACTGCCCAATAAGCTTTAGTAGCTTGCCAATCAGGACTAAGTTTATTAAACTTAGACTCTTTGTTTAGTATTGGCATTTTTTCAGTCTTTACTCTGATTTTCCCTACTCTAGCTATTTTAACTTCTATTCCTTCTTCTACGATAGCCGTTGCTAATCGTTTTAACAAGTCTGATAAAAAAGCATTATATTGAGAAGTTGTTAAAGATTTTTCTTTATGATTCTTCATGTAGAAATCTCTGAAATCTTTTTTCTTAATATTAGCTGTTACTTGTGGTTGCCTCATATAGTTACTTAGAATTATTATTCTCTACTTTTTGATCATCAGCATTGTTACTATCATCCGTATTAAACTGTCCTTTCTGCATCAATTGTTGTAACACTTGTTGTTTAACGTATGCCCACATCCATTGATTCATAGGATAAGGATCACTAGGTGACCAACAAGCTGCTGAAGTAGTACAGTTGGTATAATCTGCTAAAGCAGTAGGATCTTCAAAGATACCTCTTGCTGTAATATAGTTAATTAATGTGTAACTAAGATTTCTACTAGTAAGATATAAATAACCTCCGTATAAGAAAGCATAGATAGATTTACTTGTAGTTCTTCCATGTCCTATATAAGGTACTCTAGAATAGTCTATAAGAACAAATCTAGGCTTCATTATATCTGCTGGTCCTACAGTGCTTAAACCTTTAGTAAAGTAAAACTCTATAGTGTTAGGTATTTTCTTTTTAGTTCTTAGTACCTTACAACCTGCAGGTACATCGATGCAACAATCAATAGGATTAACTAGTTCTAACTCTAGACAATTTAAATCTTGTAGAATATAAGGATCTATTGATCTATTTTTGTTATACTCGTTTCTTATCCACAAAGCTCTTTGCTCGTTGATTAAATCTGTATACATCTCGTAAGAGTAACTCGACTCTATAGAGTTGATAGCTAATAGCTCATCAATCTGTGCGTGATAATCTTCTAATGATAACATAATAACAAATATACAATTATTTTTTTATCTTCCTTGTCCTTTGTAAGCTTTTTTGTAAAGCTTAGAACCCTTAGACTTAGACGTTTTTGTCTTGCTGTGGGTTCCTGGTCTAGAAACTTTAATAGTTTCTTTAACACTACCTGTAATTGCCTTTGCCATTATAATTCTTTTTTACAATCTTCAATAAGGGTGTAGAACTTATCTACTTTACTTTTTACACTAGTTGTAGCTTTGCTATAATCTATATAATCAAAAACATCAGAAAATTCTTTGTTTGTGAATCTATCAATATTGTATGCTTTAGACACTTCTCTTATTTCAAAAGCAATATTGTTAGAAGCTAAATTACAAAAATCATTATAGATTTTTTTATCAGCAGTACTTAAATCGTTGTATTCAATTGTTAAGATATTACTGTCTTCTAATTCTATATCTAAAGCTTCTTGCGTTGAACCGTAACAGGTTCCGTTAACTAAAGTTAATGCGTACATGTTATTTAATTTTAAAAAGTTGGTAATACTAATCCAGCAACTACTGTAAAGCTGTTAGGAGTTACTAAATTAACTATTGTACTATCTAAAGCTACGTTAGAAATAGTAGATGATATAGCAGTTACTGGTATGTTAGGAGATGTGATAAAAAATCCTGAAGTTCCTGTTTGTTTACCTGTTACTTTATCTACGTATACTTTACTAGTAGCTAAGTCTGCGTATATTAAAGAACTATTAGTTTCTAAATTTTCAATGTCTGATTCTTTTAAAAATACAGTACCTGATGCATATACATAAACAGGTATAAACGCTGTTGTTGTTGCTTCTACTAATTTTGTTAAGATTCCTTCTTTAAAGATACCTGTTGATGTAAAACCTACGTAACATACTCTTACTTTACTACTAACATTGTTTGTAAATTTAACTATACCTGAGTCACTTAATACTAAACCTCCTAAATATCCAACAGCATAATTAGCAACTACTCTAGCATTTATTAATACTTTACAAGTACTATTTGAATGTGTTGCTACTATAGAATGATACCCACCTAAATAAGAAACTGTTTGGTCTTCAACTACATCTGCGTTTATAGTTACTTCTCCAGCACTTGAAGCGTTTTGGATCATAAACATAGTTTTTCTAGTGCTTACGTTTCCTAAAACTCCTCCGTCCATCATTGTTATTTTAGGAGCATTGATTACAATTTTTCCTGAAAACAAATCACCATTAGAAACAGTAGTGTTTAAGAATTGGTAAGAATGTTTTACTTCGTTTTCAAAAGTACCATAGAAAGATGCTTTACCTCTTACATTAATTGCTGATGTATTATCACATGCATGGTAAAAAGTTTTTATTTTTGCAGTCATTACTGGTGTGTGTGTAACAACAGGGTGTAACCTGAAAGGAGCAAAACTTATTCCTGTAATGTTTATAGTATCTGCTTCAAAATACAATTTTGTAGAATACAATAATGTTACTACAGAGATGTTTGTATTGAAGTAAAAAGAAGCATTTCCGAATACTTTTGTATCCACACTGTTAATGTCATCATAAAAACCTCCTGCTGTAAATACAACACCTGGTTCACAATAAATGTAGATATAAGGTTTTAATAATATGTTTTCAGTGTAAACACCTTTACGTAATATTACTAAAGCAGGTGCTGTAACAGTACCTGTTAAATTTGCTTGAGCAGCAGCAACAGTAGAATAAGGTTTATTAAAAATATTTGAACCTCCTGTTGCATCACTTCCGTTAGTTGAATCTACGAAAGAAACATTTCCGTAAGTTATAGGCTCACTTTCACCTGAACACTTAATTAACTTATTATTAAAACTTTTGTAATAAAGGATTTCGTCTTCTTTAGCTATAAATAAATCTGCTTCATTATTTCTTTGTGGTTCTGCGTCTTGTATGCGTTTTCTTTCTATTTTCATAGCTACTAATTTTATAGTTAAATAGTTAGATTATTTTTTTTTAATTTCTTCTGTAAGAAGCTTAATATACTCGTTAAAGTTTTTTAAAGTTCCTTCCATGTGTGTAAACTTTTCTTCAAAACGTTTAAACTTTTCTTCAAATAACTTTTCTAACTGTATAAAACCACTCTCATGATTCTCTTCTAGTTGATGTACTTTAGATTTAAGCAATAAGATAGACTCTTTATCTTTCGTAGTAGTTTCTTCTAATTTCTTAAATTTAGCCATTATGTCTTTTAAAAAGTAACCGATGATTACTATTGCTAGACCAATAATGTATTTTGCTAAATCTTCTATAGGATTGTTCATGTTGCAGAGGGTTTATATATTTAACGGATTATTTGATTTCCTTAGATTCTATTAACGTATAGGTAAAAGAATTACCATGGATTTCAGAAGCTTTTGTACAGATTTTCATAAACTCGTTAAAGTCTGCAATCTTTTTAAAAACTTGACAACCTTCTGACCAATTTTCTACTAAAGAGCTGTTAGCTCCTGCGTGGTGAATATTGATTCCAAAAAGTCCTGTATCCTCTTTATTAATATCGTATTCTAAATCTTTATCTGCGTCTCTATAAACAGTCACGTTTCCTTTTTGTCTAAGAGCTTTATATTTTCCTTGATGTAAACCAATCATGTGAGAACCACGGTATTGATTAGGTACTAATCTAGCAACTCCTTTAGGATTATGGAATTGTTTCATAGCTCTAATCCCTGGATCCGTAGTACAAGGCCAAGACTTAAACTGCCATACTCCCTCTACTTTATAAGAAATAGTAAGTGTATCATCGAATAGGTTAGTTACTCTACTCCCCGGAGCACTGTTTCTAACACCAATGATATTGACATCGTACCCTTTGTTAGCTTCGTCTAAAAAGTATTTAAACCCTTTAGCTTCTACTACTCCCTGTATTTGTTCTCTAGTCATGATAGTTTAATTTCTGTAAAGTTATTAATAATACACCAATTGTAAAAGTCTTCTGGCGACATTCTGTAACTTTTTTCTACACCGTATACCCAAGCTACGTATTCACTACAATACATACGCTCGTCTTCGTTACCTTTAACTTTCCATTTACCTGTAAGTAACTTACTAGGTTGACGTAAGAATAAGCTTTCAAAGTCGTATCCTGTATGACCTACTTTAGTTAAAGCTCTTGCAGCAAAAGATTTCTCTTGTAATTTATTAGGAGATCTCATTGCTGTAATAGTATAGTCGTACTCTTTCATCCAAGCGTCCCAAGGTCTTACGTTAACTCCATCTTTTTGTGCATCGATAACATAAGGTTGTCCCCATATTTCTACAAACAAAGCAGTGTGAGAAAACTTAGATTTAGTAGCACCTGCAATTAGGTTACTTAATAATCTTTTACCTCTACAGTGTAATACATCACCTGTTTTTAAGTTAGTTGGATTCATTTTCTAGTTCTTTTAGTTTTAGTAGTAGTAGTAGAATCTTCTACAGTTAATTGACTTAATGCTGTAATAGTACCTCCTACAGTAGCTAAGTATCCAGCAGCTGTAATAGCTGCAGCAGGTAATGCAATAGGAGATGCCATAATAACACCTGATATTCCTAATGCTACTACTCCTATGCGTTGTACTTTTTTCCAAAACTTTGGAGTTTTTCCTAAAAATCTTTCTTTGATATTCATAGCTGTAAATTTAATAATTAATTTTTAATATTATATGATATAACCTATTAAATGTGACCATTGAGTACTTGTAGCTAGTGCAGTTGCTCCGTTTGTTCTAATAGCTTGAGAACCTAATAAAACAGTTGCATCAGGCAAATCTGTTGTTATTTCGCCTTGAGCAGTTAATCCACTTGAACGTTCCGTAATTCTATATTTAACTGTTGTTGTATCAGGTTCATTGTACATTTCAAATACGTAAACATTATTTATAGCTGCACCTGCTGTTCTATTAGCAGGAAAGTTAGGACCTAAATCAATTTTACTAGCTGTACCTATTGCATCATTATAAAATACTTGTAAGTTTAAATCTGCTGCATCTGATCCAACACCAATGAAATTAATTAAAGATACATTATCAACTGTATTTGAAAGTGTCCCTAATGTAGTAATAGGTAGTAAACCATGAAACTGTTTTGCACCAGCCACGTATGAAGCATCTTGAATCATCCAACAAACAGAAAATATAAACCCTTGACCAACTGAATGTCTTAACGCTGCTGTTCTAACCCCAGCTTTTGCACCTACTGTTGAAGATGTTGGTATAGTAATTCTTACAGTTCTTGTTAATGTGTTTGTACCTGCTATTGAATTTAAAGATGCTGTTCCTGATAAAGCTGCTGTTGAAACGTTACCCATGATAGATAATGTTGCAGAACCATTATTTGCGTAATATCCTTGTGGATAAGCTGTAACAGGAGGTGCAGGTATAAACTCACCTCCTAAAGCAGATAATGCTGTATCAACATATTCTGTAGTAGCTACTTGTGTTGTATTTGTAAGAGGTGCTGCTGTTGGAGCAGTAGGTGTTCCTGTAAATGCAGGTGAAGCTATATCAGCTTTACCGTTCCAAGTTGTAGCAGATTGTATATGAGCATCTGGTATCCCACTTGCTGTCCATCCTGTTACTTTAGTATTATCACTAGAGTTTAAATGGAAATATTCACCTGACGCTCCACCTTGTAACCCTGCAATATCATTGTGAGCAGTAGTTAAAGGAGTATGGAAATGTGAGTAATGTGTACTACCTGAGTGAACAAGTTTAAGAGTTACATTACTTGTTTGTGTAGTTTTACCGTAAACTTTAATAACTAACAAATCAGTAGCGTTACAAGCAAAAGATTGTTGTACTGTTATAGAATTTGATAAATCTGGAGTTAACCAATTTATTAATTCTGTTTCTGCTGAAAACAATAATGTCTCTGTGCCACCTGATGTTCTTTTATAAGTCTCTATTACAAAACTTGCATTAAGTGTATTTACGTATCCAAAGAAGTTAAATTCCCAAATACCTGCATCGATAAGTGTTTTGTTTATTGCTGCATCAGAAATATACTCATGTATTAATACAGTGTTTGCGTTAACAACTACTGATTCTTCAATTTCTGCAAGATTATCAGGAGTTTTAGACATATAAGCATATGTTCCAAAACCTGCTGAAACATTAGTTAAAAAGTAAATAACACCTGGTCCTGCATTAACTACAGATGATGAAGCGTTAATCCACTTACTTCCGTTCCATTGTAATAATTGATTTACAATAGGAGATGTTATTTGTATATCACTAATATCTGACGTACTTAATGCTTTATCTTTCCATAGACCTGTAGCATTATCAAAGTATAAAACATTATTGTTTGATGGAGAAGGAACACTTACTCCGTGTAATTCGTCTAATTCGTAACCGTTTTGGATAGCATAAAGTATTCTACCATTAGTTGTTTGACTTCTTGTTACATGACCTATAAATACTGTATGGTTAGGCTCTGATGGTGGTGTTGTTGTAACTAAACCATCTGTTGTTGATAACCATAATTTATCCCCTATATTGTAAGCAGATGTATTTAAGTTATGAACTTGACCACTTGTAATTATATAACCTACTGCACCATCTAAAATATTTTCATAGATTGCACCTATAGTTTTACTTGATGTTGCTTCAGTACTTGCGTTTGCTTTTAACACCTCTGGATAACTAGCACTTGAAGATGATGTTTTAATATAAACAATAGTACCTTTTGTAAGAGTAGCTCCTGTTTTATTAATTACTTGTACTTGTTCTCTTTCTGAAGAATCTACTACACCGTCATTATCTACATCATAGGTAGCTTTGTCTAAATAGTTACCCCATTGCGTAGAATTAGAAAGAGTAAAAGGAGTAACGAATTTATCAGTATCTGTTCCTGTATTTACTTCAGACTGTGTAGCTTGATAAGGGCTTTCAAAGTATTCCCAACTAGTTCCATTTGAGTAGTATAATCCATTAGGATAATAAGTTCCTCCTATTGAACCAGGTAACCATTTTGTTCCTTGAGAACTACTAGCCCAATAAAATAATCCTATAGCCGCAGCAGCTGAAGGTAAAGCAGAATAATTAGCTACTACAGTAGGACCTGCACCACTACCCGGAGATAAGAATGCATCCACTATATTACCTAAAGCATCTTTGTATCTAACTACAAAGTCTTTATCTGCTTGTTTAAAGAATGCACTATTAGGTAAACCACTATGATCTGCATCAGTGTCTATCTCAAACTTTACAGGAAAACCATTACCTCCTGATATATTTACTGATCTTATTGCCATTATGCAGGTATTTTAGCATCAATTAATTCTTGTACTTTTACTTCAATAGCCAACCTCATGTTGTGTAGAGTTGTCATTAAGTCAGGATGTTCAACTTTAATACTAGCTAAAGTAATAGGTGCTAAATCATCACCTGGATTCTGACACAATATACGTGCCTCACATAGATGTTGATCCTCTGTAAGCTGTACTACTACTTTCTCAAAAGTAATACCGTATGTAGCTTCAAACTCTTCCTTGATAGGTAAGATGCTATCTAATACGTCTACTTGGTAATGTTCTTCATTGAACATTGAAAACACTTCATTCTTAACGAAGTCTACTGTTATGTTTTGTAATTCCATATCTATTTTTATATAAAAGGATTTTCTATAATTGGTGGCACATATTCAAATTCACTAGGTAAACCTAAAATACTTTCAATAACTTCATCATGTTTAATAATATATTTTGAATTGTTAAACTCTGAATTAGTATATGTTTGCGTAACTGAATCAATACTTTTAGGTATTCCTAAAGTTGAATTAATTAAACTTAAAGCGTTGTTAGCTTCTAATTCAGTATTGTAAATATATGCTTTAATAGATGCCATAATATGTATTTATATTTGTATTAATATCTGTTTTTATACTTGTTTTATCAGTTGGGTAAATAATTGATTCAAACACTTTAAAATTCCCTGTGTATGTTGTATTATCATATTGAATTAATCTACCACTTGTTGTACTTCCTCCGTTTAAAATGTTAAGTATTTTATTTGTACCTGTAACTAAATTTGTATACATTCCATCTCTTGTTGTTACATTAATTGTATTATTAATGTAATAAGAAGAAGTACCTGCTGATACATTTGGAGACAAAGAACTACCACTCTGTATAACACCACCATATATTCCATTATTTATAACACAAAAAGGCGACGTAAATAGACTCCCATTTAATGTAGTTTCGTTTTTATAACAAGTAAATACTGATTGAGATATAGTATTACTCATTGTATTGCTCATATTTTTATAATATAAATCTAAAATTGGTTTACCACCAGAAGTAAGTAAAATACCACTTGAAACAATAATAGGTTGATAACCGCCTGCTGTTTGTATCATATTAACTCCATTTCCACTTTGGTCGTACCATGTCGTAACAAATCCATTACCAGCACCGACAAAACTTAATAAAGATGTAGTATCTAAAACATTAGAAACAAACCCTATATTTTGTTCTGTATTATCAGAAGAACGTCTTACACGAATACAATTACCACTATAAGTAGATGATAATTTTCTAAGTGAATAAGCAACACTTGAACCACTATATGTGTCTAATAGATAGCTATAAGCTGAACCTTTTGGTGTCATTAAAGATATTAAATTCCTATACATAACTATGCTTGTGTCGGTGTTGCAACTACATCAAACTTATCATCAGTAGCATTATAAATTACTCCTAAGTACATAGTTTTACTAATAGTAGTAGTTGTAGGTAAAGTAACTCCAATAGCTCTATATTTAGTATCGAACGTTATAGCTCTAGCTGTACCATCATCTTTAATTCTAATTAAAAAGTCTTGACCTTCTACAAAAGTACCTGTTGGATTAGCTAATGTAAGAGCTGCTGCTTGTGCAGTAATTTTAATTAAGTCATTTGTACTTATAGGTGTTACAGTTGCTGCTGATGTAACAACTTGTACCCTAGGTGTAGTTACAAAAGCATCAACAATACTACCACTAGCATCTTTATATCTAACAAGATAGTTTAAATCTATTTGCTCAAAGTAACAGTCATTAGGTAAACCTGTATGATCTGCAGAACTTCCTACTTGTCTAGTAACAGGAAATGCTCCTCCTGTTTTATTTATAATTTCTATAGCCATGATTATTGTTTTATTCTACGTCAGCATCTTCTATAATAGTACCACCTGTGATGTTTGTTAAAGCATAACTGTTTTCTCTTATAACTGCTGTAACAATATTAATTGATGTTTGTTGCGTAAACGGTGTACCTGCTACATCAGATTCTACATAGAAATAAATATCTGTTCCAGGAGTATCTTGTGTAGCTGTAATATCTAAAGTACCTGAAGCATTGATAAGCACAGCCATTTGTTGTGCTATTTTAGCTTGAGTATTATAAGTAACTGTATCAGAAACTGTAAATACTTCCCAACCACCTACACCATCGTTTAATTGTATAGATGTAGTAGCTATAGCTTGTACAGTTTGTTTAGATTTTTGTTTTTTTGCAGAAGTTAAACCTGTGATTCTATTAGTATTTAACCCACCCGTTAATACCTTAATATTTCTATTTGCACCACCAACAATAATAGGCGGAACTTCTACGTTTGATGTAAGTAATACTGCTCCATTGCATACTAAAGTACCACCGTTGTAAGTTACACAAGTACCTGTAGCTTGAGCTGTAAGAAGATTTTTAATTCTTCCGTTGATTACTAACTTACCTGAGTTTAATGTAAATACATCTCTATTTCCTAAATAGTCAGTACCTCCATACTCAAGATCACCGTTAAATACTACAGTTCCTCCTGCAATAATTCTTGCTCCAATTGTAAATACATTAGAACCGTTACCCCAAAGTATTGTTTTACCTCCTGTAGCATTTAAGGCGAATGAGTAACCGTGGTATGGTAATTCTATATTTGCAAAACCTCCTGTAATAGTGTGATTAGCGTTTGTTCCACTATCTGCTTTATAAGAAACTGTACCTCCACTTATGGTAGCATAACCAACAGTACCTCCTTTGAAATTACCACCTGTATTGTATAGATATGCTGTAGTACCATTATGATTAAAGTTTCCACCACTAGTCATAGCTATACCATTAGTATAACCATTTACAGTAATATCAACAGAACCTCCATTAGTTCCATAGCCATAAACAGAACCAACAGCTCTACCTACGTTAAATGTGCCATTTATAATTTGATACATAGAACCTACAGCATCGGCAGTAGTAGACTGTAATAAGCTAGCATTTACTGTAATATATGTACTACCACTATTGAATCTTATAGCTGATCCTGCAGTACATCTGAATGTATGTGTATTTACTAATAAATTACTTTGGTAAGCTATATATAATAAATGACTTCCTGATGCTACAGCATGTCTTACATTATATGTAGCTAAATTAGATACGTTATTATATAAAGAGAACGTTGCAGCTACTACGGATTGTTGTACATAATCTGCTTCAAAAGTAAAATCTAAAGCAATTGCTGTACCATCATCACCTGCCCAATGAATACCTAAAGTACCACCTGTTTTATAGAAAGCACCTTTACCGTACACATTAGAAGCACTAGCTAAACCTGATAGACTAAACATCCAACCGTTAGTAGTTTTTGTAGCAATTGCTCCTGGTGCAAAATCGTAATGTACACCTGATTTTGATAAACCATTTGTTGCTGTAGTTGTTACAGTGTATGATCCTGGAAATACGAATATAGTATCACCTGATACTGCAGCATCTCTTGCTGCTTCTAAAGTAAGAAAAGGTTTAGCAAGATTGTTTCTAGCTCCGGTAGCATCTACACCATTAGCTGCAACATATACTGCATTATTGGTAGTTATTGAACCACCTGAAGATATACTAATTCCTGTAGGCATAACTATACGATATAAATAATTAATAATTCTGTTCCTGTACCATTATATGTGATAGAACCTGCAGCAAAATAATTACCTATTGCTCCTGCATCAAAACTTAATGTTTCACCTGTTTTAATAGTAGTTCCTAAGAAAGTACCATTAGCAGCTCCTACGTTAGCAACTGATACACTAGTACAATCACTTGCAATAGAACTAGAACCTGTAGCTCTAATAAAGTTAGGTGTTTTAGGAGCACCTCCTACAGGTACTACTGTACCCCCACTAGATAAGGTAACTACTAATTCTTCTTGTCCTGTTACCTTTGCTTTAGTACCGTAAGGACCTCCAACGATTGATACTTCTCTTTGTGACATATCTCAAAAATATTTAATCGCTAATTTACGATTTATTTGTTTATAAATATATAAGTAACTTGATTAATCAAGTAATTTTTTTATTGTAGAATACGATAGAGCATTGTATTGAGGAACAATAGTTCCTAAGTCTCTAGTATCGTAACAGTTTAGTATTTTTAAAGCCCTACGTTGATTCTTTAAACATTCTAATTCTTCACAAGTTTGAATACCGAACTTTAACTTTAATAGATAATGGTATACGTTTTTACCAAACTCACATTGTTTATCCCATACTAATATGTTATAACACTCTTCATCAATTGCTTGCTGTGTAGGAGGAGTATAGATAGAAAGACATATATACCCATAGTTAGGTGCAGAAATACTTCCATTATAATTAGTAGGTAATAAAACACCATTACTATCGTATAACATAGCTCCTATAAAATCTCTGTCGATACCTGGTTCTAAGTAAAATAGTGTAGGAGTATTAATATCTTGATATACTAAGAAAGCAACAGTAGCACCTAATGTATTAGTAGTAGGTTCATCAGAATGTAATATTGTTACAGAGGCTCCTACATATAACTGTGTAGGATCATTATAACCAAATGCAAATATGTAAGGATCCCAAATACAAGGTACGTCTAAGAAAGGATCAGGCTCTGAGGCTCTTGTTGCCCAAGTAGCACATATTTGAGTAGTAACACATTCTTGTACTGTTTGTATATATTTAATATTACCGGATACCACATCAACAGGTGTCCATCCGGTAGTACTTATAGGACAATCTTGATTAAGGTTTAATGTTAATAGAGTATCTCCATTGTTCCACCAACCTGCCCATGCTTCTAACGCTACAACTTTCCAAAGGTTACTTGTAGAATCCCAAAATATTCTTATTAATTTTGTAGTTGTTACATAAGGATCAACACTGTAATTGATATAAGTAATACGAGTTTCGTAATAATTACGTCCGTTGATTAGAGTAGCTTCAGGAGAAACTAATCCTGTAGTTGTAAAAGGATAAGCTCCTCCACTATCTAATTGGAAAGTAAGTCTAATATTGCATTTACAAGCACCCATTACCTATCGTGTTATTGATTAATTATAAACTCTAATCTCTAAAGAAGCAGATACTAATTTACCATCTACTCCTGTATTTGCTGCATTAATTGTTTGCAACATAACAACGTTATCACTACTTCTAACAGCATAACCTGTTACTGATGTACCAGCATAATTTAAAGTCAGTAATACCATTGTAGAAGAAGCAGTAAATGCTCCTACAAGAGTTCCGAAGTAAACACCTGCTGAATCTCTAGTCCAAACAATAGGTCCACTTAAATTATTTTCTAATTCTACAGCTGTTGGAGCAGAAGTACCTGATTGTGAGATTAAAGCTGAATACACTTTATAAGGTCTAAAATCTGTAGAACCATTAGGTGTAAAGTCTACTGCTAAAGTATCGTTTGCTAAGAAAACACCTGCACGTTGAATCATTGTTACATTCAAGTGAATTACACTACCTACATTAGAATAACCTGTAATTTTACCCATCCAAAAGTTAGTTTCTGGAGAATTTATGTTGTAGATTTTAAGTAATCCGTAGTAATTTATACCACCAACAGTGTTTCTAAAAGCATTTAAGAAATCTCCTAAAGAAAGAGTATTAGTGATGTTAATCTTGTTAATATAGATAATATTAGCAATATCTAAATCAACATTGTTAAACTGTAACTTTGTAGTTACGGGAGTACTTGTTACTGCTGTACTAAATGACCAATTACTTGACCAACCACCTGGTGCACCTGTTGGTCCTTGAGGAGTAAAGTCTACAACTAAAGAATCATTAGCTGTAAAACTACCATTAGCAACTAACTGTGTAATATCTATAGTAGCAACACCTGAAGCTAAAGAATAACCTGTAATTTTAACGTATAAGAAATCATCTTCTTGAGAAGCTTCTCTGTAAATTTTAAGAAATCCGTAATAATTAATACTGTCGTTAGTATTTTTAAAAGAATCTAAGAAGTCAGAAATAGCTGTTCCAGCTGCATTAACTTGATTAATATAAATCTTAGTAGCTGCTGCAGGATTTACAGTATTAAACCTCATTGTAGTAGTTGCAGGAGTATTAGTAGTAGTAGTGTTATACAACCAATTACTTGACCATCCTCCGTAAGCTCCTTGAGGACCTGCAGGTCCTATAAGACTAGTAGTAGTATAACTAGTTCCATTAGATAATAAAACAGTAATTGTCCCATTAGGATTATTTGTTATATTTACTATTCCTACACCGTTCTCTCCTTTTAAAAGAGTAATACCTTTACAATCTTTACACATAATAATTAAAATTAACAGTTACCTCCACATCCACAATCTAAACAACCTGATATAGTAGTACAATAAGTACTAGCTGCTGTAAGTATAGCCTCAGCAGTATCAAAGTCACCACATGCGAAAGATGATTCTATTCCGTAAATAAATATTTCCATTTGATCTACTTGATCTTTTAACCTTTTAACGGTTTCTGTTGAACAAGCGTCTATCAATTTGACAATTAAATTGTCTCTACAGTTACACAAATTACATAAGAATAATTCGTAAGTATTAGTAACAACTGTAGCTGTAGTAGTAATAGTATAAACTATTTTGTATATACCGTCAGGTTGTGTCCACAAAGCGTCTTGTAGGATAACAAACTCATCAGACGTTGGATAGTTTATATTACCAGCATATAAGTTAACACTAGTACTTTTAAGGGGAAATGTTTGTAATAATGTTGTTGCTGTTGAATCGTATACTTTAACATCAGCTACTGTAATAGCTGATGCACTATCGTTAGGTGTTCCCCAACCTCCTGGGTTAGTACCTACAGTATAGGATTTAGTAGATTCGGTTAATGTGACTGTATTACATTTATTACCTAGTGATAGAGATATTTGAGGAACTAAAGCCATTATATAATCTTTTTAAAAATTTACTATTGTGCAACTTCTAATATAATTTTAAACTTGTATACTTTAGTAGCTGCAGAAGCAGGTATACCAAAACCAAAAGTATAAAAAGCTCTAGAATATAAACCTCCAATACCTAATTGATCAGTTGTTCCATTGTTTCCTACAGTAACTGGTAATATAGAATAATGAGTACCCGTATCTCCTACTTGAGCAGGAGTATTTAATGTTCCTACAGGAGCAAAAAAATCAGGAGATGGTCCAAATACAGAATTAATTTGCGGAGTAAAAGATATTGTAGTTGCTGTAGGTTTAAAAACCTGATATAAACCTACTTGAATAGAGTTTGGTATAAGGTCGTTTAATAAATCAGTAGGTAAGATATTTGTGTAGGTCTTCATATTTATTAAAGTCGTTGGTACGTTTTCAGTTAACCAATTTCCTGTTAATACAATATTTGCTAATGATCCATCTAATACAGCACTAGCACTACCTAAAGTTGCTGTTGAGTATCCATAACCTCCTGAAGCAACTCCGTTAGTATGACTAATGCTAATTTCGTTTATAACAATTTGTGTTGTTGCTGGAGGTGTCCAAACCCAAGCACCTGGAAGTGGATTCTCTACACAAGTAAATGTGTAAGATTTACCATCAGCAGGTATAATAGCTGGAGTATCTACAGCGTAGTTGTTAATACGTCCTCCTATATTAGAAGGGTATAATTTTATTGCTGTAGTACTGTTGTTTACAATTACTGTAGATTTTCCTGTTTTTGGTTGAGGAAGTTTTGCAGAATTGTTAGTATTTGTACTTGTAGTAAACACGTTTACTCCGTACTTTAAAATACTGGTAGTACTTTGAGAAGTACTATTAGCAGTTAAACCGCTGTAAACAGTATTAATAAGATCTCCTGATGATATCTCTGATCCTACAGGAATAACAATTCCTTTATAATCTTTATAACATATAGAATTACTTTCTTTTGATAAAAAAACTTCTACTGTATCTTTATCAGAGTTTTGGATTTTGTTATTATTTGAGATAAGAGTATTCATAATGGATGTTTTATTAATAATTGTAAAAAATAGTAACCCACTCCCTAGACAGCGTGGGAGCAGGTTACTGAGGGTTGGAGAATTACTGATTAAAATCTGCAGGAGTTAACCCTAAGTTAGTTACTAATTCTTTTCCAGAAGAAGTACCACCACTTAAAGTACCTGTACCAGCATTGTTTAAAAGGTTTAAGTAAATTAATACGTTACCTTTACCATTAGCTGTAGAAACTAAACCTGGGTTTGTTTCGTCCCATGCGATAGATAAAGCAGAGTATTTAGAAGTCAACGCAGTTGCAGTACCTACACCTGGGATTTTAACTTCTTGATCTCTAGATAAAGCAGGAACAGACATTTGGTTGTTTTGTCCTTCGAAACCGTAAGACATGTACTCATCCATTGCTACTTGTTGGAAAACACCGTTACCATTTTGAGCACCTGTAGTTGAAGTAACTAACGTAGATGAATCAGAGAAAGTAGCAGTAAATCTGTTAGCGTAGTAATTACGGAAAGAGTTTACATTGAAAGGAGCAACTTTACCTGTGATAACGATACCGAAGTTAGCAGCAGTAGCTAAAGCAGCTGTGATACGTCTAACGTTAGCGATAGCGTAAGCAGCAGCAGTTCCTGTGAATGGAGTATCTAATACGATAGATGTAGAAGCAGTGTAAGCAACTACTTTGTAAACAGCTGAAGTAACACCTGTACCTTCTAAACGGATGTAGTCACCTACAGCAACGTTAGTTAAAGTACCATCGATAGCTACAGTTTTAGATCCTACTACTGGAGTAAAGATAGTTGTAGTACCTGTTGGAACAGCACCTGCATCTGAACAAATAGCTTCAAATTTCAAGTAGTTGTTAGCTGGTTCTTCAGCAAAGTTTTTGTAACCACTACGTACTAACAATCTTGCTAATTCTTCTTGTGTTCCTGTAAGATCTGTTTTAACAGGTCCAGCGAACAAAGACATTGGTTGAGAACGGTTAGCTGCATCATTATCTCTCTTACGAATTTTGATGAAGAAAGAAGTGTTGTTAGCTGTTGGTAAAGCACCTGTAGTTCCGTTGTAACCAATAGTAGTTACTTGTTGTACAGCTGGTTTGTGTTTAGCAATAGTGATAGCCGTTTTTCCTTTAGTAAGGATTGGAGACTTCATTAATGGTAAACCTAATCCTTTACCTTGTAAAATTCTGTACTGCCCTGTGCTAGGTAAAGCAGTATAAGCTGCTGCAGTTAAAAATTCGTTTCCTAAATCCACTAAAGCAACAGCTCCTTTTGGAAGATTAGCGTCAGTAACCAAAGTACCTGCTGCGAATCCTAATGCTGCTTGTGCGTTATCATCAACGATAACAGAAAACACGTTGTTTGCTTTTCTTAACATTGTTTAAATTTTAAGTTATTTATTCTATTTATTCGAGCTCTTTAAACGGCTCAACTATTTGCACTTTTTGTTCTTTTACTCTTGTTAACATTAAGTCTAATGCTAAATCTACTATTACTACGTGAGTAGAAGTATCTAATTCACAGTTCCTAGCATTTGTAGGTGTATCTCTATCGACTACTATTCCTTCAGGGTTTTTAATGTATCTCATGTGATAAGTAGTTACATTAAAAGTTCCATCCGTGATTAATTCATGACGTTTTGCAGTAGCTGTAGTAGAAGGTAGTAAACCTGTAACAGCTCTTGAGTATTCTTTTCTCCAAACTCTAGACTCACCGTGAGACTTGTAGAATGGTTTTTTGTACTTACTCCAATCAAAACGTTGAACCTCGTTATCTCCTACAGTTACTATATAAGCAACAATAGGGTTTGTTGTATAACATTCGTTTTTATCTATTGTACACTCCTCGAATGTTGTGTACATGTGATCTAAAGGTAAATCAAAGAACTTTCCGTATCTTAAAACTCCTACTTGTGAAGCAGAAGGAGTAAGAGAAGGAGCGTCTTTAATCAACGCTCCCAAACCTTGGTTTCTTGCTTCAGCTTCTTGAAAGCCTTTAAGCTTACGATTGTTTAATTCATCGTAGAATTTCTTTACATACAAATGCTGAGCTTCAGTAAGCACAGAAGATAACTCGAAATCTTCGTACCCAGGAGAACCAAAACTATCACTTCTGTCTAGTTTTAATTCTAATTCGTCAGCCATTTGGTTTGCAGTCATTCTTATTTACGATTTAATAATTCAATCTTAGCTTTTATTCTCATCTTCACTTCTTGATTCTCAGGGTTCAATAAGTAATTAACAGTGTCTGTTAAATCACCTAACTCTGCACCGTTGTCAAGAGTATATCTTTTTTCTCCTTTACGAAGTATTGCACCTGCTTCAATAGAATCTTGTACAAATATACGTTCATTATATTGAGGATGGTTAACAATTTCTAAGAAATATTTAGGATTATTATCAATAACCTTTAAAATCTCTCCTTTTAACCAATCTTCTGTAGCAGAAGCAGGAATTGTTCTTCCTAATGACTTGATGAAACCGATAGTAGCTTTCTTAGAAGCGATGATCTCTGCAAACTTAACATAAGCATCAGCTTTAGTTGAAGCTTCTTCAAGATTCTTAACGATAACCTTAGCTTCGTCAACCATCATAAACTCGTAAGTAGCTTTCAAGTTTCTCTCGTCATAAGAAGGACAGATAGCAGACTTATTAGATAATAAGATTAAGTACTTTAACATATCTAAAGGTAAGTTAAGATTTAATTCTATACCTTCTTTAGTTAATACTACTCTACCTCTTCTGTCTGTTCTCCAGAAGTTTTCCTCTTGTTTTAGGGTAGGATTTAAGTCACACCCTAACTCTTTTTCAAAGAACTCTTTTTGTGTCATTCCGTTAGGAAAAGATTCCATGTATTTTTGAATCTTAACTCTACGTTGATCTTCTAATATTACTTTTACTCCTCCTCCTAAGTTTGCACTATTTAAAGGAACTTGGTAACTTCTTTTTACTTTGTTGTACAAGAAAGGATCTTTTGTGTTATTCTGTCCTTGTACTAATAGGTTACTCCATTTACCCGATGATTCTACAGGTTTTACTTTGACTCTCCTGTCTTGTAAAAAGGTCCCGTAAACTACTTTTTCTTTTGTTGCTGTCTCCATTTTGTTTTGCTGTCTTTTGTTATTGATTAGTAAAAAGTGTTCCCCAGGCTTTCAACTCCGGGGAACGACTTGAGTTATAGACTATCTTTCAACATTAAGTCTGATATCTACAATTTTAGTAGGATCTTCAATCATTAATCCTCCCCATTTTTGGAAGTGTACAGAGTACCCATCAACAGGAGAAGCAACCATTTTTGGTGAACCTTTACCTGCAGGAGAGAAAGGATCTCTCATACCTGGGATATATGCCCAGTTGTAATCTGGAACTCCTTTTGGTTTAACACGGTAGATACCTGCGTTATCACCATAATCTAAAGCTAAGATTCTGTGAGATTCTACAATACCTTTTCCATCTGGGTGACGTTGTGGGAAGTATACATCATCATCGAAGAAATCAACGATCTCAACCATAATAACTACACCGTTGTACCACTCGTAAACGTTCCATTGTGGTTCCATTAAACCTTTAGTGTTTTTACCACCTAAGTTACCTGCATCCGTATTAGACATCAAGAATTTGTCAGAGATTACAGTAAATTTACCTGTACCTGATTTAGCTTGAATTTGTTTAGAAATTTCGATAGCACCGAACTCACCTGTTAACAAGTGAATAACACGTTTACCTCTTTCGATCTTACCAACACCCATGTCTAATAACAATTCTAAATGCCAATCTAAGTCATAAGAGTTGTAGTAGTGAACGTTAGAAGGAGCGATTTGCTCAAAGAAACCTGAACCTGATTCGATAGCATATTTAGTTTTATCGTCTTTGTTCAAGTACTTGTGATCAGCTGTCCAGTTTTTCTTACCGTACATCAACATTCTTGCGAACATTTCTTCACATTGGTGGTGAGCAACTAAATCTTGGTAGTTAATCCAAATAGACTCTTGAGTCCCTTTGTAGTTGAAACCAAATTCTAAAGGCTCATTTTTACCTTTGTTGATAGTGTTACCAGCAACTTCATACTCCATTCTTAAAGTAGAAGGACGGTTTTCCATTCTCCAAGGAGATGTGAAATACGGTTTAGAACCTTCGTAAGAAAGAGTAGATGGAGCTAAAGAATAGAACTTAGACCAACGACCTCCAATAAATAACTCCTCAGAAGGAACAGATTTATTAGCGTTATCAGTAACCAATTCTACTTCAAACTTGTAACGAGAACCAGCATCCATTGCTTTCTTAACCAATAAGTGGTAGTCATCTAACTCTCCACGTAATACGTTAGTAGCTTCGAATAAAGGCTCGTCAAAGATCAAGTAAAATCTCTCACCGTTTGCACCTACGTTAGCAGGGAAAGTACCAGCAGAAATAGTTCTACCATCGATAGTTTCAGCATCTACTAAAGGAAGGTTTTTGTCATGTTGTCCTTGTAACATCCAGTTGTAGAAACCATTCTCTTGTTCTACTTCTTTAACAGGGAATCTGTCTACAAACTCACGTAACTTACCTTGTAAGTTAGTTTTGTAGATTTGTTTGATCACATTAGAGATCAATTGTGGTTTTTGTTGGTACAATGAATGGAAGTGGTTATCTGTAACCAAACCATTGAAATCTACCGCTTCGTACTTTTGTAATGGAAGTAATTGACTCATTTCCTTTTTTAATTAATTGTTAGACGAATCTGTTGTTATTTATTACTAATTGCTCTTTCAAGCATGCTTAATATCCCTTCTGTTTTCTTAGAGGTTTCCATAGATGTGTTACGACCTACTCCTCTTTGTTCCTCTGTAGCTATTACTTTATCCAACTCGTTGATGGCTGCTGTTTTAGCTACTGCTTTAATTTTGGTAATATCTGGTTTAAACTTACCTTCTTTATCAATATTAAATAATCCTAGTGTATCGTAGTAGTTGATAAGCATCTCAAACTCTGCAGGGTTTCTGTGTTGTTTGTACATTAAACTGTTATACTCTTTTCCTGTTTTAGGATCAGTGTGTACAGGATTAATGATGTTAGCTTTTAACTTATCTTTAGCTACTTTGTTTAAAGTAAGACCATCGATGAAAGCATCTCTAGAATCTACATTAGACAATAAAGATTCAAACGCTTTAGTCTGAGCTTCTAACTCAGCTTTGCTTTTTGTTTCTTTAGCGTCTTTAGCTTCTCTAACGATAGCCTCAGACTGTGACTTTAATTCAGGGATAGCTTTTAAAGCTTTCTCTTCTAATTTGTTCACTGCTAATGCATCATCAATAGCTTCTACTGCATCTTCGTGAGAGAAGTTCTTAGCTTTTAATTGCTCATAGTAGATTTGTTTTTGCAAGTCTACACTTTCTTTCACTTGTTCTACACTAGTATTTTCAAAGAACTCTAATCGTTGAGCCATTAAGATAGCTTGGTCAGTTTCATCAAATGCATCTTCGATTTCTAAGAATCTTTTTTTAGCAGGTGACAAACCTTTCTTCCATCCTTCTTGTTTCTCTTCGACTGTTTTATCAATAGTCTTAGCTAATAAATCTTTAATTGTATCAAAGCTACCTGGTAATTCGTCTAACTCTGCTTCTTCTGCAGAGATTACACCTCCTTTAACAAGTTCTTTAATTAAAGCTTTATAAACTACATCGCTCTGACTCTCGTTAGTGTCGTTTGTGCGAGGTGTTGCTTCTCTTGTTTCTTTAGTCGTTTCTGAATCTCCACTTTCAGATCTTACTGGTTCTAAAGTAAACTCTTCGTTTACTTCTGTTGGTGTCCCTTCGTTAGTAGCTGCTACTGCACTATTTAACTCTGAGGGAGACATTATTTGAAGTCCTTCAAATAAATCATCGTTTTCTACACTCATTGTATGCTGTCGTTAATTGGTTACAATATTAAAATTATTTTAATAAATTATAGCAATTTATTTTATAAACATAAACAAACCTATAGCCTTATCTGACTGTAGGTTTGCTATTAGCAGCTTTACGCTGTATTTCTTCTTTAGCTCTGTTAGCTCTTGCAGTCTCTGCAAGTTTCGCATCTGCTATTCTTACTTGTTCGTTTTTATAGTTTTCATCAATCTCTGTACGCTTAGTATCTAGGTAATCATCAATACCGTTCTTGTCTGTATCTATTCTATTAGCTTCTAAGCTAGTATCAATACCGTGACGTAGATTAGTATAATCTTCTTTCATACCTGCTATTTGAATGTCAGCATCAATTTGTTCACGTTTAACAGCAATTTCATCATTGTGTTTTTGAATCTCGAAAGCACGTTTTTCTTTCTCGTTTTGCATTTGAGCTTGTTGTGCTTGTGATTGTTGCTCCAACTGTTGTTGTTGCATCTTATCGTTATCTTCTTTGATTCTTCTTGCTGAGTCTTCTAAACGTTTAGCAATTTCTTGTACAGATTCAGACTGAGTAATAGCAATTAAATCACTAATAGTAGCTTGACCATTTTGGATAGCTGCTTGAGATAGAGCTCTTAAGTCTTCGTATAATTTAGTATCGTTAGTAGAATTAGAAACATGTAAGTCAAATTCTGAAGAAACAAACTCGTCAAAGTGTGATACCATCTGTTGTCCTAAGTCATCAAGTAAAAACTGTCCTTTCTTAGGATTAGTTTTGTAAGCATATTTACAACACTCTAAGAATTTAGTAAGTACTCTTTTACGGAAGTTGGCATCGATAGCGAACCACTTCTCAGTGATATGTGACGTTTGTGTAAGCTCTCTTTCTGTATTACCTACGGCATCATTAGCACCAATTTGTCCTTCTCGTGCACCAGTAACACCAGCAAGTTTACCTAGAGTAGTTTCTATATCGTACATTAAATTAGTATACATAGATATCTCGTTAGGATCTCCTACTTGTATTTGTTGTGCTGTTAAAGTATTAAAAGCTCCTGCTGATTTACCTTGAGAAGGTCCTTTAAGTATCTCATTAGTAGGATCTAACCAAGCAAACTTATTGATAGTAACGTATCTCATCCATTCTTTAGGATCCCATCCTGCAGGTACTAATGAACTATTTAATGCAGTGAAAGAACCTTTGTATGTAGCAATAGCTAGTTCTCTTTTGTAGTAAGCAATATCGTAAGAGTATGTCATTGGTTTCATGATATCCATCAATGATTGTACTTTGTAATCGTTAGTACTATTTACAGAGCCTACGTAAGGTGGTGTACCTTTAGATTTGTTTACCAATGATTTAGAAGCATAAGGAACAGGTCTCATTACTGTGTAAATATGGTCAGCAATCTTTGTACCTTCCATCCACTCATTAACCCACTTCCAATTAACTACTTCTCCTAATTCTTTATTAGGTTTGTAATCTTCAGGAACATAATCTTTTTGTTCGTTACCGTCTTCATCAAAGTAAGTAAGCTCACCAATCTTTCTTCTAGATCTCCAACATACTTTTAATACACGTACATTCCCATAAGTGTCAAAAGCTCCAGCAAAAGTTCTTGTTCCCATCTCGTTAGGGTGAAAAATTGACAACGCACCTTGTTCACCGTAGTAATCATATACTGATACATCTCTATTTAATCCTATACCTCCACCTCCGGCAGAAGCATCTGTTTTACCTCTCTCTAGGAAATCTACATCTTCTTCAGATATAACGTCCCAATAGTCATCTATTATTTGACCTATAGATTTATAACCGTATTCTACAATAATGTCAGCATCCTCTAAGTACATAGAGTTACCTCCCATTGTATAAAGGTTCATAGGATTAACCCTTCTCATTACTGGGTTACCTCCTAATACTCCACAATACATTATCTCTTCACCTCCTACTAATAAATCTTCGAAAGTTCGTAGAAATAGGAAATCAAAGTCTCCTTCTTTATACTCTTTCTTTAAGATCTTATTAGCTGTAATCTCAGCGATATCTTGAAACTCGTAAGTATTACGTTGTAATTGGTCTAGTCTTTTTTTAATCTCGTCTTCTGTAACAGAAGTAGAAGTAATAATACCTGTAACTTCTTGACGGATTTGTTCCATCAATTGTTGTTCTTTTCTTCCAATACCGTCAGTATCGTTAGCAGATATGTAAGCTTTAAACTCTTTCTTTCTTTTAGCGTATTCTCCCAACAGCAAGTTAATCTTACTGTTCTCAATACCGATATGTTGGTAAGAAGCAGGTAGTGACTCTAAGTCTAGGTTGTCAGGATTAATAAACTTCTCAAAGTCTTTAACATTAATAATGTTAGCTCTTAGATTATAATTGGTCTTCTTGTTCTTAAAGTTAGAACGCAGGTTAACATCAGACGTAAGCAAATGCTCAGCGAAGTCTATATTCTTCTTGTACCAATTATCATCTTTCTTACTATCAGGTAGTTTCTGTCTAGGGAAACTAATATAACCTTGCATCTTAACTGGAGAACTCATACTAATAATTTATTTAATACGCAAATCTATGAATAATATTTTGAAGTATCTACAAAGTCTTGAGGTTTTTTAATAACTCCCATCTGTCTCCAATAATCGTGAGACATAAAATCTTTTACTTCTTCTCGTACAGTCTGTACTTCTTTAAACATTGTAGCATCTAACCACATTAACATACCTAATGAAGACACACGGTCAAAGTTACCATCAGGATTCCACATAGTTAACTCTGTTAACATTGCAGGAGAGTATATAGTTTCGTATACTCTTAACTCTGATTTCTCTGATACTTTCTCTTGTAGCCAAGATTTAATCATGTTACGAGCTTCAGCGTTAACACTTCCTGATGCATTAATACCTTTAGCTGTATTAGTACCTGCTTTGTACGTATCACTTGAACGTAATTGGTAAGGTGTATCAGCTAATAGGTAAGTACATTTGTTTTGATCAAAGTAATTGTACAAACCAATAAGGTTTTTCTCATACATCCCTATTGCATTGTAGTACAGTAATAACTTACGACATATCTCGTAGAAGTCTTTAGCTTCTGAAGTTCTACCTGTATACTCAGCAACTATTTGACGAGTGTAACGATTCATTACTACAATAGACGGTAAAGAATCAGTAGTAGCTTTATCTTTATCAACAACGTCAATACCAGCTATATAAGTACCTCTAGGAATAACTCCTTCAGGATTCTTTTGTGGTTTCATCCATAACTCTATGCATCCTTTTTTCTCATCGTTTCTTGAAAGAGGAAACTTACGAATAGGTGTAGCATCTTGTTCGGTGTGAAACTCTGGTTCATTCTTATCGTTAAAACTAATATGTCCTTTGAAAGAAGCTTCCATGTACTTCTTATACTTTCCTCCTTCTACTTCTGCTAACTGTTCTTTCAGCTGTAGTGTAGGGAAGAAAGCACCTTCTAGTACTAAGAAAGCTTCTGAAGGAACCATTGGTCCATTGATTATTTCTGTTTGGTATACAGTAGGATCGGAAGATTTCTTTGCGATATCTCTCTTATTCTGAATGTATAACCTTGCTAGATCTTCATCAGTCTCTTTGTTAACATTCTTCTTAAACTCGTTTAGTGTTTTAGAGTAAGGAACAAAGTAACCTATAGTACCTCTATGTTCAAACACATCTTCAAACTCTAAACAGTTGTAATCTTGAGGGTTACGAAAGATAGACTCTGCGTATAGTGCTGCTTTACCCGATACCAAACCTCCTGTTCCTAGTGCCCATATAACAAGATTCTTCTTTTCCTTTGATGCTTGAGTAGCCTCTGTAGCACCCCAAGCTTCCTTGATATTGTACATGAAACCTACCTCATCCATTACTACTAAGTTAGGACGTGTACCATTGGCGGCTAAAGGATTATCCTTAAAGGTCTTATGGTGAATCTTTGACTTAGAAAGGTTAGAAGTGATAAACCTGTTAGACGCTAAAGAACCAGTATAGTCAGAAAATAGAGGGGAGGAATAAATACTATCTTCTCCCATTTGGAAACTTCCAGGAAGTAACTCAAAAGCAGTCTTCACTTTAGATACCAATGTTTCCGTATACTTAGTATCAATAGCCCCTACAATAGTTTCAGAAGAAGTATATTGTTTGGCTTTACGTCTTTCTAGGTAATCGTCATAATCTGTTGATCCGTCAAATAGAAAGTTGTGGGCAATTAACCCTGAAGAACCGTAAGACTTACCACCACCCCTTGACTGTATACTCATAAAGTGTTTAGAACTATTACGGTATAAAGGTTTACCTAGGGACTTACCATGATTCTTTCTTAAGTAATCCCTTGCAGGAACGTAAGTCATAGAATCAATCTGTGCTTGGGTAATACGTTTTAGTTTAAGAGCTAGATCTTTTTCTGGTCCATACTTTCTATCGCATGTGTATTTAGCATCACCTGCGAAACCTGAGAATCCTCTACATTCTTCATACAGTAAAAAGAACTCCCAATCGATATCTCTTAAGAAAGGTAGACCAAAAGACTGTGCTACAGATGAATCATCCTCAAACTGTATGTTGTGAAAGTTGATGTAATAGTAAAGAGGTCCAGGCATCCACTTACCTGATACCCAGTATCCTTCTATACACTTACGTTTCTCATCCTTCCAAAAAGAAGTACGTTCGTAATACTCTAACTCAGGATGATAAGTAGGTATTTCTTTTAAACGAAAGTTAGAATTTTCTATCAACATACTTATTCTGTTATTGCTGGCCAACGTCCATCGGGACATGAAGACTCCAACGAACGTGTTTTAAATTTTAAAGAACATCCACATAGTGAACAGCAAGTGCTAATAAGTGCAGCACAATCAGTAGACTTATTAGGACACTTGTCGCATATCCCTTGTCTTGCTGCAGCAATAGCTTCTACTACTTGTTGCTTAAGTAAGGTATTAGAAATACCTTCTAAAATCTGTTTCTTGTTATCCCAAATACTCATCGTTATATTTCTCCTGAATCTGTTAATGATAAAATCTTCTTACCTTTCTTGGTAGTACGTTCTTCTTCGTAATCCTTTTTAATCTTCTTATAGTCTTCAAACATCTTAGGAGTATTGGCCAACATCTTATCGATCTTAACTAACTCATCAACATCAGACATTTCTAAGGCACGTTTGTATAATGCTTTGATAGAGTTATCCCTCATGATCATTATATCGTTCCAAGATAGTAAAGCACGTTCTGCATCAGTAAGTACAAGGTTCTTAAAGTCTTCTACTACATCTTGATAAGCTTCCCACTTAAACTTAGGATCTTTGATAAAAGATTTCTCTATTGTTTCCTGTTTGTTAGGATAGTGAAAGAATTTAGACTCAGGGTGAAACGCATAATACATTGCCCACATTATCTTCGAAGATTCTTCTTTACCTTTAGACTTATCCTTGGTGTGTAGTTTAAGGAAAGAAGGTATTATAAGAAGATCAGCATTAGTAAGCCAATATACCGTTTCGTGTTGAGCCTTCATCTTTTTTAAGTTTGTTTATTTTTTCCCATAATTCTGGGTAACTAATAGAAGCTATAAATTCTCTACCGTTACAATGTATAGAACCGTAGTTAGTACCATCTTCAATATGAGAAGAAATAGCTTCAATATTGTAAAACGTAACAGGTCGTAAATCACAATCTGTAAGTTTGTAATCAATACCTACAGAATCTAGCTGTGTAGTATTAGTAGAATGATGAAAAATATCTATTGTTATCATTTGTTTTCTGCTTGTTTAATTAATGTGTTAGCCACGGTAATACCTTTTGTATTAGGTATAAATTTACCAAAATTATCAATATGAACAACGTTAAATTTACTAAGATCAAAATAACCGTCAGTCTTAACGTCAACTGCATTAAGGGTTTCAGCAACCTTAGTTGTAAATAAGTGCCATACTTCTTGAGCTTGGGTGAGCGTAATTCCATGGTGTAGTGCTGTTTCTTTTAATATTTTTTCTTGTCTATTCATTAGGAGTAGAAATAGTAAATTCAAAGACCTCCTCTTCAATAACAGGAGCTTTAGACGCATCTATATCGGAACCTCCAGGATTAGAAAAGCCTGTAGTAGTAGTCACAGGAGGTTCTTCTATAGACGGTTTTGTAATATTAGAAGGAGTAGAAAGAGTATTGGTAGAAGATTGAGGGATTAAAGTATTAACAAAGTTAATCTCTATCTTAAAACCTTCTTCATCAGGTTTTACTAATAACTCAGGATGTATAGAGTTATCTTCTCCGATAAGAGGTTTACCGAAAAGTAACTTAGCTCTTAAACGAGAGATAACTACATTAAACTGTTTATCAGGAATCTGTAGGTCCCTACAAATATCCTTACGTATATCAGTAGAAAGTATGAACTTACCTCTTTTATCTTGAGGTAAGGCTTCATATTCTCTATCTAATCTTATTAACTCAGCGAGTACGTTTCTTTCTTGCGGTGTGATGTTCAACATAAAGTTCATAAACGCAAGAATTTGACGATATATCTTCCTTTCGTTAGTTGGGAGAGATATTACCTTTTTTTGTTTCATCTATGATTACTTTTTGTAACTGTTTGTCTGAAGCTAACATCTTAGCAACTTCGTACCAAGTATGTAAAGCACCAAATACTAACTCTCCTAATACCTCAGAAATCACTAAGTATTCCATATTCTTAGCATCTACGTTATCAGGTCTTACATACTTAAACTCTTGAATAGTTCTTTCTCCGTAAGCTGCCTCATTAACGATAACCTTAAAAGACCATCCTTTATGTTGCTCTGTTTCTACAGGCTCAGAAATATATTTAAAAGCTAAACCATGAATCATACCTCTATCCGAAGCATTAATAAAGCATCTTGCTAACATTTGTTTAGCATGTTGTAATTTCTCCGTTGTTCCCATCTTTAATTAAAATTTGTAAAATAAATAAAACAGGGTTAGCAGCTGTCAATGCAACCCTGGTTGTTATAACCTTGTTATGCTTTAAGCAATAACTTGCAAAAGACTTAACAATAGTTTCTTCTCTAGCGAACAGCTTTAAAAGATCTTCGGAAATAAATTCTCCAACTTTAACCTCAGTAACCATTTGTCAATTGTTCGTTTAATTTGTATTTACCTCTCTGTATAAGTATAAGTAACTCACGTTCTTTAAGTGAAGCTATCATCTTATCAAGAGAAGGAAGAGAAATATGTAACTTGTTACACAGCTCTTGTTTGTTAAATCTATCAGCATACCAAACATTAGATTCTATATCCATCTGTAACATTATACTGTGAAGTACATGGAAGGACCTATCATTGGCCTTAAGAAGTATAGAGTCTTGTATGTCTAAATGCACTAATATCATAGAGCAAATATAAGAATTTTATATTAACTACCAAATTATAATGAATTAATATAAGAATTTTATAGTAAGAGTATATAGATAGGCTACTTTAAAGGTGTTAACTTTTTGAACACATCATAAATAACTGTATCCATTTTAGCCCTCTTTCTAGCAAAGAGAGGATTCATCATATAAACCACTCTAACCTTCCCCATTATATTACCCTTAATCTGATACAGTACACCTAGAGTCATTAACTTTCTAATCAGTGCAGTAAAAGTACTTCGTGAGGCAATATCTAAAGCAGCTTGTAAAGTTTCATTAGTGTGAGGAACACTATAATTAAACACTAGATTAAGAGGAGTTTTTAAATCAGAAGTCATTATCCCTAAAGAACCTAACTCTGATCTAGTAAGACATTCAGTAAGATATCTCATAGCCTGAGAATCAACAATAGTAAAATCATCAGAATTTACTACTACATATTTACCATCCTCTGTGATAGTGGTAACAACTCCTTTACCATTTAACTCGTCTCCTAAACTTTCCCCTGTCTCCATATTTACATATTGAGATACATCAACTTTTACTTTTACTTTAGGTTTTATAATCCTACTACTCATACTTCTTTTTCTTACAAATATACAAAAAATGTACAATTAATCGTACATAGAATGCGATATATGTACGATTTATAGTACATGGATAAATCCTCTGTATCG
>Ga0247722_10000049_pt1 | contig 75088 bp, 100 predicted proteins | sample MSEWelMarce3H_FC_FD_189094 | JGI IMG/M metagenome (GOLD analysis project Ga0247722, IMG submission 189094) | Subsurface sediment microbial communities from gas well in West Virginia, United States - MSEEL Well Study Marcellus 3H_FC | ecosystem: Environmental > Terrestrial > Deep subsurface >...
TGACGGATCATGGGACTATCGTAAGGTTATCTCATATACTAGGAACTCTAATGAGCCATTGATTGATCGACTTGATCTATTCGACAAGGCATACAATAGAACTCTAGTATCTGACTTTGAATCTCTTTCAGTATTCATGCAAGATATGGTCGAGGACTGTGATATTATGTCAGGCTTTAAGGAAGCTAGACTTCTTATAGTAACAATGATTGAGGAACAAGAAAAGAAATCAAAGGGGTAGCCTATGATATTCGTTCAGTCTAATACATCTATTCGTACAGTAGAAGATCGTTACTTATTCTGTAAGGTTCGATCCAATCAAGCTTGGACTAAAGATGGGTTCTGGACTTATCCGGGAACTCATGGTCAACTATCTTCCTTTAAACTGGAGTTCATTCTATGATTAAATTCACACAGATTAAACCTCGCCTTGCATATAGTAAAAAATTCTATCATCAAATTGTATTATGGGATGGATCAACTTACTATAGATCATTAAACGAGGGACACTTTAGAGAAAAGGAAAGTCTATCTGACTTTAAACTGGAGTTCATACTATGACTATTAAGTTTGTTCAAAGCGGACTCTCTCAACCAGGTGACTATCTTAGAATGTTATTCTGTACTGTCAAGAAAGGTAAAGCATTTGAAATACAAGGATCACACTGGAACTACCCAGCCCCTGATTATTTCACTGACTTCAATCTGGAGTTCATAAGATGAAAACATTTATATCATATTCAAACAAATCCTCTCTAACCGGCAAAGCATTGAGAGAATCCCTAACAGCTAGACGTAAACGAACCAACAAGCGTGCCAAGTGTGACCTACTTGTACGATGGGGTAGTACAGAAGACTTCCCTAATCTACAAGCGAAGCTAGAACTCAATAGCTTAGCATCAGTACGACGTGCTTCCAATAAGCTAGAAATGATTCGTGTCTTATCCGCAGCGGGTGTTACAATTCCATCATTCAATACAACAGTAGAAGATATAGATGAGTGCAAAGATAGCAGCGGTAATCTGTATATCCGAAGCAAGCTAGGGGTTGTAAGATACGGTAATGACTTCAATCCTTTAGCTGATCTATACTATACTGAACCTATTGAATTGAAACGGCGAGAGTATAGAGTACACGTATTCCGTGGGAAGATCATAGGAATCTATGAGAAGGTTCCCCTAGTAGAGGGGGCGGCAAATCGCCCTAAGCTTTTCAAATCTAATACCTGCAAGTTCGTCAGATCAGACCCCTTAATTAGTCGTGTCGACCAAGAAGCCCAGTCTCTTTGTATTGCCGCCGTAAATGCCCTAGGATTAGACTTCGGGGGGGTAGACTTAGTGCGATGTAGGGACAAATCATTCGTCGTCCTAGAAGTTAACTCAAGCCCCGGCCTTAACTCACAAATGCTAGAGAGGTATACTAATGAAATCAATCAATGTTTGTCAGTTACTTAGAGGTTCAAGTAACCACGGCTGGGACTTTCACTTCATGGTTAAAGAGATACATCACACTAAGTTACAATATAAAACAAAACATTCTTCTAATATGTCTCCAGAACCTAATAATCAATTCAAACTGGAGTTCATCCTATGATTATAGTACAGCTTAATTCAAACCCATCGTCACAGAAGTTACTGTTTGCTAAACAAGAACTAAATACTAGATTCACTACAACAAAAGGTAAATGGTCTTATCCTGATACACATTACTTCACAAGCTTCAAGCTTGAATTTATAACAACTACTCCATATATATTCGACGACATTCCATTCTAGGAGAAACTATGTCTAGTACCATGATGATAGGACTTATGCTAACCCATGTCCTAACAGACTGGATACTACAAGACAGAGAGACAGCCAAGAACAAGTCTAGCAACTGGCGATATCTTCTACCTCATCTATTCATTATCTACATAGGTCTATTAATCTGGGGGTATAGCAACGGACTTTATTTCCGTAATAGCTTCGTCTTCGCTTTACTTAATGTAATACTTCATGGTATCATAGACAAGTATCTATGGACTATCTACAAGTATGCAGTAGTTAAAAGATTTCCAGAGGTTAAGAAAGGTATGCCCTTTGAATACTGGGAAGACAATTGGTTCTATAACTTCATAGCGATCGACCAGCTACTACATGGTATCTGTTACGTTCTAATCTTCAATCTAGTTACAAGGTAGGTACATCATCTTAGTATTAATACTAGCAGTCTCGGTAATTGGTATCAAGTTACTCGGCCCAAGTCTAGCCGGTAACATATTCCTCAAGGGAATACTTGTTGTACTTGAGTTCGTACTATCGGCAGTAGCTACATTTATTTTCCCAGCGTTTGTTATATTTCTTTTTATGTGGGGTAGGTAATGACAATAGTTATTAAACAGTGGATTGAGAATAGAAAAGGTTCTTTTTACTTATGTTCTGATAAGCAAATTAAATTCATAGATTCAGATAGGATGACTTGGTACAATGGAAACTATCTAGCAAAGATAGAATACTACGATGATGTTTCAACAACCTTCTCGTTAGCATTTATAACTTAGGAGTTACATGAACAAGAGAGATAAGATAGATTACCTTCTGTCTCTCATTAAGGAACAGACCGATGAGTTCCTAGAGACTGAGTTAATATCTAGCATGAATCTAAGCGAAGAGGAACTAATCACTGCAGCTATGGAAGTCGTACTACGTCAGTCAGTAATGACGATAGAGTATTCTATGCCTATAGGTAAAGTAGATAGAGACAACGTATCATTTGTAATAGATAAGAATATACAGATAGCATTAACATCTAGTATAGAGGAGACTGAAGATGACGAGGATTAAGTATAGTCGTAAAGGTTCTGTATTAGTAACTGACTTTATTACTATAGGCCCTAACAGTGTAGTCCGTGGTGTTATATTATCAGACTTTGTATATTACATATATACTTTTGATGCTGATGTAATGTATAGCGGACAGTCTTCTAATCTTCGTAATGCTAAGGCTAAAATCAAACAACTTCTTTTATCATGTGGTGCTAAATTCAAAGAAGAGATACGAAATAGATAATTTTAGGTAGATATCTTAACAGCCCCAGAGTTGTTATACGTCGTCATCAAATAGGTTGTCAACAACTTTCTTCCAATATAATTCAAATACAGAACAATTACAAACAGTTATATACTTCGCACTAATCCCATTAACACTAGAGGTCATATATGAGCAAGCTACTTGTTATCTATCAGTATAATAACGCTCCATCTACTAGAAGAAATGGAGCAAACGCGGGGTGGGATGGAACTCTAGGACCTTGGCAATACTTAACATTGAAAAGAACAGGCAATAAAATAAGAAAGTACGATACTGGATATGGTAGAACTGGTAGTAGCCCAACTACAATCAAAGATTGGGAAGATAACTGCGTCAATACTGAGTTCAAACTGGAGTTCATATATGACACGAGTGGTGACTCATGATTAAGCAACGATACTCCCTATACTACAACGAAGCTATTATCGACAAGGAATCTACTGACCTAATCAAACAATGGCATTACTCTAGATCATCTAGATCACAACAACAAAAACATGTATTCAAACTCGTAGACAATACTGACAACTCATTAACAGGAGTAGCTATCTATGGTAACCCAATGTCTAGACACTTCAACAAGTTAGAGACAATAGAACTTAGACGACTATGTTTAATTGACGACACTCCAAAGAACACAGAGAGTTACTTCATTGCTCAAACTCTCCGTTGGTTAGGTAAGCACACTACATACAAACAAGTCGTATCATTCGCTGATCCTAATCATGGACACGCCGGCACTATTTACAAAGCAAGCAACTTCCTATATGATGGGAGAGAGAAGAATGAGAACCCAAGGATCGTCCAGTATGGTGAGAAGCAAATCCATCTACGTCAGATGTACCAGAAAACAGGAGGTAGTTATTCAGAGGATGCTAAACGTATTCAAGCCGCGGTTGCTTCAGGAGAAGCACAAGTAATAAAGCAAGAACAGAAACATAGATACTTATATAACTTAAGGGGATAACATGACAGTCTACATTAATGGTATTGTAAATTTAGAAGCAACTAATGAAGCAAACTTAGAAGCAAGTAAGCGAGCAACTGCCGTAGCTAATCAACACTATGGTATACTGCTAACAGCATTAGAACTACTAAACGCTGGTAATAATAAAGAAGCAACGTCATTGATTAATAGTTACCTAGTTGAATCAGATGAAGTCTAGCTATGATCAAACCTATAACCCTAACGGATGTAGAAATTGAAAAGATGGTATCTAAACCTTATACTGTGTTTAGCAATTGGGATCGTAACTGGTCTAATGATTATGGATATGATGACTGGGCTAATCCCCCTAGTTCTAAAAGAACTAAACATGAGTGGGTAAAGTCCAGCTATTTTTCAGCTAACGTATACTTTACTTGTAAGCTCTGCGGAGCTAAGCAAGAAAAAACAATAGGAGATTACTGTGAAGAAGCAACTAAGTTCTAGTATCGGTGAGAGGATCAACCTCTTTGATGGATACCTTGACCCTAGCGTAGAGATGTTCAATGTCTTATTCTATGAGTGTCCCTTAACTGGATACAACCCAGATGACCTAGTAACGATCGGACAGATGGTCAGTGGTAACCGCAGGGAGATACTTGTCGGAGAGGTCCTAGTCGAACACAAGATGTTCAGCAACCTATTGTATGGAATGGACAGGGATGAGTTTAACAACCAAGAGTCTGAGATCGAAGACATCATGGGATACCCAGTATGAGGTTTTACTTAGAGATCGAGACAGAAGGTAATACTATTACTGTAACACAGAAAATCAAGCGTGGATTTAGATGTAGAGAATCTAAGAATGAATTGGATATTTTGTCATTAGACTGGACAGGAACACCCGTGCTTCCTACAGGAACACCATTGACCATGGAACTAATAGACGCAGCGATCGCAGCTTTAGAACAACCAACACGGAGACGATAAATGAAACAAGTCATAACTTTTCTCTTGCTTTTTTTAGTATCTTGTGGTAGTCTAGAATATACTCCAGCTGATCCTTCAGACTTGGGGTCATTTAATCCTAACGAAGGTAACCACGGGAGACTACGCTAATGAAAAAGGAACTCATTGTATTCATTGCAACAAACGAAGAAGGCGAAGCTATCAGAGTTAGCCGAGTAGACGACGGATCAAATCGATTCATGTTACTGACCCTAGGTGTTAATCGTATGGTAGTAGACGTAGCAGAGTTAATGGATGGGATCGGAGCTATCGGACATTACTCAACACTCTTCGATCAAGAAGAACTTATGAAAGCAATGCGTGCTAAGACTCAGTCAAGTCCACAACCTCCAGTAACTAATCCTATTCAAAAGGAAGAAGAGATTGTATTCGATGTGGCCATGTCATCAGGACCTTCAGCCAGTGAGCTAGCATTAGAAGCACAGACCAAGCACATGCAAGGTGGGACTCTAGTATTAAAAGAAGAATAAACAATAACAATTGGAAAATGCAACGTGGATATTTTTTGTATTGCAATTCTCATAGGACTTGTGGTAAGATTAGTATGTAAGTTCGGCATATATCTGTATTTAAGGACAAACAAATCTGAAGAAGAGATACGTAGTAAGAAAGGATTTCAAACTCTAATCTTTATGTATGTCTTCAATAAGATTCTATTGCTTATACATATAACAATATATGCTGCTCTTGCTGTACGTACTTATCTATTATAATCAGGAGAACAATGAACAAGTCGAATCGTTTATTAGCAGAACTCGTAGCCTACCGAACATATGCAAAATATCTATCACACGCTAATCGACGAGAGGCTTTAGCTGAGACTATCAATCGTAACATGACAATGCACCTTGATAAGTTCCCAACCCTAAGCCGAGACATTATTAAAGCATATAAACAGGTACATGACCTAAAGGTTATGCCATCTATGCGATCTCTTCAGTTCGGCGGAGAAGCAATCACTAAGAACAACGTAAGGTTATTCAATTGTAGCTTTGCTCACATCAAATACGTCAGAGTCTTCGCTGAAGCCCTGTATTTACTTCTATCCGGTACAGGATTCGGCTTCTCTGTACAGCAACGCCACATTTCACAGCTACCTAGCATCAAACTCCCTAAAGAAGAGGGAACATACGTAGTTCATGACAGTATTGAGGGGTGGGCTGAGGCATTGAACCGATTAATGGAGGCATACTTCTATGGAGCCATCCGTCCATTGTTCGATCTTAGTCTTGTTCGCCAAAAAGGCAGCTATCTTGTAACGACAGGGGCAAAAGCGCCCGGTCCAGAGCCACTTCGTCAGATGTTGGTCAAAGTAGAGGCAATACTAAAGACTTGTATCGGCAGAAAGATGACTGACCTAGAGACTCATGATGTACTTTGTCTAATTGCAGACTGTGTGCTAGCTGGAGGTATCCGTAGGGCAGCACTTATTAGTCTCTTCGACCGAGATAGCAAGCTAATGTTAACTTCCAAGCATGGAAACTGGTGGGAGAAGCATCCTCATCGTGCACGGGCTAACAATTCAGCAGTTTTGATACGTGGACAAGTTAGTATGGAAGAATTCTACCATGTATACGACCAATGTATCGCATCTAACGCGGGAGAACCTGGATTCTTCTGGACAAATGATCCAGAGTGGGGAACAAACCCATGTGCAGAGATTGCATTGCAGTCTAACCAGTTCTGTAACCTAACTACTACAAACTTAACGGGAATTAAGAATGACAAAGACTTCGAGAACCGCATCTACGCAGCGAGCTTCCTCGGAACGCTCCAAGCCACGTACACGGACTTCCCATACCTCAGTGAAAGGTGGAAGCAAGTCACAGAAGAAGAAGCCCTTATCGGATGCAGCTTTACTGGAATTGCTGACTCAAGCTTATTGTCTGGCGAAAGCCTCAGAGACGCTGCAAGAACAGTTCTCGACATTAATGCTAAGTATTCAAAAAAACTCGGGATCAACCCGGCAGCAAGGGCTACTGCTATTAAGCCTGAAGGAACTGCATCATGCGTTCTTGGATCAAGTAGTGGAATCCACGCAAGGCATGATCAATTTTATCTCCGTAGAGTAAGGATGAATCGAGACGATGAACTAGCTAAGTATCTAATGCGAGTTTGTCCTGAGCTTGTAGAAGCTGATCTATTCTCACAGACAGGAGTTGTAGTAACCATCCCACAGGAATCTCCTGCCGGCGCTGTGTTACGTAACAACGAGTCAGCTATAGAACTATTCGAGAGAGTGAAACTATACTACGAGAACTGGGTAGTGCCGGGACATAGGTCAGGAGCTAACACACACAACGTAAGTTGTACAATTAACTATCGTCCAGAAGAAACCGAGCTACTTAAGATCAAGCTATGGCAAGATAGAGAATCATATGCAGCGGTTGCATTGTTACCAGCAAGCGATACTATTTACCAACAAGCGCCGTTTGAAGGATGCGACGAAGCGACCTTCAAGAAGTTCGATGCAATGGTAAAAGATATTGACTTGACAAAGGTAATGGAGATGGAAGATAATACAAACCGAGCAGAGCAGCTCAGTTGTGCAGGCGGATTATGTGAAATTTTATAAGGAGCATCATGAATATATTTGTAACGTCTCCATGTCCAACAGAGTCAGCTAAGTTTCTAGACAATAAACGCAAGGTTAAAATGGCGCTAGAGTCTACTCAGATGTTAGCAACTGCATTAAATGTTCATGGAATTCACACAGGATATAAGACTGCACATCTTAATCATCCCTGTTCAATCTGGGCTAGACAGTCTAAACAAAACTGGATATGGTTGTGGGAACATGCAGTCGCTCTATGTTCAGAATATAATCGTATATATGGAAAAGAACATGCTTGTGTTAAAATGTTATACAATATGATAGGTAATGAAGACCTATTACCAAACATTGGATTACTACCATTTAGTAATTGCGCTAGATCAAAAGAAAAAGGTATTGACTATACGGGAGTAGATGATATATATTTAGCTTATAAACTTTATCTCAATGATCGTTGGGATCAAGATAAACGCGAACCGGCATGGTCATAATGAAAAGTAATAAGATGCACGTCAACGGTAAAGAAGAGGTATGGACTGACTCTCAAATGAGAGAGTGGTATGAAGATCATTGTATTGCTCTTACACAGCAGCTCTATAATAGAAACGCTACTGTTCGTAAGTTAGTAAAAGATTACAAAATTCTACAACAAGCTCACGAATATTTACAGCAAGCCTACACTAATGAGATGCTTAAGACCGCAGAGTTACAGCAAGCATATACTAACGAGATGCTTTGGAATGGAGAGTTATCTGAGGCACTTAAAAAGCAAAACCAAATCGTATCATTGCTAAAGGATAAAGATGAAAAGATCTGAAGCACTAGAAGAAATACGCAAGGTACTTGCTATGAATGGCAAGGACAATGGAATGGGAGAACTTGAAGAAGCGGTGCTTCATACTGTAGAAAGTATTGGTATGCTTCCTCCTCCAGACTATACAGAAACTTATTATTCTGGAGATGAAGCGGGCGGATATCATCCTAACTTCTGGGAGGAAGAATAATATGAAGATTACATGCATATCGGATACGCATCAACATCATAAGAAGATCAAGATGCCTAGTACTGATATGATTATATGCGCCGGAGACTTTACATATCACGGAGAACTAGAAGAAGTACAGAAGTTCCTTAAATGGTATGGACAACAGAAAGCCAAACATAAGATTCTAGTATGTGGTAATCACGAGAAATGGATTAGCCAACAAGGTGATCTACTTAAGTTACTATGTGAGAACGAAGGTATCAAACTACTACATAACTCATATACTACAATCGAAGGACTTACAATCTGGGGGTCTCCTTACTCTAAGAAGTTTGGAGCATGGGCATACGGACTAGACGAGACAGACCTAGCCAACCTATACGATACTATCTTACCCACTACTGACATAGTAGTAACACATGGACCGGCTTACGATAGACTGGACTGGTGTCCGAATGGTAAGGTAGGAAGCACAGCATTGGCTCACCGACTAGACGAGCTTAGTAATTTAAAGCTACATATCACTGGACATATACATGAAAGTCGTGGTACTCTATTACGGAACGGGGTGTTAACAGTTAACGCTTCTATTTGTGGTATACCATATTCAGATGTGATTTACAATCCAATCACGGTGGAGTTATAATGCTAAGACTATTATCTATACTTGTAGTATTCCTAATTTTAATACAATATGTTAAAGCTGAGACTAGATTTCCAACGGATAAGGTACAACACATAGAAGGAAAGAGACTATATGTATTATATTGCACTCGCTGTCATAACGCTAATCCTAGCAACGCTGGCTCTATCGGTCCAGAGTTATACACAACTCCAAGTAATGTCTTCAGAACGAAAGTGCCAGAAGGAAAATATCCGAGCGGGTATACACCCAAGAGACGTACGAAGATCATGCCGAAGTTTCCGCAGTTAAAAGATAAAACTGATTTGATATATAACTATATCAGGAGCACAAAGAAATGAGTGAGACAGTAGGATCAGTATGTTGTAAAGAAGAATGTATAGGAACTGAATACGAATGTGCTTGCCAAACTTGCGTAGCTCGTGATAAAGTAAAGCAAGAGGAGTAAGTATGACACAATTCCATCATGTTCGTAAGTATACCCTAACTAGTTTTTATACTGTCATGGAGATTGAAGAAATAAATCCCCGCGGTGGGAAAACGATAGCCATGGAAGATATCGAACCTTGGTTGTTAAATCAATTAACAGTGGGAGACTTCTTCACTAGACGAGTCGGAGTAGCTCGTTGTTCAGACGAAGAGAACTATAATAAGAAGACCGGCAGAGAACTAGCTGAGTCTAGAATGAAACCAGTAGTACTTACTGTCCTAGCTAAGAATGACTTCGGATCAATTGTAGTGGCGGCACTTAAAGACGATAAAGGAAATGTATACGGACTAGAGCTTAAGAAAGGCGCTAAGTCAGTACATTTTGTAGCTTATGAATAACATAGTAGGTAATTAAATGACTGGAACACAACTAATTGAATTCATCCTATCTAATAATCTACAATTAGAGGAACTTAAACTAGAATACTTTTCTCATGAAAGAAAGCTAAAGTTCTGCGGTGGGTGTCAAAGTAATGTATCTCTATCTGATTACCATCAAGGTACGTCAGGGGCAGATGAAAGCACGTCATCACATTACCGCTTTATTTGTAAAGCTTGTTTCAATAAAAAGAGTTATCACAAACGATATAAAACTGTAGAAGAAACGGGGCTATTCTAATGAGTTACTATGACAAGTATGGAAGAATCCATCACAAGTATTGCATCAACGGAGAACCTAGCTCAAACAATGGGTGGATTTATACTGCGTATGCAGCTAAGCTCGGTCTTGCGGTCGATAAAGAAAAATTGTCTAAATGTTTTAATGAGTGTCTTGTTATAGGATTGGGAAAGGACGGACACACACATCATCTCATGCGATCCCCTGGCAAACCGCTTCCCCCTATCAGTCGGGACGAGATACTGGGGATGGCGGAGTTGGGACTGTTGCAACCGAAGCATTTGGACGGATGGAACTTCAGTCCGTATCCTATTCCTAGATTCAATCCTATCAAACTAGCTCAGCAATTATGGGACCTTAGGCCTAGCTTAAACAGACATCGCAATTACTTCTGGCAGAATAATCTAGATCAGATGTATCGCTTTGCATTTTCAGTCCCACTGTCAGATAGACATTTCATTCTACAACAATTTGGTAAGTTTAATCTTATATACTGGGCGATTGCAAAAATAGACTCTATGATTGGTAAACCTAGTGGGATTGGATACTTGAAGTACGGGAAGAGTTTAGAAGGTATGCAAGAAGAGTTCCCTGAAGATCATCCCCTAAGAAAAAGTTTGACAACAGAACATTCAGTATGTTAATATTTATTTAGGAGATTGTATGTCTGAAGAACTAAGCACGGAAGTTTGTGCGCTTACTGTCTGGGAAAACATGGAAGCTGGAGTTGTACGAGAAGAATTCCTAGCTAAAATACCCGAAGAGTTTAGAGATCAATACGAGGATATTGCAGTTAAGCTAGAAGATAACTTCTCTGAGATGTTAGCTGCGATTGAAAAACGAGTACAGGAAGTAATAGACTCAGTACTCCGTAGAGGAGACGCGACTGATCTCAGGAAGAAAGTAGGGCTATACTTGAAAGAGAATGATAACGAGCTAAACCAATTCGTATTTCCTACAGTATTAGGTAAACATGAAGTAGTAGTTAAAATGATTATGAGAGAGATCAAACCACACGCAAATCACATATAGGAGTTACAATGGAATTAATCATGACGATAGCAATACTCTGTCAGGTATCAGCTGGAAAGGAAGTACCATTGTTAGGTTACCTACATAACAAGATAGATAAGGATCAATTACAATGTCAGCAATCATATATCCATTGTGTCAATACTAAGTCAACAACCAAACCAGAGTCATTAGAACGATGTATCCTAGAGAGAAAGATATAATATAAATACGGCAGTTTGGTAGAGTCATTGGAAACTATCTGACAGCCCGGAAAGACGGGCATTTTTTTTTCTTGACAACATTATAAACTTAATGTATACTTCTTTCAAGGAGAACATATGAGTTCAAAGCATAGAAAATCAATTCACTTTACATCAGACTGGCACATAGGACACGCAAACTCTATTAACTTTGACGATAGACCATTTAAAGACCTAGATCATATGCACAGAGTTTTGATTAATAACTACAATGCACAAGTTCCAGTAGATGGACTTTGTTATTTCCTAGGAGATATTGGACTTTCTTCCAGTGAAACAGTAGAAAAAGTATTGTCTAAGCTCAATGGAACTAAAGTTCTAGTATTAGGGAACCACGATAAGAAGTTTAATGCTATGTACCAACTAGGGTTTGACGTTGTGTTGAACGGAGCTACCATTTACATCTCCGGAGAACGAGTAACAATGACACACTGTCCTTTACGTGGAGTGTTCCGTGAAAACACAGAACATATGAATAGTGCTTACTCTTCAAAGGATTTTGCAGAAGGACTTAAAGATGAGAACTGGCACGGTGAGCATAAGCAGATTGCTTTTTCTTGTGAAGACGAGGGGCAATTTCACCTTCACGGACATATCCACTCTGGACCAGCGAATACTAAAAAACGAATAGATGGTCGCCAATTGGACGTAGGTGCTCCGGGTAATAAATATCGTCCACTCAGTATATCAGAAATAGAATCTTGGATCGCAACTACTAAACAAGGGGAATAAATGAACATCGAAAGCAACGTCAACCTACTACTAGATCAATTAGATAAAGCAGTAGAAGAAGAAGATACAGTAACAGTCTTTAAAATCGGACAAGCTATTGAAGCATTGCTAGAACAATTAACTACAGACACAATCCAAGTCAGGACTTTACAATGAGCGAAGCAGAGCTAGAAATAGCCCGCAACCTAGGAGCTAGTAGCTTTCTAGTGTATAGTTTTATAAAGAACTTCCCCGATGGTTCAGCTACTGATATAGAAGTCAGTACTGGACTATCGAGAGGATGCATAGATCAGACTTTAAAAAAACTAAGCGACACTAATATTCTCAACAAGAGAAAGAGTAACTATGGTAGTCCTAGAGTTTATTTATACACAACAAATAAAGGCTTGACAAACGATGAGCAAACGAACTATAATTAAAGTACCAGCTCCTAAGATCAGGAGACCAGTGGCTAATAAGCCTAACGTAACAATGAAGTCTAAGAAAGACTATAGAAGGAAACCAAAACATGCGAACGATGACGGAAAAGATGCGTAGGAGTCGTTCCTATAAAAAGAACAAAGAAGTAACATTCTCTCTGAACTTTACAAAGTACGGAGAGTATAAGTGTGAGTGTTGCAGCAGAGCCCCTCTTTATAGAAATAAGTCAGGAGAGTCACACTCTTTTGCAAACACCGCGACTGTAGACCATATCTTAGATTTATCTAAAGGTGGATCAAACGACATTAGTAATTTGCGAGTTCTTTGTTTTGAATGCAACAATGACAAATCGAATAAGGTATAAATGAGATTACTTAATTTATTATTAGCAACGACTATCTTCTTTCTTTTAATAAATATTAAAGTATCTCAAACTCCAGTCAGAGAAAAGGTATTCATCCCTTATGTAGAAAGTCTATGTGTTGCTCTAAAAGAAAGAGGACATTCCTGTAGATTAATAGAAACAGTATCTATTAGAAAAGCAGTGCTATCTAAGAAACTAGCAGGGCTTTATCACCCACTAGCACACGACATACTAATCAGTACTGAAGTGTGGGATAGGTCAAGCGATGAAGTAAGAGAGCAGTTAGTATATCATGAACTAGGTCACGCGCTAGGGTTAGACCATATAGAGTATGGAATTATGCAGTCCGGTGGATTTATTAACGATACATTTTATAAAAGATACAGAGATATGTTTATTGAAGAAATGCTAGGAGAACTAGCATTAACACCTAAGGAGAAGCTAGTGACAAAAGCAGATGTGCTAAATAACAAACATGCTGTAGTGCGATTTACTGCAACATGGTGTCCTCCTTGTAAAGCTCTAGCTCCAATCTTTGATGAAGTCGCGGCTGCAAATCCAGACGTTGTAACGTATGTTATAGACGTAGATCAGAACATGGACCTAGCTAGGGATATGGGAGTCAGAGGATTGCCGACGATGATTCAAATCAAGGATAATGCAGTGTCGACATCTCTTGTTGGCTTGCAGTCTAAAACTGAAGTAGAGAAGCTATTCAAATGAAAACAGAACGCCAGATGTACGAAGAATACCTAGACGCACAATACAAACGACTGAACGAATTAATTGAAGAAAGAGCTAAGGTTGAGAAAGATATTGACAATGTAACGACATTAATGTTAAAGTGTCCTTATGTTGTACCACAAGACGATTAATTCATTCTTTGTTTCTATTGTTCGGATCAAGTATCAGAACGATAATTATGTTAAATGTCATCTAAGATATTTTAACAAAGGGTCTAACCGACTTATAACAGAAGAACGTAATGTTAAAATTATGAAGTCTGCTATGAAACACTGGGAAGTATATGACAATTAGATTATCACATTCAGCTCGCGGTAAACACGATCACTGTGCAATGATGTACAAGCTACACTATCAAGACAAGATTCGCCCTTTAGGTTCTACCTCTGCCCTGCTATTCGGGTCAGCCGTAGATAAAGCGTGCGAAGATTATATGCTAAACAGGAATCAGCTTAGAGCTAGACAAATATTTAAAGACGAATGGAAAAAAGTCCAAGAAGGATTTGAGGAAGAAAATGGAACAATTAGCCCGGTCGACTATCATTCTAATGACTTTGATGCTGAGTTGCTCCTTCAACCCGATAACGAACTTATTCTTAAAGATACAGTATATAAGACAGTATCCGATCTTTTCAAAGCCGGAGAAGAAAAAGAACGAATAAGATATTGTAACTGGGTTAGCATGTACCGCAAAGGAACGATGCTTGTAAACAAGTTCATAGAGTGGGTTGACCACAACGTAGAAGAAGTACTCGGTGCTCAAGTTGCGATCGAGCTAGAAGATGAGGACGGAAACCAAGTAACAGGATTTGCCGACTTTGTAATTAAAATCCATGGATACGATAAACCTATTCTAGTAGACTTAAAAACCGCAGGCAGATACTACGAACGCGGGTCGGTCAAAGAGTCAGAGCAGCTTGCCTTATACTTCCTATATCTAAAGAATACTAAGTATCCAGATATGGAGAGGGCTGCCTTTCTAGTATTGAATAAGATGATTAAGAAGAACCGCACTAAGACCTGTAAGAAGTGTGGAACTGTTACAACAGGACGAGAGAAGACTTGTGCAGTCGGGACTGGCAAAAGCCGATGTCACGGAGAGTTCGATGAAGTAATAGACCCAGAGGTTAATCTTCAGTATATTCATGACGAGATTCCTCAGGACTTTATCGACGCGACAATCGAAAAGTTTAACCTAACACTAGAGGGAATTAAGTCAGGCGAGTTCCAAAAGAACCTAGCTGGATGCGATAGATATTACGGAAGAGAATGTCCATATAAGAAATACTGTGAGTCTGGTTGTATGACCGGACTTTATAAAAAGGAAGCATAATGAGTGAGAAATTAATTAGAGACAAGATTCCAACCTTAGCTTTACTAGAAGGCAGGACTTTAAGTATTAGAAGCGCAAAGCGAGATGAGATAGAATTTCTATTTAAGACTAAAATTATAGAAGAAGCCACGGAAGTGTTCAATGCTTCTAATCGTAATGATCTAGTAGAAGAACTTGCAGATTTACAGCAGGTCATTAAAGATATGATAACTCAACTTAATTTAGGCGAACATACTACAACTACTGTACGACTAGCTAAAGAGCAAGCTAGAGGATCGTTCAGTCAGTCTATAGTGTTAATAACAAAGGAAGAAGTCAATGGCTAAGAAAATGAACGTACAGTCTCAAGATGATTTCGAGGCCGAATTGAAAGGAGAGCCTGAGAATTTCGATGCAGTTGCTATATCCATTATCAAATATAGTAACCATCAGTATAAGGTTGTCAGTATTCCTATTGATTCCAAGACTTTGAAAGTTGGAGAACTAGAAGTGCTACACGAGGTCACTAACCGACCAGAGGCAGTAGAGCAGTTTAAAATTGCCGTTGTAAGAAATCAGATAATTTAGCTTGACAACCTAGACTATTTTAAGTAATATATAAAAAAGGAGATCACATGATCAAATCAGACACGATCCAAAAAGTAGCAGCAGCTCTAGTTAAAGCCCAGAGCGAAATGGGAAATGCAAGCAAAGGCTCAGCCAACCCATTCTTCAAATCTAAATATGCCGATCTTAATGCAATTAGAGAAGCTTGTCTTCCTTCGTTGTTCGCAAATGGATTGTCAGTAATGCAACCGACTGTTGTATTAGATGGTAAGAGTTATATTGAAACTTTGATTATTCATGAATCAGGTGAATACATCGGCGGTCATACAGAGATCGTATACGCTAAACAGAATGATGCTCAAAACTTTGGAGCAGGTACAACTTACGCTAGACGTTTTGGATTACAAGCATTACTTTGTATTGGCGCTGAGGATTCTGATGGTGAAGAAGCAGTTGGTAGGAACACAAAACCAAACGTGACTAAACCAACTGTGACAACAGTTACAGTATCTGCTGCAACAGAAACAGCTCCTACCACTAAAAAAGGGTTCGGAGTTAAGACAGAGACAACTAAAGTAGCAACCCCAACAACAGACGAATGGTCGTAGTAACGACTAGGAGCTAATATGAATGAAGAAACAGAAGTATCGAATGAAGAAGCTAAGGTCGAAATTGACACTAGACAAATCGAATTAGATATGGTAGCTGCGGCTGAAGCTAGAGCACAAGACCCTAGTGAAATGGCAGCAATGATGTTTCAAATGTATGTGCCGCATTTTAAAGCTGGACTAGCTAAGCTATCAACCAGAGGATTACGCCGTGTTCTACAAAACGCAGTATTGTATCCATTAGAACAGGACGAGATTAAAACATCTAGTGAGTTTGAGAAACAGATGGTTCAACTAGTATCATCATTACTAGAAGCCAAGTTTATCATGATTATGGATACATACAAGAATAATGCAGAACAACTATATGAAGCATCACAAACTGAGCTAACAGTAGATGAGACTGCAGGTATTCAAGAGTTAATCAACAACGAGGAGAAAGCAAATGGCTAAATGGAATCGTCAGCAAATTGGTAAGATCGTAAAGAAGTCAGAAGACAAACTCCGTTACCCCGGCGTTAAAGAATTCTCACTTAAGATCGAGCAAGATATTACACTCAAGGCAGGAACTTATCTTAATCTAGAAAACAAGGCATATAAGCTTGCCAGTCTAGAAGCATCTAAAGATAAAATGTCTGGAGAGAATTACGAGAAAGCTATCGAGCGTATTCAAAAGATGCCTGACTTTGTTTTCTTTGAAGTAATTAAATTAGATAAAGAATCATAGTCCTCCTCCTTCTATGATTACATGGTGTGAATAACACCTGACAGCCGGGAAAGACCGGCATTTTCAATAGGACATTCATGACAAGACAAGAAGCTAATCGCAAGATTCTAGAACTATTAACCAAAGAAGTAGAAGCACATCCTGACCTACGATTCAATCAGATTATTGTAAACAAGAATCTAACAAAAACAGAATCAGGATCATACTATCAACAAACACACAATACTGTTGACTACTACGAAGAACCTGTGGTAACATTGCAACGGGCGACGAAGGAGTAAGACATGAATAAGGGGGAAACATTGTTTGTAAATCTAAGATCGGGTTTGAATTCAAAACCACAGCTAATCAGTATAAAAGAAGACATTAATAAATATATCACATCTAGAGATAAAGACTGGTATGTATCGCTCTATAAATACAACGAGACACATAAAGCAATCCTCGATGCTAAAGGCACTCTAGCTGGCGTTAAAGACACTCAGACTAACACCCTATACTTTGACTTCGACTCCAAGGATAGCCTCGATAAAGCCCAAACAGACGCTATTGAAGTGGCAAATCGTCTAGTGACCCGTGGCTTTGAAGAGGACGAGATTGGATGTTACTTTACCGGAGGCAAAGGCTTCAGTGTAGAAGTAGAGATGAACGAGTATGTCAACCCAGACAAGTTTAAAGCTATTGTATTTGACGTAGCCGGTGATCTTCCTACGTTCGATCAAGTAGTGAATGACCCGAATCGTATTGTCCGTGTAGAGAATACTAAACATCAGAACTCAGGACTATACAAGATTCCCTTGACCCCAGATGAACTAGTAAATTTAAGTATTGCAGAGATTAAACTATTAGCCAAGAATCCTAGAGCTAATCGCCTATTAAAAGTCGCCAAGGTTCCACAGAATATCAAGGATGTAGAACCTATGAAAGAGAAGACTGTAGAGCAGATTGGACGTGAGCTAACATTCGATATCTCTAGTATTGATATGAAGTCTAGACCTAAGGGAATTGATGAAGCCCGCTTTCTTTTACTTCACGGATTCTTTCGTGGTGGAGAACGCAACCATTCTATGCTTTGTCTAGCCTCTACGTTACATAACTTGAATTATCCACTAGAAGTAACTCGTGGTATGCTTAATGGCTCAGCCGAGCTACAAGCAAGTCGCACTGGTGACGATATGTTTCCAGAAAGAGAAGTAGACCTTATCATTAATCAAGTATATGGTCCAAATTGGAAGGGCGGACAGTTCACAACGCGCGACCCTAACAATTGGCTTGCACAATACTGTAAGAAGATGGGACTTAACGTCAAGGAAGAAGAAGGTCCGGCAACTTTAGACGGAATTAGTGCAGGTTTCACACATTATCTCATGAATATCGAGAAGAATACTGTAAAAACTGGTATTGACGAGCTAGACAAGGCTATGCCTATCACAGTCGGTTCAAATATTGGGGTTGTAGCAGCAGCCGGCGCTGGTAAAACAGCTCTAGCATTGAAAATCCTACGTTACAACAGCGAAAAAGGTATCCCGACAGTATTTGCTTCCCTAGATATGCACAGAAACCGTCTATTCGAGAAGGTTATCTATAATATTACTGGACTTAGCAGAGAAGACGTATACGCTAAGTTCAAAGAAGGCAAGGGCAAAGAACTTACTGACCTAGTTAAGAAGCATTACGGTAACGTATGGTTCTACGATCGCAGCGCGGCAACTGTAGAGGACGTTCGTAATTATGTTCTACAAGTTGAGCAGACTTCTGGACAAAAAGTCAAGATGGTTATGTTCGATTACTTCGAGCGTATTAGTAGTGCGGTTTCGGACGACACAGCTTCTAGTAAAATCGTTGCGGGTCAGATTCAGGACTTAGTAAATGACCTAGACGTTGCCGCAATCACTCTAGTTCAGCCAAACAAGTTCAGTCTCGGTGGAGGCCCCGACACCGAAATCAAATCATACACTGCGATCAAAGGATCAAGCTTCTTGTATCAATCATTCCGAGGAATTATTAGTCTCAGTCGCCCGTTTTACACGCCGGAGACAAAAGAGATTGATAAGTATATGGTAATTAATATCCTTAAGAACGATTTAGGTGCTCAAGATAGATTCGAGATGGGTTGGGTTGGTAAAACTGGTGAAATCTACACGTTAGAAGATCACGAGCGGACTGAACTTAAAGAGCTTATGAAGCTTAAGAACGCAACAAAAGAATCCAAGGATGGATGGGAATAAATCATATTACCCGGTGCTTTTCACCTAAGGCAGTATAGTTAACGCGACCGTGTAGCGAAGAGTGTGTACAGCTCAAGCCGGTGACCTGTGGGGGAGAGACCCCACTCCTTTTTTCTTGACAACCCCGCCATATTTCTGTATACTACATTCAGGAGAATTATATGAATAAACTAATTGAATATCAAGGCGACATGTACACCCCAGAAGAACTAGCAAAGAAGCTTGGAGTTTCAGACTTCGAGATCATCGCAAATGAAATGAAAGATTCTTGGTTCGGTCATGCCATGGCTAAACTAGAAGAGCTTGACGAGGAAGAGTAATGAGTAACTACATATACCTATTAGAATTTCGTAGGTATATAGCAGAGTGTGTCTACTTTGAAAGACCGATTGAATTCGACATAGCAAAGCATCTATTGTATAGATATAGAGGAATAAATGTATAGCTCAAAACTCATATATGGCAAGAATCCTTTAGAACGTATTGTATCAATCGAAGTGTCAGACGACACCGCTACTCTGTTCAGAGAGCTAGAGGATGGCTCACTTGACATTAAAAAAGTATCCAATAGATTCTGGATTCTAGCAACTCGTCCTTTTGGATCGGGCTGGAATAAACTAGAAGGCGAACAAGCTTATAAATTCGGTAAGCAGTATACTAAATTCACAGACTTCCTAAACGACAAGAAAGCACTACCATACAAAGAAATCTATAGTATTGGAAATACAGTCGAAGCTCTACAAATCAAAGATGGCTACACATACTACAAAGGTCTACGTCATGACCAAGTATCTATCCTATCTTTCGATATCGAGACAACAGGACTAGAACACAACGCTGAGTCTAAAGTCATTCTAATATCTAATACATTCCGCAAGCTTGGAAAAGTAACTCGCCGGCTATTTTCTTGTGACGATTATACCAACTGTGCTGAGATGATTGACGATTGGGCTGACTGGGTTAGAGACATGGACCCTAGTATTATGTGTGGACATAACGTCTACGCTTACGATTTGCCCTATCTTAATTTTTGTCACACTCGTTATTCAGAAAAAGGAATAAAGCTAGGTAGACTAGACAAGGAAGTATTCTTCAACAAATGGGAATCTAAATATAGAGTAGACGGAAGTCGCGAGCTTCATTATCATAAAGCACAAGTATACGGAAGAGAACTAGTAGATACTATGTTTCTAGCCTATAAGTATGACTCCGTAGAGAAGAAATATGAATCATACGGATTGAAGCCTATTATCGCAATCGAGAACTTAGAAAAGCCCGGGCGAGTATTTTACGATGCTTCACAAATCAGAGTCAATTATAAAGACCCAGAAGAGTTTGCTAAGATCAAGGCTTATGCTGAGGACGATGCAGACGATGCCCTAGCTCTATACGATCTAATGGTGCCAGCTCAATTCTACTTAACTCAGTCTATTCCTAAGCCATTCCAGCTTGTTATTGAATCAGCGACAGGTTCACAGATCAATTCGCTTCTAGTAAGAGCATATCTACAGGACAAACAATCCGTAGCTAAAGCTAATGACTTGTCGGAAGAAACTGTAGAAGGCGGGATCAGTTTTGCAGTGCCGGGGATTTACAAGAACGTATACAAGATCGATATCAAATCATGCTATCCATCTCAGATTCTACGATTTAAGCTATACGACGAAGCCAAGGACCCACAGGCATATTACTATAAGTTAGTGGAACATTTTACATTACAACGGTTTGAGTACAAAGAAAAACATAGGACAACCAATGACATTTTCTACAAGAACCTTGATGCTATGGCTAAAATCTTCATCAACTCAAGCTACGGCGTTGCAAACACTAGCGGTCTTAATTATAATTCTGCGAATGTTGCCAGAAAGATTACCTCAGAATCTCGTTCCATTATTGATATGTCTTTGCGCTGGGCTTCTGGGCTTAATTACAATGATTGGGCTACGCGCTTTTATGAGGCGACTGGTGAAAAGGAAGAAGACCGCGTCTATCTCTCGCTCCCAGAAACAGAACTACCAACAATATATCAACACGACTTCATCATCGGACCGAGCGATACAGATTCTATCTCATTCTGCAAAAGAGACATGTCGCCCTTCTCACCACAAGAGCTAAAAACCCTGCTAGACGAGGTTAATGAGCAGTCCCCTGACAAAGTACTATGGGAAGACGACGGCTACTATAAAACGATTATAGCGCTCAAAGCTAAGAACTATGTTCTATACGATGGTAAGAAACTTAAGATCAAGGGTAGTGCGCTCAAAGGCTCAACTCGTCCTGAAGCGATTAAAGAATTCATCAAGAAGACGATCGACACTATGGTGTATACTGAAAACGTAGAAGATATTCACCCATCCCTACAATCTGTGTATTCTCAGTATGTTCAGGAAGCAATGAACGTAGAAAACATTAAGCGCTGGTCGGCAAGGAAAACTCTGTCTAGTACGATGTTAGAATCACAGCGGGCGAATGAGACGAAAGTAATCGACGCTATTAAAGGATCGGACTATAGAGAAGGTGATCGTTTCTTCGTCTATAAGAAGCCAGATGAAACTCTATGTCTAGCTGAGAACTTTGACGGAGTGTACGACAAGTCGCATTTGCTGAAGAATATCTGGAATACAATTGAGATATTTGACATGGTATTGCCAGTTAAAACTCTATTCACTAACTTCAGTCTCAAAAAGAATTATAAATTGCTTGACAAACCAAATGAACCTAAAGTAGGATAGCTAAATGAAAAAGAAACTAGAATATACATTAGTAGGCTATGCATTAACATCTATTAACCTAGTATTAATAGGAACCAAATATAATTCAATCGGACTATTATTTGGACTAGCTGCGATTGTCTTCTTTGTCAAAGCAATCAGGATAAAAGAATGAGTGAATATGAGAAATGGCGAATAGTATTATCTATCTTTCAAATTATAGTGACTCTCGGCTCTCCTTTTGTTTTGATATATGTGAATAATAAACTGAATAAGGAATAACAATGGGTCACCTAGTTTTAAAAGCAAAAACTCATCTAGACAATTTAGAAGTTGGTGGCAAGATTGAAGAATCAGATTTCTCAACCCTTACTGAGAAAGGTAATTTTTGTCAGTTTGAATATGTAGAGGACGAAGATGTTGCCCATGGTGAGATTGCTAAGCCGGGAATCTTTAGCCTAGCTAAAACTATGGCTGGACTTAAACTAGAAAAGACTGAGTTCACAAAAGACGACGTACTTAAAGACTTCGTAAATACTAAAGAAGTAACAGACAAGATCGAGAAGTTCTTTGCTGCAATTCCTAAGTATGAGAAATACGGAATCTTTGCAAAACGCGGGGCGCTCCTGTTTGGACCTCCCGGCACTGGAAAGACTACAATCATTGCGGAGACTTGCCGTAAACATCAGACAGATGGGGACACATTCGTGTTACTATGGCATACTGACAAGATTGAAGCTGGTGACGTTAAAGACTTCATTAAGCATCTTCAGTATGAGGGTGTCACAAAGATGATTTTAGTGGCAGAGGATATCGGAGGAATTGAGATCGATCAAGCCCGAATTCGCTCCGAGTCAGCACTATTGAGTCTACTCGATAACCAAGAATCAACCTTTAAGTTCCCCACCTATATTCTAGCTACAACAAACTACCCTGAGAACTTCATGGGTAACTTGACTAATAGACCTAATCGATTTGACGATAAGATCAGAGTAGGCTATCCTAAAGGCACAGCTAGAGCACAGCTACTTAAATTCTACGATAAAGAGAATTTACTTGACGAAGAGGCACTAACTCTGATAGCATCTAAAAAGTGCGATGAGTTTAGTCCTGCTCATTTAAGAGAAGTGATTATTCGCAGTGCGATCTATGATCAAAACCCGGCTGAAACTATTAAGGCTATGATCAAAGAAATCGCAGATTATGCACAAGCCTTCCAAGAGAAGGGAAATCAAAGATACGGACTTGTAACCTTCGAGGATTAATGTTTAACTGTCGTGTTTGCAACAATTCCAAGTTAGAGCTTTCTGAAATGAAAAAAGAACGTAGATTGGTAGAAAGCAAAAGAGGAATCTGTAAGGCCTGCGCGACTGAATACGAGAAGCTAAGACTGGCTAGATCAAAAGCTGATTATCAACCAGAAAAGCACCTAACTTGTAATGATTGTGATAGAGTTTTTAGTAATCGAAATACTGGACCTAATCGAATTTTATTAAGGGTTCATTGTCCATTTTGTAAAAGCGAAGAAATAGAGAGGTATTAATGGCTACTATATTAACAATTATCTGCATAAAAGCAGAAAAACAATTCCTGATACCGCCCGCAGTTTTTGTAGGATTTGCCCTAGATTTTATTATTATATATCAATTACTAAAGAAGTAAATATGAGTAAAGTCCTAGATTTTAAGATTCACAAGAAGATTAAATATCTAGAAAAAGATATCAAGAATAAACGCGAGATAGCCTTAGCTTTAAAAACATCAATTAAAAGCTTGACAACATACGATAACTATAGTAGTATCAATCGTATTGTATATGACTTACATGTATTGTATTCAGATATTAAACGAGAGCAACATAAGAATCTCGAAACATTAGAAAGGTTAAAGCATGAAAAAGAATCCATGGTTGAAGACTGAGATATCGTTTGTGTTAAAACAACATAAGAAAGGCTTATCGCGTAAACAAATCGCTAAGTTATTTAATGAGAGATATGACACTAATCGTAGCCAAGATTCAATTAAACATTGTATCGACACTCACGGATTAGATATTGAAAAAGATATAAAACGCGTTTTGATTATTGATATTGAGACAAGGAGTCTCGTAGTCAAAACATGGGGACTGTTTGACCAGAATATAGGACTTAATCAGGTCGTAGAAGATGGCGGAATACTGAGCTGGTCGGCTAAATGGATCGGGGAAGACACAGTTCTATACAAAGACGTTAAGGGTGATAAGTCAAAAGAGAAAGAGTTACTAGCTCCACTCTGGAAGTTAATGGACGACGCTGATATTTTAATTGGTCAAAATTCTAACTCATTCGATATTAAAAAACTTAATGCTAAATTTCTAGAATATAACCTAGGTTGCCCTAGTGAGTATAAGAAAATCGATACATTGAGAATGGCTAGAAAGCATTACGGGTTCCTCAGTAATAAACTAGAATATTTATCCAAGAAATTATGTACTATTAAAAAGCTAGCTCATAGTAAATTCCCGGGGTTCTCTTTATGGGATCAGTGTGAGAAAGGTAATAAAGAAGCTTGGAAAGAAATGAAGATATATAACATGGCAGACGTTTCAGCAACGGAAGAACTATTTTTAAAGCTATCAGAATTTGATAAAACAGTCCCAACAACTGACGCTTTGCGGGCATACAAAGCCGCTAAAAAGAAGTAACCTATGTCTAGTATTGTAATCAATGTTAAAGGTCGGGACTGGACCTTTATACTAATGACCGATAAGCGATTTGATAAGGTACATAATAGTAGCGGTGAATCTGCCGCTGTTGCTATGACAATGACTACTACATACGAATGTCACTTCCGTAAGTCAGACTGGGACCTCGTTGCAATTAGACACGAATTACTGCATGTGTTATATAACATGGGACTTAGTAGTTCAGCCGAGTTGACCCCAGAACAAGTTCAAGAAGTATGTGCAGAAATTGTTGCACATCACACGCCAGATATAGTATTATGGACAGATAGGATTTGTGAAAGATTTTTAGGGAGGGAATAGATGTCAATTATATGTTTAGCTGGAAAAGCTGGAAGCGGCAAAGATACATTCGCTGATGTTTTAGTCAAAAACTACAACTATACTAGAATCGCATTAGCTGATCCATTACGTGAACTTTGTTCAAAAGTATTCCGTATAGATTACAATAGCTTCTTAGATCAAGATAAGAAAGATAATTCTATTCCGGGAGGAAGAGTTATTCTAGATTTCCATCATATTGATAAGATACGAGAATACATTCTTAAGGAATGGGATTATGAATTAACCAATGATCAACGTGACAACATCGAGGAATGGCATGGAGAAGAATTTAGAACGCCGAGGGATATTCTCAGATGTGTTGGTACTAGGCTACTGCGTGAGCACGTTAGTGATACTATCTGGCTTGACTTGGCTATGTCTACGATACGAAAAACCGGAGGAAAGATTATTGTAACAGATTGTCGGTTTGAAAATGAACGAGAAATGTTTGCTAAATGTGGAGCACTCTTAGTATTAATTAAACGCAATGATGATGGTGACTCAACTCAACATGAGTTCAATCTAGGATCAGAAGACTCATATGATGTTATATTTGATAACGCCGGCACGCTAAACGAGTTTCAGTCTAATGTCAATATGTGGTATAAGCTTAGGTCAAATGACCTAGAATTTTACAAGGTGTTTAAATATGAATAATTATAGTAATAATCTAAACGAACAGCTAGATAGGCTTATCGCACTAGGAACTGACTTGATAGTGAACGGAGAGTGCCCTTTCTGTGCCGTGCCTTGCAATGCCCCACATTGTCCATATACAAAGGAAGAGAAATGAAAGTTAAAATAATGCCATTAGATTACGCACATATTCCTTCATACGCTAAAGAAGGGGATGCAGGATTAGACCTAACTGCAATATCAAAAGAAGAAAATGGTCTTTATGTAGAATATGGAACTGGTTTAGCTATTGAAATACCGGAGGGTTATGTCGGATTACTTTACCCTCGCAGCTCTATATCTAAGTATCATTTGGTGCTGGCAAACTCTGTAGGAGTTATTGATTCTAATTATCGTGGAGAAATCAAGCTGAGATTCAAGAAAACCGTTGACAACCTATACGAAAATCTATATAATGTTGGAGACAGGGTAGGTCAATTGATAATTATGCCTTATCCTAGTATTGAGTTAGAAGTAGTTACCGAGCTAAGTGATACAACCCGCGGACAATCAGGTTTTGGTTCGTCCGGTAAATAGGAGTATATGGCAAGACCTTCAGATCGAGAATACGAACTTAAGCGTCAAATCAAAGAACTAAAGGAACAAAACCATAGATTAGAAGACGAGATCAAGAAACTAAAGAAAGGGTTAGAAAAGCTAGAAGTTAAAGACCCAGACACTAAAAAGAAGCCCGGAAAGGTTATAGTTAAGCCTTGTCCAGACTGCGGAAAAGAAATAAGAGTAACAGATTTACCACATGCCAAGATGGAATTATGTAGCGCAGGGTGTGGATTTAGACAAGTGAGGAACAAATGAAAACTGGAATAATTGTATTTATATTAATAATGATGGTTGTATTTGCAACCGCTACTGTAATATCAATAGCTGCATCATATGCACGATGGTGTCATTATTCCTTTGGAGAACCTACTGGACTAATAATTTTTATGGCTCCATTTATATTAGTTATTTCAGTAGTGTTTGGAATAGTTACGGAAAAAATGGATAAATAATGGCTGAGTTCGATGAAAATAAATCAAGTAGGGTAGTTGCCAAGAAAGCTAAGGGCAAACAAACGCTATCTACATTTATCAAAGGCTTACTACGACGTGGCTCATTCCACTGGAGAGCACGTACAGAGGCTATGACTGCTGCCAGAGTTGAGCGTGGGAAGTACAAGTGTGCTACCTGCGAAGACTTATTTGGACCAAAAGAAGTCGCACTAGACCATATCCAACCAGTGGTAGACCCTAAGGCTGGATTTACAACGTGGGATGATTATATCGCTCGGTTGTTTTGTGCAGCAGAAGGGTTCCAAGTGATCTGCAATTCATGTCATGACGCAAAGACCCTGATAGAAGATCAGATGCGAGAACATTACAAAGCAGAGAAAGAGAACGCACCGGACTTTACATCAGACAAGAAATATACAAAGAAGAAAAAGCTTGACAAACAAGCAAAGGTAGAGTAACATGGAAATACTAGCAGCGGTTATCGGAGCAATTGGCGGACTATTTTTATTCAGTCAAGTTGCAAAATATAACACAAACAAGAAACAAGCAGAGTTAGAAAGTGCCGTGAAGGAAATTAAAGCCAGAGCGGACGATTTAACTAAAGCTAACGCTGTTAAAGACAAAGAAACACAGGATAAGATTAATGCTATCACTGATGAACAAACTAAAGCTATTGACGTTAACGACCTTGTTAATTGGTTTAACGACCGCAAACACTAAGGCAGAAGATGCTATTTATCTCCAAAAAGACAAGCCGGCTCCTTTTACTGGAATACTTTTCCCTGAGCAACAAGCTAGACAACTTCGCAACGATCTCCTTGAGGCAAGCAAGGTCTCTTTACAACTCGAGAATGAGAGATTCAAGATCACAAATCTACACTCTATTATTCAACTCAAAGATCAAGAAATTGAACTATATGCGAAACAAAATCAACGACTAGTCAAACAAGAACAAACGTCACAAACAATGCAGTATGTCTGGTTCGGACTAGGAATTCTAGCGACTGGCGCTGCGGTATATGGCGCGGGGGCTTTGTCTAGATAATGAAAATCCTCCCATCTCAGCTAACATACGAACAGCTTATGTCTGTCCTAGGCGGGGATGATAGCGATGCAGACGAGCAAGTACTAGAGTCCTACAATGATGTGGTGCCTTTCCTAACAAATTACAATATAACTCCCGGTGATACTCCCGTATCTAAAAAACTCCTATATAAGCTATATCAAACCTATTCTACTGAACCTATGGACAAGCTAGCCTTTGCTAGACAAGTAGGAGAGTTTGTAGAACCTAAAGGAATGTTCTATTATCTAAACATGGATAATTTTGCAATATCTAAACACATATATATGGGACAAAATAAAATAGACAAGACAAAAAGCCTGACCTACCAAACCCATTATAATTGGTTCATTAAAGAAATAAATATGCAGCGCGGGTTAAAATGGCTAGAGGGATTTGTATTATTCTACATATACAAAGACTTCTGTAAATCACGTAGAGTTAATCCAAAGCTAGGTTATAATAGCTTCCATAGATTCCTAAAGCTTCATTTTCAATTTAGACGAAAGAATGAGAACCGCAGCTTGTGGTTTAGAGTTGACGATAATATTTTTAATTTATTAACAGAACTAGAGAAGGATGTTTTACGTGACGCAAGAAAAAAAGAAACGGGGCGGAGTAAGAAAGAAGTCAAGCGGGACAGCGAAAAAACCACGTAGATCGGATTTTGACTATCCCTATCTAGAACCATCCGTTGCGCTATTAAAACGCAGAGACGAGGTTATAGACGTTGCTAGCTATGCAAACCAGTTAACTCCAGACGAGAAAGCATGGATGAATCAATTCATGAAAGAGTATAATGATGCAGACACAGCAACTGCGGTATTTCATACTGACGCTAAAACTCGTAAGATTTGTAATGATAGGAATAATGCTAGAAACCGTTGTTGGTATACTGAAGAAGCTGCGGCGAATAGATTGAATTTAGTGGAGTCGGACTATGAAATGGAACGATTAATTTATTCTACTGACCCATCAACTTCCGAAGACGAGCCATCTTAGCAGGGGATTTATTATATGATTTACGCGCTTTGTCTTCTACTAATAACTGTTTCTCTTCTTCTGCTGACTCTCCAACGTCGTCGGCCTCAGAAAGTCCGGGTACGGCGGCAGAGGCATCCTGTGACAACAAAGCAGCGGCGACACCTAAGACGGGCATACCCTTTAAAAGACGAGGAAGGTTAGCCTGAGCTACTGTAGCCCCTCGTTTTAATCCATGGTGACCTTTAAGTAATAATTCTTTTAGGTCATTAATGTCTGCAGATTTTACTAGTTCTCTCATCTTTTTAGGATCAAGAATTCTTCCCATATCATCAACTAGATCAGTTGACAAACTCTTAAGTTTCTTATTAGTTTTAGGTCCGGGTAATAATTCGTCAGTATCTCCATAATCTTTATTAGCAAAATCTCTAGCATGGAGGTTTTCATGTAATACAGTAGACGCAAAATCCTCAGTTGTTCCTTTAGGGTTTAAAGTTATCTTACCTCTAGAAGGATCGAACACTCCAAAGTCTTTCATACTAGGATCAATCTGTATAATCTTTTTAACGTCGGGAGTGAATTGATTAGTTAGTTCATGAGCAAAATCAGTCATCTGGGCACTAGAACTTCCTTTATTAGGAATCTTACCTTTAAACTGTTCCAATGCTGCACTACCTAGTGCTTGTTCTTGTAGGTTATTAGCACGATATGAATCATCAATAAAGTTACCTGATCTCTTCATATAAGGATCAAGATCGAATTCGCCTTTCTCTGCGTTCTTACGAATAGCGTCTAGAATGAGTTTTCTTTGTGCTTCGTCCACTATTCAGCCTTAGGGGGTTCAATATTGTCATTGATAGACCCGAGTTTGTCGATAAGTGATTTAAAGATTGGACTACCATTAATTGTATTTAGATTTTCAAGAAGACTTGCCATTTCTACAACAGCGATAAGACCAGAACATATTTTAGAGATTGGGAGGAATCCATCTAGCATATACGTTTCAGCTAGGAATCCTAATAGTATTGCTGCGTTATAGACAAAGCATTTTGTTACAGTGCGTCTTAATCCAGCCGAAGTAATCTGCTGGCCCTTCTTTTTTGCTGCCCAGATTCCTGTAATCAGGTCAAAGAATATAAGTAAACCAGTTACTAATATAACAGCTTTAATAGGAGCAAATACAGCAAGTGTTGAAACTACAATACCAACTAACCAGTCTTTCATTACATTCCCTTATTCCTCTTCGTCTTTTAAGTCATCGGCATTTATAAATAGTTTAGCATTTGGATTTTGCATAATTGTAAAGATAGCGGCATTCTTTTTAGGAGAGTTACCACTTGCGATTGCTTCGGTTAAAGCTTTGCCCATGGAACTTAAACCCGGCGTTGTTTCTAGCTGAGAAGCCAAGTTTTTGAGATATTGTTCTGGAGCTTTAAATATTTTACGTGAAACATCAACACCAGATGTAATCTGAGGTGCTAATGATTTAGAAAGTTTACCAGCGTGATAAGCAATAGAAGTAGGAGCTTTACCGATAACCCATTCCTTAATGTCAGGAACAAGTGATCTACCTTGAGTAGTAGCACGAGAAGAACTACGTAACACTGAATCATCCGACGCGCTTAATACGAGTTTACGGACTTGTTCAGCATCTGGTATAACTTTCTGTATATTAGGATTTTCAGCGGCACGGCTAACTTCTTTCTTCTGGAAATCACCTAGAGCTTCCATGAACTTAACAAACGAAGTCCTAGAGGGCTGAGACGCAGCGTCATCGCGCTGAACGTTCTTAATCATGTCATCAATACTTCCATATAACTTATTCTCAGCATCATTCAACTTGCCGTAGAACTTATTAGTAACTTCTACAGGGCGGTCTCTTGAAACAACTTGCTCAAGTACATTACGGAAGTTCTCAAATCTTTCAGCAGCAAACCTGTATTCAGGCACTTCTTTCTTCAACGATTGTGAAATACTAGAACGAAAACGCATAAGCTCTGAAAGAGTAGAAGCATCTTGTGGGGTTTTATTTGTAGCAGATTTGAATACACCAATACTAGCATCAATATCATCAATAAGAGTTTTAAGCTCTAGTGGGTTTAATTGTTGTTGTCTATTTAGTATTTTATCATACGCAGCGGCGCTTCGTCTAGAAGTTCCTAGCTCTGGAATAGTCTCAGCAAGTTCGGCAATACGAGCCCCAGCTGCTTCAATGTCAGGACTGATATTTACAAGTCTACCTGACTCAGTAGCTGTTTTTAAACTATTTCCAACTTCCTGACCTAATTTACCGTCGGCTTCTCCTAACTGACCAAGGACAGAGTTAACTGCCTTTTCATCCCTTAACGCAAATGCCTCAGGTCCAGCTTTAATATCTTGAGCATGAGAACGGGGATGAATTCCTAGTTCCTGTCCATACTCTTTATATGCTTTTGCAATTTGACGTAATCTAGGCTGACTTTCATCAGTAAAAGCGCCTGAAATTTTATTACCTACAGATTCAATTTTTTTACTAACACTAGGAATAGCTATATCTGAAACAGCTTGAACGCCTAACATAGCAGGCAATCCGAAAGCCATACCACCGGCAACATCTGCAGCAACGCCCATTGGATTAGCGTTCTCACCAATTAACTGTTCTTTAGAAGTAGCAGCTAATTCTGGTATCATAAGAGGAAGAGATTGTGCGTATGATTTTCCACCACGAGCTAATAATTCTAAGGCAGCTTTTGACTTCCCAGAATCTTTAGCAATGTCAGTAATTGATTTAATATTCTTAGCACCAGTTCCGACCCCAAGAGTAGAACCTAATATCGAACCGCCAGTCATACCACCGGCTAATTGACCGGCTATGTTAGCAACAGGAGAACGAGCTTCTGACTCTTCCTGTGCTTTTTCTGAAGCTTGTTGATAGCCTCTATACTTCTGTAGAAATGATTCTTCAGGAACTTGAAAGCCCTGTTCTTTAAGTTGAGCATCGACTGCGGCAGGACCAATCCCGAGTTTACCTAAACCAGTTTCAATTCCAGCTCCAATCATACCACCAAGCTCATCCATAGTTCCCATAGATAAACCTTGAGCAGCCCCAACAGAAAAGTCTTCAGCTGTTTCTAAAGCTGGAGATACCATTTCAGAAGCAGATTGTCCCATACGTTGTAAAAACGAAGGACGTTCTTCTATTGGTGCGGCAGAACTTGAAGCGGCTGCTTCAAACTCGTCGTCAAAAGTAGATTGAGGTGCTTCATCGAATTCGTCATCAAATGAATTGGCCATTATTTTACAATCTCGTATTTAGTTTTATCAATATTAGCAGCACTAGAAGCAGGCATGTCTTTAGTAAGGCCGTCTTTAATTCTGCGAACTTTTACAATTTCAGTTGTTAATCCCTGTGATTTTTGCGAGTTAGCTATCCCCACGTCGACATCTCCATATATTGCTCGATTTAATATTTCAGGATCATATCCTTTTTCTTTACCAGCATTAACGGCATTTACCTTAGTTTTTTTAAATCTATTTTCTTGCGCTTTAGCTCCAGCTCGCATTATTTCCATAAATGAATCTCTAGTGTCCTGATCTAATAGATCGCCACCAGTAATCTGTTTTGTTCCAGATTTAATTTTGCCCCAAAGAGACATTGCTCCCTTTGATAACTGAACCTCACCCTCTCTAACTGTAGAAGATGGGTCTAATCCACTAATGAAAGAATATAGTAAACTCACATCTTTAGCCCCGGGTGTTACGCCATTTTTTGCATCAGACATAATAGTATCTAGAGCTGAAATATTAGCTTGAGTCTTAGTAAAATCATCGTAATTTTTTTGTAGAGATTTATTATAGGTATCAATATGTTTATTTAATCCCTGTGTACTTTTATTATCGCTTAAAAATTCTCTTTGTAAGTTAGCAGCTTCTTTTCTAGCTTTTCCAGCTTCGATTGTGCTAAGTAAATTACCAATATTAACGCCTGAATTTTTTAAAGCCTGAGCAGACATAACCTGTCCGGGCTTAATAAGACCAGCTTTAGCAGCTAATTCAGCAGTAAGTTTAGATACTTCAGAGTTAGGATCGCGCATTTTAGCGTCATCACTTAGTTCTTCTTGAGCAGCTTTTAACTTCTGTTCAGAACTCTTTGTTTCCATCAAACCTTTAATATCAGATACTGGTTTTCCAGCTGTCTTCTCTAAAGCGTCTACTCCACTATAATCAGCCTTAACTTGTGATCCAGCGCCAAGACTAGCAATAGCTGCACCAGCTTGATTTCCTGATCTTAGTAAATGATTATAGAAATCATTCTGATTAGATGATTGTTGTGCTTCTCTCATAAGAGAAGAATAATCAGGTTGCTCAGATACAGGAGCTATCTCTTCTGTAGGTTCCTGTGGAAGCCCAGCCATTCCTTTATCAAATGTATTTTCTAGAGCTTTAAAGTCTAAACTGTCAGATTTAGGAGCTGCAATAGCAGAAGATGCCGCGCGTTTTACCGGAGTAATCATATCGGGCGCAGTAGGAGGAACTTCTTGTTTAGCGTTTGGCGCAAATGGAATTTGAGGAGATTCTTCTCCGCCCATCATACCATAGCCAAGTCCACCAAGACCTAGTGCAGCGGCAACGCCTTTCAATCTAGGGTCCATTCTATCTATATTTACAGAACCCTGTAACTTAGAAGCTGTATCGGCTAAACTAGCAGGAGCAGCTTGGGAAGCTTTTATTCCATCAGGAGCAGGGACTTTATACTGAGCAGCTGGGGCATCATCATATGATAGACCAAGATTGGCATTATTGATATTACGTTCAGCATCAACGTAAGGAGCATTCAAAGCTCCCTTTTGTAGTTCTGCTGTTTTAGTAGCAGTTGCAATATCATCAGACGCACTTTGTAATGCATCTAGATTCTTACCGCTTCCCATAGGAACAGCAGCATCAGCAGCTTCTCTTTGTAAATTAGCCATAGTGGCAGCTTCTGAAACTTCCTCTCCGGTCGTACCTGCTTTTTTTCCTAAAGCCTCTAAAACTTCATCAGTTGATTTACCCATTTTCTGAGCTAGAATCTGTAATATATTTGCCATGTACTACCTGCCTAGGTATTTTTTCATTGTTGCAGCAATTGCTTTTTTCTTCATTTCTAAATCTACTAGATTTTGTTCAGAACTTTGTACCGCTTTTTGTGCAGCCGGTTGCATATCTTCATCTGGATCATATACGTCATTTAATTCGTCAAGTTTCATTTCGCCAGAATCATCAATCTCGTGCTCAACTTCTGGTTCATCCATCTCATGACTAACTGCTTTCTTAATCCCAGCTTTAATTTGAGCTGGAACAGAATAAGGCTTCTCTGGATTTTCAACGCTATATTTTAAATCATCGTCAATATCCTCACCTTGTACTTCTGCTGCGCTAACAGAATTAGGACGACTTAACATTTCTAAGAATTTCTTTTTATCAATAGCCATATTATGCCTTTTTTAATCCCTTAAGTGCTTCAGTTAGTTTATCATTATCTTGTTTTTGTCCATATGCAGCAACTCCCGATCCAACTGCTGATCCCATTGCTCCATAAGAAGCAGCCGTATTCTGAGCTTGTTGTCCGTAGTAATTAGCTTGTCCTGTCAGAGCATTAGCTTTGGCAGAAGCTAATCCTAGCTTATCTTGGAAGTAATCACGCTGAGCTTGACTTTGTCTCTGAGTTTCAGCGTTTTTCATTGCATTATTAGCATCGGCAATACGTTGTTGTTCTTGTAGATTAGATTGTTGAGCTGAGTTTAAAGCACCAACATTCTGTCTTTGTCTTTCAATTGAATTCTGAGCAAGGAACTTATTGCGTTCATCTTTAGCTCTAGCAATTTCAGAAGCTTGGTTGTAATCAGTATTTCTCATTTCACCAGCCATACGACCATACTGTTCAATAGCATTTCTACGAGCACTACTAGCATTAGCCATAAGTGAATCGCTTTGCTGAGAAGCTAGTTCTGCTGCTTGTTGTCCAGCACCAAGCTGAGCTATAAGAGATGCACCTGATCCGCCCATACCTTGAGCTTGCATCTGTTGTAGTATTTGTTGACGTTTAGCTTCAGCGTCGCGCTGTGTAGCTTGTCTAACTTGATTTAAAGCGGCTCTATCTTCTGCTCCCATCCCGACTTTACCGAGATTACCTAAAAGACCTAGGGCTTTCATTTGTGCTGTTTTAGAATCAGGAGAAAGGATTAGATTACCCATCTCAGATTCAGCCACATTAATCTCTTCTTCAAGGTCTGGAGTGTATATACCAGCTTTCTGAAATTCTTGTAAGATTAGAGCTTTAGATAAATCAGGAGGAGTGCCGGCTTTCTCTAGCTCAGCCATCGCTTGTTTCATTGCTTTTTTCTGAGACTCTTTATCTCCCTTAGCCATGTAGTTACCTACAAGACCTCCAACTATCGGGGCAGCAACAGCTGCGGCGGCTAACCAAGGCATATATTCTCCTGTCTAAATACTATATAAGTTGTTATTTTATCGTCCTTTGTGATAGTTCCAATCGAAGAAAGGAACTTTATAGCTTTTTTATTGCTAGAATGTATATAAGCCATGAATATATCAGGCATAAGTCTTTTTAAATCTGCAATAAACAAAGCTTTTCCTGCTTTATTCCTAAATTCAGGCTTAATAAAGAACCCGGCTAATCTGATAATAAGATCATCTCGGTTAATTGCAATATAGCCATATTCAGTATTATGGAGTTCTAAGTCTTTAATCCCATTCCAAGAATCTTCTACACATTGCTCAACCGACCAATTACTATTTCCATGATATATAGAAACAAATTCATTATCCAGTGAGTATAAGTTAAGAAGGTCTAGTTTTGTCACTAGTTACCTTGTTCTCTTTTAATCGCGGCATTATAATACCTAAGAAGTTCATTCATCATTATGCCTCCCTCTACTTTACCTTTGTTTCCAATTGCACTAGTAGCAGCTATCTGAGGCTGACTCAACATTTGATTAAGGATATCTTGACTAGATTTATTAGCAAATGACCCAATTTGGACTCTTTGACCAGTTGCATTGTCTAAAGTGCCCAATTCCCAAGGCTGCCAGTTCCCCGTCTTTCCGCCGTATAGAGCAGTAGAAACTGACTTACTTACATTAGTAATACCTTTTCCAACTTCATTACCAACGTTCTTATATAGGTTCTTAACTGCATCTGCTCCAGATAACTTAGCAAAAGCTTGATCCAAACGTCCAGTTTGAGTGAGGTCTCTCAACCCTCCAGCCATGTTCATTCCCTCTTTAGTAAGTTCTCCGAGTCCTTTCGCTTTAAGGTCTTGATATCCAGTTAATAGTTTTCCAATTTGCTGCCCAGCGGCGCTATTACCAATCTTATTATTCATTAATGCTTTTAATATAGCGTTTTCGCCTTGTAATCCCATATTCATTGCCCCAGATACAGCTTGAACTCCCCCTTCTGCCATTCTAGCAGTAGAGTCTCCACCAGTTAAAAGGTCGCCACCAAGAGCCCCTCCGACTATATAATTTGGGTCTGTCAAATTACTAAGAGCAGTCCCTGCTGTTTGTGATATCCCACCGATAGTTTGTTGTAAAGGATTTAGCCCAAGTTGCTGCAATTTAGCGACATAAGCTGGGTCTTTCATTTTCTCGGCTTCAGTTTTAGCAATATAATCTTTTAAACTAGCAACGTCGAAGCTATTCTTACCAGCTTGAAACTGATCTTGTCCAGCTCCAAACTCTACATCCGGTCCAACTTTCCCAGAGAGTCTATCCATTGCAGATATGATGCCTTCCTGTCCGCCTGTAGCAGCCGCACGACGGTCAATACCTTGAGCCGCTATACTCTTAAGTCTTTCACCTAAAAGAGCGTTAGGATCAAGCCCAGCGGCTTGAGCGCGTTGTACAAGTCCACCTTGTCCAACTAGATCGTCTGCCTCTTGAGGAGAAAGGTATCCAGAATCCATCGCACTTTGTAATGCAACACCCATACGAGTCGTAGGGTCCATACCGGCAACTCTAGGATCAGTTCCAGATAACATACCTTGTAATGATTCAAAGTCTTTTTGTCTTCCAGTTTCAGAACCTTGTAATGCTCTCACCTGTTCGTCAACTTGACTGGAAATGACTCCACGTTTATCTGCAATTTGCTTTTGAGTCTCTTGACCAAACTGTTTAGCCTTTCCGACTAAGTCTTGAGCCTGTGCGCCAGCTAATTTATTAGCCGAGGAAACACTCTGCTCTGAACCACGAACTGATTTAGCTGCTTTTGATAGGAGAGATGTTTTATCTTGTCCTAAAATAGCTTCATCTAATCCACGTTGACCCTGAGTATAGTCCCGACCACCGACAAATTGCTTCAATAATTCTTGACGACCTCCAGTAGATCGAGCTAATCCACCGAGTTGTTCAGTTTGTTGTGCTTTTCCTAGGAGAGTTTGGAAATCACCAAGCTCTTTAGGTCCAGTATATGCCCCACTTTGGAGAGTAGTAAAGTCTTTGATCTCTGATTCAGTCGGAGCATTCTCAGCCATGAGCCTTTCAGTTTCAGACTTCATATACTGAGATTTCTCAGCACTAGTCATCTCGCCATACTGAGTTTCAAGCTTAGCTAAGTTGTCTGCTGCTTGTTTTTGAGAGTAAGCAGACGCTGCTTGTAACGCTGCCTCTACTCCACCCAATGATTGAATAGAAGCATTGTATGCTCTACCGGCTCCGTAGTTTGCCATATTGTTTATTACAGCAGAATCTATCCTGCTTCCAGCGCCCATGCCGTCAAAACTAAAGTTCCAATACCCAGCGTTAGGGTCTGTTTTTCTTTGTTCTAGAATATCAGCAACTCGTTTTTGTTCAGCGGCATTTAACCCAGCTAGGTTAGCTCTATCCGAGGCTAATTTATCCTGTACCAATTTCAGTTGTGCAGCTTGTTGTGCTTTCTGTTTATCAGCTTCAGCTTGTTGAGCAGTTTTATTCTGCTCATACTGAGACTGTAATCCACCGCTTACTTTAAATTTAGATTCATCTGGTTTATATGTAGAAGCATCAAATCTACCTAAAACGCTAGCTCTTTTTGCAGCATTAGCTTGGGTATCTACTCTAGCTTTATCTGCGTCAGTTTGAAATGTAGCTTGAGATTGTCTAACGCCGGACTGTAGATTCTGTCCAGCTTGAGTTACTCCACCAGCAACTGACTGTCCAAGTTGATTACCTTGGTTAGCTTGCATAATACGATTAAGATTAGTGAAGCCAGTCCCTTTCTTTTGGGGCTGTTTTTGTTGAACTTGATTAAGTGGGATAGTAGTATTGACTCCAGCCGGAGGAGTTGACTGAACTGAAACAGGTCCAACTGGTTCAACTGGACCGGTTACTACTTTTTTCTTTTCATCTTCTGGGAGTAATGACATTTGTACCTCTAGTACGAATAGTTGTTAACCTAAGTATGCAACTATTCTAATCCTATATCTTTGATTTGCTTGTAACCCTGTAATATTATTAATAACAAGAGATGTATTATTCTGCGTAAAGCTAACAAACGGCTGTCCCGTAGGATAAATCGCTGTATTTACTTGATTAGCAGCGTAAATTACCTGACATCCAATAACTTGTCCCTGTTTGTCCAAGTTAAAGCTTGTAGTTGAAGTCGGGTTTCCAGAAGCATCTACTGTAATATCTAAGTCCTTAACCGAACAATAGACATTATCTCGAAGTCCTAATCTACCCGCAACGGCAAAGTACAAAGCATTAAACCCATCGTTGATAGGAAATGCAAGCTGTTCAACAAGTTGTTTATTATCATCGTTAAAGTCGCTAGTAATAATACGTTTGTATGTTGCTAATTTAGTCATTATCTGTAACCTCTAGTAGACTGACCAATCTCGCCGGTCAAAGTACATCCAGTTATCTTAAAATCTTCTCTAGCGATCTTATGTGAAAAACGAATTAACATATAACGACATCTTTGACATTGTCTTGGTATATAAGTACGGAACGGAGCCGAGTTGCCCATCCCACCAAAGAACCCTGTTCCAAAGTTGCTATGTCCAAAAATACCATTACCTTCTAAAGTGAATGTAACTGGTATAAATTCTGGCAATAAATCTGTTGCAAATGATAAAGTCCCGCCGCTAAATGTTCTTGTTTCAAACATCATAGTAGCTTCTCTAAGATGCTTTAACATCAAAGGATCGCCCATTGTAACAGGAGAATAAGTAATGATTGATTCAAATGCTTTAAATATAGTAATCCCGCCAACCAAATACTGGAGAGATAAGTTTAAAGTAACTTGTTTTGTAATAGTATTGATAGCAGTAATTACAGTTTCTTGTGTAGTATTATTATCAATAATCTTATAGTTATTAAATGAAACCCCAGTATCGCTATTCAATGTTACACAAACATAGTTATAACAAGCTTTAATATCTTCAAAGTTTGTATCTAATGTCTGGAAGTTACCAGCAGTTCCCGCTACCTTAACTGTAGTTGGAATAGAGAATGTATTAGCATCAATAACAGTAACCAAATGAGTTCCATTAATTGAAGGAACTGAGTTACTACTATCTATCAATATAACACGATTAGTTAATAACCCATGTCCAACAGAGGTTATAATAGTAACAGGAGCATCAGTATTTGCACTAATAACCCCAGTCTTATTACCAATCTTACTAGCGAACTGAGTATATGTCACCCCAGTATCAGAATCTAGCTTAGTAGCAAGACCTTCTAACTGAACCCTGGGACTTGCTCCTGTAACTAACTGAAGTGTTGCTAGATAGTTAGTGTAAGTAACACCGCTGTCACTATCTAGTTTGTTCAATAGGGTATTAAATTGATCAGTTGTAATCGTTTGATCTTGAATTAAACAATCCCCAACCGCTAAACCAGTAACGCTAGCTAGTAATAGCTTATTACCGATTAATTTATTTGGTGAGATCACAGAAGTAATTTCTCTATCTGCGTAATCCAATCTACTAAATGTTTTTCTTTCTTGTTCAATATAAGGAACATCAGTAGCAGCTAGATATAGTTTATCATCCGAAGGGTTGATAGTTCCAGCGTTGTGTGCTAAGTCTAATGTAGTCCAGCTATTAGTAAGAGTTGAGTATCTATACGCAATAGTTGCGGTTTCATCAGACTCTACACTAACTGTGTATGCTGTATACGAATTATCGGACTCATATCCAATACCCCATGTTGCAGTTTTAAAACTAGGGTAGTTAGATGATTGAGTTCTTAATATAATATTATCAATACTTCTAGAGATAATTGAAGCCCCGCCTTCTGTCAAACTTTGAATCCCTTGAGTTGTCCAAGCATAGATTACATTGTTACAAACAGTGGCGCTATCTGGAGCCAGAAGGTTAAATGAAATATCAAATAACTCAAGCTGGAAAGGAGCAACCTCACCAGAAATACGATATAGACCATCTTCTTTAAATACAAAAAGAGAGTTACGTAATGTAATAACACGAAGGATTGCTTTATCAGCTGACCCTACATCGAAATAATTAACTAGAGGAACAGCTTCAGGTTGTTGAAATTTAGAGTAATATACTCTATTTATCTTTTCTTCATTCTCTGAAAATACAGAATTAGCCGATTTAATAAAAGAACCAGCAGTTCCAGCTGTTGCAATATAAGCATGGTCTAGGGTAAATGTATTAAGCCCAGTGACGGTTACTTGTTGTAATCCATCAATAACTGGAAAAGTATTACTAGCGGTAATTACAATCAGATCACCCGAAGTTAATCCGTGTGCAGCTGAAGTAGTTACACTTGGAGTTAATCCAGTACCAGTTGAAGAGATATATGTTTCAGGTCCAATATCTGGGTTAAATGAAATACCAGTGGCATCATTATTTCCCACAACATAGAACTTCTCAGTAGCTTCTAAGCTTCTTGATTCAAGAGACATTTTGCCCGGAACGTCAAAAGTAGAAGAGATATAATAAGCATAGATCGTCTCTTCTGGGTTCTTATTGATAACTCGAACAAAACTTCTAGCGGTTTCATCGACCGCGCGAGAAGGAGAAACCAGAGGAGAAAGCAATACTTCTAATGCCCCAAGCTGAGTTGTAGATACTAGAAATCCAGCATTAACTACGTTTTCAGAAGCAGCAGTACATCTACCAAATTGTTTATTAGTGACAGTCAGAGTTGCAACATTAGCTGCAACTAAGAAATCTCCAGTTATCTCTAATTGAGCTTGTATTAAAGCTGCCATTTGAGTTGGAGTTTCAGTCCCAGCTACAATAACTTTAAGCGCAGCGTACCCAGAAAAAGCAGGATCAGTGGATGTTCCAGAACTAAACCAAACGTAATATCTACGTTGATCGTTTGTTGAATTGATTTTAAATGAATCAGAAACCCCAGAGCTTAAATAACTAGCTCCAGCAACTGCTGTTACTGAAGTTATCTGTGGTCTAACTGCTTCTCCTACACCAGATATTGTTGTAGTAAAAGGAGTGAATCCACTAGTTTGAGCCGAAGCAGGAGTTACATACCCCACGTTTAAATTTTGGATTGTAAGTTTTGCAGTTGCTCTAGTTATAATGAAATCTCGAATATATGTAACGATCTTATTATATGTAGCAATTGCAACTTCCGTTGCAGTATTAGCAGTAGTAACAGCAACTTGAATTCCAGTTCTACCAGCAATAGCCGGATCAACACTAGCTCCAGTATTATACCATACGTAATAGTCAACGTCTGTTGAGCTGATAAACCAGTACTTGCCGCCCAGAGTAGTTCCAGCAATAGCCGTAACTTCTACTGTTTGTTGAGCACCTAGAATAAACTTATATATGTTATCTACTGTGCCATTTGTAATAGTTACAGTTGGAATAATACTATTATTATAATCAGCAATCATTTGAGTAACGCCGAGTAAGTTCAAGTCCATACGTTGTCTAGTTCTAGTATTGGCATAGAACACGCTATTACGGTATCTGGTAACGTCTTTAGCGAAAGGGGGCTGCTCATTAGCCGCGAGAATTCCTTCTCCGGTTGAAGCATTTGTGTATAGATTAGCCCCACGGAAAGCATCCGGGGTAATGTCTTCAAAAACTATAAAGCCGCTAGAAGTTTCAGCAGTTGTAGGATAAGCTTCGTATACTAACTGCAATTCATCGGATGGAAATACATCGTCAAAAGTAGAAGCGCCGGTAGCCTGTGCTACAGAAGACCTATATACTTGGAAGAAGTAACTGCTATTAATTCCTTCTGGAATTGTAATAGTAAGTTCAGTTGTAACCGTTGTTGTAATATCTAAATCTGAAACCGCAACTTGGTCAGCCACTGAAATAACAGCGGGCAACTCACTAGAAAGCGCTAGAATAATGTCAGAAACATATGTCTGCATAGCCACTAGATCATCATTGGTAGCAGGGATAGAAGGAACGTCAGGGGCTGTAATTGCTCTATATGTATTAGAATTAATAGTAGCAGATGCTAAAGTAACTCCGCCAACTGCGCTAGTATTAAATGTAACCCATGCGCCAGCTGTAGGGTCTATAGTTACTACTTCCTGAGCACCGTCTAATGTACCAGAAGCAGCGGCAATACCTTCTTGAGTAGTCGAGGTAGTAATAACACTAGCTGGACTTAAAGTATTTACAGTTCCAGCAATAACTTGATTTAGATTACCGTCACTAGATGGGAATGTTAAAGTCAATCCAGTTCCAGAAGTTACAGAACCAGTTACTACAACATTTGACATACCAGCAACTAAACGTAATGCGGTTTGGATTGTAGTATCGACTGCGTTCCAAGCGATATCAGCAGTTTCATTTGCTCCGTATTTTAATCTAAAGTTACCAGATGAAGGAGTGACTGAGAAGGAAACTTTTTGTATTTCACTCTGAGCAACAGGACTAAATCCAGCCAAGAATACTTTAGAACCCGGGATGAAATAGTTCCTAGCATCTCCAGCACTAAAGTTTATAGTACAAATCCCACTACTTATAGTAGAACTAGAGATATTAAGAGGAGCAGTAACCGCTTGATTTGCGTATAAAATGTCGTTATCTAATTTTGTAGATAAAGCAATCATACTAGATTGAATTTGTGTAGCAGATGCAGTTAAGTTAACTCCCAGCGTTTCTAGGTAGTTCTTATTATCTATTCTAGCTGTCGTAAGTGGGCTATTTGCAAACCCATCAAGTACACCTAATACTCGCATATAATCTTGAGCAAGTAGATCGATCATTGGATTACTGATAACTAGACGTTGAGAAGGTGAGCCCGGGATTAGATTATTATTCAAATCTTTATAAGCCCAAACAACTCTATAAGCAACAGCTGAATCTTGTGGGAACCATGCTGACTGTGAATTAACAGTATATACTACTTTACCAGTTAGATCAACTGCTTTAATAGCTCCAGCTGGAACAATAAAGTCTGGGCTAGTAGTAAAGTCATTAGCGCTTTTAGCTGAGATTTTCTTAATACCCTGTGATGTTGTAAAATATAAATTACCGTTAGATTCAACGAACTTCATACGAAGTCCCTCTACGGTCTCCGCAAAAGCTCCAGAAAAGCTTTGAAACTTGCCGCTACCATCTGAATCAAATTGAATAGTTTCGCCAAAATGACGCAAAATTCGATTACGATATGTAGTGAGTTGTTTTACTCTATCGCTAATAGTAGGGAGTTGATCACCGTATAATTTAATACCACGACGCTGTTCAATCATATTATCCCTACGGATAATTACATTGGACGCCTGTATAAGAGCACCATCTGGGCGATCTAGTTCGTTGCTTGACGTTTGAAGTCCGGAAGCTTTTAATATAACTGTGCTGGACATTTAAATCCTTTATTATTAACCGCGGCGACCAAATCGAATACGAGAAGATCGAAGTAATCCAGTCCTGTTTAGAACCTTCATTGGAGAACCTTCAACTCGACTATCTAGAATGGTAGCCTGTTTGCTTTCTAAATTAGCAATCTTAGTGTTTGCCGCTTGAAGTCCTTCTTTATCACCCAAAGACTCTAGAATTCTAGCACAAGTTCTTTCTGCTAGAAGATTATGTAAGTCAGTTGGAACTTGAGGGACAATACATTCATATTGAGAACAAATATAATCACCAACAACAAAGTCGGAAGGTAATTGAGATTCTGCTAAAGTTATAGAAGTCGGACTGACTGAGTTTGAAGCAAGTAATACATCAAATGCCAATGTAGAATGTCCGCCATCTGTTTGTAAAAGATCAACAAGTCCACCAGCCACAATACCAGAAGGCATTGTTGTAGTATTAATAGTGATAGAAGCTTGAATAGCAAATCCAGCTACATTTGACGTAGAGAATACTAATCCTCTAGTTGAATATGCAACTGAGACAATATTATTAGACACACTAGATGCTAGATTATGATCAGTTAATGTACCAATATAAGAAGATAGATTAGCAGCAGTTGCAGCACTATTAGCACCTATTGCAAAGTCAATACCAGCAGTTGTAACATGAGTTCCAATTACAATGGTATTACCAGAAGCAATCGTTGTATTATCTACTACAATTGTCTTAGTGAATGATGTACAAATTGCAGCTTGATCATCGGTAACCAAAGAGTTAGGACGCAAGTAATAAGAGAATACTAGATTCCCCGTTGCATTTTGTGTAACTTCTGGAGTAATAACTAAGGTATTATTCTGTAAGTAATAGTGAATAGGAATCGGCGTTGTATTTGAATTGACTTCAAAGAACGATCTATCATCTGGATTGATCCTAGACATCTGAACTAATTGTCCACTAAGGTCTCTATAAAACACATCACGCAACTTCATACCGATCGCTCGATTTGGAATTGGATATCGCGACTGCTTAGGAATCATAGGAACGTTCTGAGAGAACACTAAGTATTCTTCATGATATTGCAATATACTAGGAACCTGTTCTAGGAACATTTCCTCATTAGCAAATGCTAAAATATCATTGTCAGCGAACGTAACTTGGGCTATAGGAATAGCCATTTTACGTTTAACCGCTTCAATTAATGAATTTGAAGTATAGTAAGGCTTGGCCATTATAAGCTCCTAATTAAGCTTGTAGGCTCTTTTTCTTTTCCATAAGTTTCTTGATAAGATCATCGATTTCTTCTTCTGATTCACACTCAGCAAGCATATCTTCTGATCCGCCTGACTCATGTTCATCATATTCTTCATCGTCACTTTCTGAATCTTCATGGGCTTGAGACTCTTCGTCGTCGCTAAACCTACCAAAAGGAGAGCTTTCGTCTTCTTCTTTAACGATCTCTTCTGCTTTCTTAAGTCCTTCTTTCAATCCAGACTTAGAGTCTGAAGCTACTGTGACTTTTTTTAAGCCAGAAAGGTGACCTTTAAGCATATCAGAAGCCATCCCGTTAGCCTCTTTAAGGGCTTTCATCTTAGCTTTTTGCTCCAAGGGGCTCATTTTTTTACTTTTCCCAAACATAATACATCCTTTTTTTCTATAAATAGTTGTTAAATACTAAGCGTGGTTGCTCTAAATCTAATTAATCCACTAACAAAACCTGAATAATTTGCCGAAGTATATCTGACTTGACCCCCTGTTGTGATCGACAATGTTACCCCAGATTCATCCCCAACTGCACTAATTGTCATATCAAAAGACCCTGCCTTATTGATTCCAACTAGTTCAAATGTTTCAAATAACCCTAAAGTAGCGTCAATTTCAACGCTTACAAGGGCACTAAATGACCTAACTGTGGTATTACTGAATGCAAACCCAGTAATGCTGGCAGCGGCTACTTGGTTATTAGCTACAGCAAAGCTAGTCTCTTCAATGTCTCCAGCAGAACCTACAGCCACTCCAGCCAATAACTCAGCTACAGTTATTTTTTTTCTAGCAGAAGTTGAAACGTCCCAAATCAAAAGCTCATCGGCGTTGTCAGGGGTAGCGGCTAAAGCAGTGGTGCCTGTAATGTCCACAGATAAGCTACGAGTAGCAGTGATGTCTCCACCGCCAGCTAAACCAGAGTCTGCGGCAGTGCTAATTGATACAGTAGAGTGATCTACGTGATCATTTGCTGCGTAGTTAAGTAAAGAGTCATGGTCTACTCCAGCAGGCAATACTGTTGCTGAAATAGAAGGAGTTCCATCTAAGTAAGAAAAATCAATAGACGAACTGTCGACAAGTATAGTCCCTACAGCATCCTGAGCTGCTTCATCAAAATCAGTAACTTGAGAAGCTGGAATTGCGATAGATGTGTTACTAGCAGCGGTTAAACGACCTTTAGAATCAACAGTAAATGTTCCAACTTGAGTTGCAGACCCGTAACCAGTAGGAGTTACAGCAGTATTTGCAAGCGTTGTAACAAATGAACCTGTTCCAGAACCAGTGACATCTCCTGTTAGAGTTATCGTTTGGTCGCCAGTATTTGTTCCCGATAATGAACTAACTGGAGCTGGGATACCAGTGATACCACCCCAAGCTACAGAGGACGCGGCTCCAGCTGAATAAACAGCGTACCCACCAGCATTATCTAAGTTTGTGTCGTCTTTAACAAAGTACATAAGACTAGTATCTGTCTGTAATACGGTGTCGCCATTTTGAACAGTTGCAGTAGTAAGAGCGAATCTAGCAGTTTGATCGGCAACAATAACTAAACGTTCAAGTGCCGCAGGAGGGATTTGATTAACTGGGATTAATGAGTTTGCATCTAAAGAAGCAACGCCATTAGCACTACCCTTAGCAGTGGTAAGAATCCTAGAGTTAATATCTGTTTGTAATCCCGAAACTGTAGTATCAACTTGAGACTTAGTGTAGTAACGAATGTCTCCTCTAGCGTCAGTATGGTATTGTAAATGATCGTCAGCAGAAAGTCCAGACAATAATCCGTGAGAAGAAGCTTCCCCTGCTGGAGTATATAACTGAGTTCCTCTGAAATCTACGTACTCAGCTCCAGTGTCTGTTGAACGGACTCTAGATTTTGTAGCGTTAGTGTAGCCAGTAGCTGTTTGGAAGATTACGCTACCCATTGGGACGAATTCTGCAAATGGCATTCCGCTAAGAGTAGAAATTTCTAAGTTAGCATTAGTTCTAGCAGCAGAAGAAGTGGTATATGAAGCAGTACCTTGAATAGCAACAATTGGATTGTCAATATCATTAGTTGCAAATAAATGCACTAATACGAAGTCAAGAGAAGGAACTTCAGTTAATTGCCAAGCTCCTCCAGTGAATTCGTTGAAAGCAAGTCTTCCATTTGCCCCAGTATATCCAGCTGTCCCACTGTAAATAACAGGGTAAGCATCGGCAGCTTTCTTGCGCCAAAGGGTTCCACTTCGGTAAAGGATTGGGATTTGTGATTGAGCTAGGGATTGATGAAGAATGTCTTCGTCTCTAATAGACCCAGAATCTGCTGTGAACTGAGCGTTGGAATTTACATCCCCTGTACCATCTACGCTAAAGCCTAATAGGGCTAATCCTGACAGGTATCTTGCGCCAAAAACAGTGTGGAGGTAAGCGTGAGTTACTCCATCCATTGTTATGCCGTGTCTCTCGTCTGCGAAATAAGTGTGAGAGCTAATACTTGCATTCCAGTATACAATTGCTACAAAAGCAAATTGTTCTATGATTGCAGAGCTAAATACAGTAGTGCTTTCTAAAACTCCAGACTGGTTATAATAAATGTAGTGATTTCCACTAGTATTTGGAATTACTAAAGTTTGAGCAGCTGATACAGTATATTTTGCACTCTTTACATAAAAATCAAAAGAAGTTACAGCTGGTTGAATTGTGAAAGTTCTAGTTCCATCCACAAATGAGATTTGAGAATCTGCTCTGTTCAAGAAGCCTGTCGGCTCATTCATATCAGATAGTGAAGTAGCCACTAAAGCAGCATCATCTATACCTTGAGTAGCACTATCCTGAGCAGCAGTAATCTGATCCTGAACTGAGCTTGAAACACCAGAAAGATAATCTAGCTCTACATCAGATACCGCACTAGAGACAATATCTCCACTAGAATCAATTACTGGGACCGTAGATGCAGTTTGTGCAGGAAGGTTAATCCCACCCTGTAACTTTACCTTGCTCTTAAACTTCTGGTCAGCCATTTATTTCTCCTATGAAATAATTATTTTTCCGTTAAATCGTAAATCTGGAGTTTGTTCGACTATAATTGTTATGTCGCCTAATATATTTAATTCGATCGGGGCTTCTATTTCTTCAAAAAGACCCAAAACTTCTTCGTATATCTGAACTGTAGGATTTGCACCCTTAAGATGATCATCAGCTAATACGGTGATCTGATATTGTCCAGAATCTGACACCCAATCAGTAGATAGAAAGCTAGCTACGTGAGGAGGGGTTGCGCTTCCTGTTATTTGGAAGTCTATTTCGCCGGTGAGTTCGTTAGCCGAGATATCTACGCTACCATTCGTTGATATAAACGAAATAACAGAGGCTCCATCTATCACACCGTCTGGAGTGGAGAAGAATATACTCGCAGCATCAAAACTACTAGCTAGTAATCTGAAATGTAGCCCGTTTACTGGGTTAAACACTAGACATACTACTTCGAGTTGATCGTATCCGTAGACATCGATCAACTCATTAACGTTGCCGGTCAAATCAGACAATGTAACCCAAGTTGTTTGGTTTACAATTCTAGCTCTAACGCGAACTACGTTAGCTGGACCAGCGCCTGCGGTGATAAAGCGAACTTTACCCTCGTCTTTAATCGTTCCAATCCCAAGAGACCCGGGTACTGTAACTGTTAGGTCTAAACCATATACTAAATCAGTATCGGACATGTAAATCCTATTATTTTAAACGTCTAGAAATCTTATATTTCAATACTTCTAACTCATCTGCAATGCCAGCTATTAAATTCTTCGTTCCCTCAGAAGCATCGCTCTTACAAAGCTGATTACACAGCTTACAAGCTTCTTCAGCTTGGGAAAGAAGGAACGCATAGTATTCCTTATTCTCTTTTACTCCACAACAAGGAGCAGAAGCTAGCTTTTGACACACAGCAGACATTACTGACTGTAATTTAAGCTGTTCTTCTTGACCTAACCCGATCATTCGCTCTGAAATAGAGTCGAAATAACCTTCAGCTTGTCCATATACTGAGCCGAAGAACTCGTGATCTTGAAAGAATACGGTTCTAGCACACATAAGGTGAGCAGAGTGACTAAACATTTGCATTGCTCTGAATAACACTACTAATTGTAACATAAAACTCCTATTATTTAAATAACTTTAAGTCTTGCTGCGTCTCTTTCTGCTTTAAATTCGACAGATAGAGCTTCCCCACGTTCCATAGCTCTGATTACAATATAATCCGTAGCAGCTAGATAAGCTAAAGCGGCAACTGACTCGGCTTCTGCCGCAAGTTGCGCTGTAATATCTTCTATCTCTACAGTATATTGAGCTGGGCTAACTAAAACAGTCTGAGTTTCATACACAGCTGGCGAAATAACGCCGTCTGGATCGATTTCATACACAGCAGGGTCAACTTCGTCTCCGTATGAGTCGAAAGTAGCTTCAGATACTAAAACTTGAACAGGCCCGCGAACCTCTTCAGAGATAAGTACTTCCTGTGAAGAGAAGATATCCTTATGACCGAATGTTCCCATGCCTTCGTGGGAAGCAAGCCAAGCTTGAGCCTCCTCCATAGTTGGGAAAGAGGCTTGGTTAGTTACTTGTGATTCTTTGATGATGCTTATTCGTATCATATTAGTTTATCCCTGAAATTTTAGCGATTGAAAAGTAGTTGTGTATTCCTGAGCTAGCAAATAGAGTAGTTGCTGATCCTCTAGGTTGATAGGTGGCAATTGACACAGTATCGCCTTTATTTAGATAAATAGTATCTGATACAGTTACGCCAAAGTTTGTAGTAATTGCTTGAGTTACAGTTCTAGTATTTGTAGTAACATTTCCATTTTTATAAATGTTAAGCTCTACTCCAGAAGTTGCAGCCCAAGCTACTGATGTATAAAGTACACCAGCGTCCACTTTATAGTATCCAGACACCGGGCAAGTAAATACACCAGTTGCAGAATTTAGAGCATTATGAGTATCAAATGTTTTAGTTGCATCCCAAGTAACTACAGTAGCTGTATTATTTGGAATACTCTGCCCACTAGTCTGCACAGCTCTAGCAGCAACTCTGTCAATTCCAAGCCCAGTGAGAGCAGGATTCTTGCTTGCGTTTACTACGAGGTAGCCTGAAGTTTGCGATGTAATATCTTCAAATAAAAAGGCGTGAGATACAGTTGTAGTTTGTGAAATATTGCCAGCGTCTATATACAAAATACCAGTACTTTCGTTATAAGTGTTATATTTAACACCAATATCATCAGTCGTTCCAGCAACCCAGAAATCTAAATTCCCTGCCGTTACTTTTCCTGTACTCTTGTATAAATTCCTGCTAATCCCTTTCAATCCCTTTCCAATCTGTATTGCAATAGCCGCTGGCTGAGCATCTGTACTAGCAGCGTTATAAGCTCTAGTATAAATCAATATCCCATTTGCATTCATATTAGCTGTAGTTTGAGCAGGTGCTTGCAAAACCGTAGTTTGTGTACGAGTATTAGTATTAGCTGCGTATCTAAAAGTAATGAAAGTTCCTACTGGAGCATTTGCCAAAGTAGAAAGTGTATACTGAGTATCTGGTGCCCAAGTTAAAGCAGCCGTGTCTGTGCTGAAGGTTTCGGGAGCTGTGAGGATGGTATCAGAAGCTGCTGTTGCTAGGACTGAAACTACCTGTCTAGAACTGCTTCCTGCTCCACTTGAGTTAGATACATAAAAAGTAGACCCAGCACTTATAATACCAGCGTATGAACAACTTGCTCCTCCAGTAACTGCTCCATTCTCAAATTGACGAGCAACATCTACTCCGTCCAAGAAGATAGTAGCTTGTACTTGAGTTACTCCAACTTGAAGCATTGCACTAATAGTATAGTTACCAGTTTTTAATGCTGTATATACCCCAGTACTTGAGTTATAAGAAAAGATACCATTAGCAGTATTCCTATTTAAAGCTCCAGTAACTGTTGCACTTGTTCCAACCGTTTGAGTTATGTCCATAAAACTATGCTGACTAACTGGCTGAGGCACGTTAACAAAAGGAGTAACATTGACCCCTGTTACGTTAGGCTTGCCTACTTTTGAGATTGTGAAGCGAGTATCCGAACCTGTATTTCCACTGGGACTAGATACCTTGGCACTTATTACATCCCCTACAGTTAAGTACCCTGACCAACTAGCTGTAGCCTGTTTTAAAACAACCGATGCCGTATTCAGTTGCTGATTGTCATAGGCTAAATAAGTACTACCATTAAGCATGATTTGAGCTGTTGTTTCCGTAACATTCGCTGAAGATTCTTCAGTATAGCTTACGTTATAAATCCCACTCGCCTTAGCAATAAACTGCCCACCAAGCGTAGCACTATCAATGTACTCAATATCCGTTCCAATATTCTGTATAGTACTGGCAAATCTACGTGTTGTAGTAGCAGATGAACCAAAGCCATTAGCACCAGATAAGCGCACACAGCTATCGCTTTCGCTAAACTGGGGAAGGGTGTTAGAGACTGACACTTGGATTTCTTGCTCTTGGAATGAGAGATTGAGGATATTGCTTGCATTAGCAGTCGGATTTACAGGAGAACTTAGTGCTACACGAATAACATCACCAACATTAACAAACCCTGTCCAAGATGGATTGTATGTGTCATTAGTTCCTGTTGAAAATTCACCGGATAGAATTTCAGATGCAGCAGGAGTTACATTCAATACTGCTTGATTTTTTGTAATCGACATAAATGCAGTAGACGTAAAATAAAGCGTAGAACTTACAGAAAGCAAGCCTGCCTTTGTCATTGTTACATACGTACCATTTGTTGCATTGTTTGTTACAGTGAAGGCATCTCCACGAATCTTAGCTTGCGTGTCAAACTTAATGATAAAGGTATCTGTTGAACCCCTAGAACTAGCACCTTCAAAGCGTAGCTCAGAAGTTGGGATAGTGATCTTGCTGTTTGTGTTTACGGATACTTGTTTTAGTGAGCCTTCTTTTACAATTGTAATTATAGCAGCAGATGATGTATTGTTTAAATTCAATAATCTTATTTTCTGTCCAACATCTAAAAATTCTGAAAAACTAACAACTCCACCTGCTCCTGTAGAGGGGTATATAGTTGTATAACTTCTTACTACTCCATCTACTTGTAATTGAATAGATGGACTTGCATTTCCTGCCGGAACTGCGTGTGCATGAGCTGTGTACACTCCAGATTTCTGTATTGTAAATTCTCCAGTAGCTCCATTGTAAGAAATAGCTGATCCTATAAACTTATTGGTAGTAGTAAATAAGAAGTTAGCAGCAGCTAGAGTAGTACCAGCAGACATGTTAATACTAGTATCAGCTTCCTGCACTAACCCACTCTGGGTTAGGGGAATGGCAACAGAGGAAGAGGCTGATAGACCAGCACAGGGAACGGATGCGAAGAATGCTCCTGTTTCAGAAGCTAATAATATTACATCTCCATTTTGTTTAATTAATGGATTAATAGCATTTGTGGAATCATCTAAGCTTATTGATAAATAATTAACAGATGGTTCTATCAGTATTACTGCTTGTTTTTGAGTGTTACCTGTTCCAGCAGAACGTACCCATTTTCCAACAGGCTGAATACTTGGAATAATACCAGAACCAGCAGATGTATATCCATTTGGAAGAGAAAATCTGGCTTGTACTGAAGTAGGGGTTCCTGAAGTAAATTTACCTCTTATTTCTACATTTTCTCCCACCTGTCTCCATTCAAATTCAATAGCACTTGGAGTACCGAATCCTTGAATTGTGGGAGTATACCCCTGCCAAGCGGTAAGGTTAGGCACTGTAACAGAAGTCTCCAAAAGACTTACATTAGCAAGCTCAATAACAACGTCATCTACATACGACTCAGGAAGACCAGCTTCTTGAAGTGCAGTAACTGTGTATGATAAACTGGCACAATTTGTTGGAATTACAAAGCTAAACGTCTTGCGATCAGGAAGTGCTGAGAACTTAGCCGTAATAGTGGCTGAAGCCGTAGCAGCTTGTGAGATTACAATAGTATTTGCAGCTGTATTGATTGAGCTAATTACTGTGGCAGTTGGAATACCAGCACCAGTAATAGTCATGCCCACTTTAAGCAAGTTAATATCTACGTTAGAGAAGCCAGAAATAGTCGTAGTAGCGTTTGTAACGGCTGTAGCAACTTGGTACTGGCTCGTTGAGATTGAGCTAGAAGCCATGATTACAGCAGAGTTTGTTTCGTCTGTAACTAGGAGAGTCAAGTTGCCTGAAGTGGCAGAAGAGCGCACTTGAAGCGACATTGCCATCAAGTCACCACGGTATTTTCTGTCAACAGCAATTACTTGCTTGAATGACTGAGAAGAAGCAGCTTGGTGAATCAGACGAGCAGACTGAGTTCCATCAATTGGATTGGAAGTAGTAAGCGCAAGCCCAGTCTGGGTGAAGTTAGCTAAGATAGCTGAGTCAAAAGTCTGAGTTAAGAGCGCGTTTATGTTAGCAACGCCGCCGCCTGAACCAACTGACACCAAAACAGCGTCAACAACTTGATACATAGCTTTAGTATCAGTAGCAAATACCATCTGACCATTACCAGCAGGAGGGGTAAATGATGCAGCATAGGTTACTAAGTTAGCAAGAGTGTCTTGTTTAACGTCAGAACGACTTGGAGTAACAATAGAAGGAGAGTTTAATACTGGAGAAGTGAGAGTCTTGGATGACAATGTTTGAGAATCAGTCGTTCCTACGATAGCACCAGACACTCCGTGAGCTGATGTAGCCCCTGTGTGTGCTCCTAGAGCAGATGTGGTAGCCCGTGTGTCAATATCTGATTGTAGCTCGTTTAAAGCGGCTTGGACTTCAGTAGCAGCTAGGTTGCCTGAAGGGATAGAAGAGATAGCAGAGGCATCATGTGCATCAATTGTATCTGTAATGTGAGCGCCGAGATCATTATAAGTGTTTTCGATCTCAACTTGGTGTTCAGCAAGCGCGGCTTGAACTTCCGTTGCAGCTAATCCAGAGATAGCAGATACTGAAATAGCAGAAGCATCGTGAGCATCTACTGTATCGTTAATATGGTCAGACAATCCAGTTGCGGTAGCTTTAGAATTTAGCTGATCTTGAACGTTTGAAGTTACTGTAGAGATATATTGGAATTCTGTGTTAGAAACAGAGCCATCTGCGAGCTTAGAAGCGTCAATTGCAGCAGCTGCTTTAATGTCAGCGTTCTCGATATTTGTGATTGTATTAGAATCAGCGTCTATTGTCTTATTTGTAAGGGTGGCGCTGTGAGATTCAGTAACTACCGGGGAAACAGATGTACCATTATGGTAACCTAGCTTGCCTGTAGAGTCAATAACCTCTAATTCCCCTTTAGCGTCTGCCGTAGAAGAAGTCTTAGGAACGATTTTAAGCCCGAGTAAGAATTTTTTGATACCAAACATTATTTATTCCTTGTAATTAATCATTTAAAATTGAAATAGCTCTATAAGAAACAATTCCATCATGGTTGATTCCAGTTAGTGGACTTGTAGAGAATTGAATCTGGCCTAAGTCAGTGATACTGAAAGTAATTTGCCCTTCGCCTTGAAAAACGCGGACAATTTCCCATTTCTGAGTAGGAGGGTTAGATGCATTATAATTGATTTCTAATGTCCCAGCTTCTGTCAGTTCCTGACCATCTGAAGGTCCAGAATTGGCAGTTTTACGATAAACAGTGTAGTAAATAGTAGCGGCTCTAACGTCGGCACTTGGAAAACTTAGGTTATTTAAGTCCACGTTGGTAGCTGAGTTATTTGCGTCGATATCTTGTGCTTGTGGGGGAACATCATAAGTGGCGGAAACCGAGTTTATAGCGTCAGCTAGAGCCTCAATTGACTCGATTATAGCTGGTGCCCAGTTCGGACTTGAACCAGATGTAGGGAGGACAATAGTCGTTCCCTTAATTGTGATTTTAGACATCTATTCTCCTGAGGGATGAATCTGCATATAGTTGTTAATCTCTGCTAAAATAAAAAAGCCCCACCAGAACGGCAGGGCTTCTTATTGTACTACTAGGAGGGATTAAGCGTTATTAACTACACCAGTCAAGAGAACGTTTTTACCCGGAGCCATACAGAATAGGGCTTGATCGGTATAAAGACGTAACTCATAAGCAGCTGAGTTTTCAAGATCGCGGAAGAACTCGTCTCCGTAACCCGGACGTTTAAAGCTGATATCAGAAGAACCAACTCTCATGAACTCTTCCATAGAAAGAGCATAAGCGTAGCCTTCTTTGATATAGATAGAAGGGATAATCTCAAGTTCGCCATTCTGAGAATGGAATTTTAGAGACTTAGCACCGTTCTGAAGCTGAGTTGCAGAGTAAGACTGATCGAACATACGAAGAGCAGCTTGATCTTGAAGAAGATCAGACCATCCACGAGGGTTAACGAAAACAGTAAGCTTAGAATCCAAGCCTTTTTCTACAGCGCGTGAAGCAGCTTTAGAAAGCTTAGCGAAAGATAAAGCACCAGCAACTGAATAACTGTTAGCTTTCCATAGGTTATATGTACCAGCATTGATGTTAAATAGAGTAGCTGTATTTTCTAGAATCTTGTGGATACCAGCAAATTCATTACCGAAAGCACCTTTGTGATAGATAATATCGCCAGTAGTAACACCAGCAACTTGAGCTGAAGCTGTTACAGTAACTGTACGAGCGTCCATATCAACAGAAGCAATTGTAAACTCACCACGACTTACTGTACCAGCAGAGTCACGAACTTCAATTGGCATACCTTCGCCACCAGCCCAAATTCCAGGAGCCCATTCAGCTGTAGCAATAGTAATTACTTGACCAACAGCAGCTGAAGCAACAGCGCCGTAGCCTTTTTGGCCGTAAAGAAGGTGGATTTCAAGTTTTTTAGACATTGAACGAAGCATGTTAGCAACAATATACTTTGTAGCATCCATGAAAGCGTTTTTTCCGCCAACAGAACGAGAAGCAGCAGTATAACCAAGAAGCGAACGCATAACCATAGGGTTACCACGAACTTGAGCATCTTTAATTACACCAGCAACAGGTGGGTTCAAGTTGAAAGCATCATCATCAGAAGAAGCGAAAGTAACACCGTGCTCCATACCAAGAATTACTGGTTGGTGAAACAGGTTTCCGCCTTGTTTCTCTTTACCAATGAACTTAATCATGTTAACGAGTTTAAGACCTTCTGGGATAAGCTCTTGAAGTTTATCTGCATAGACTTCTTTGAAGAAACCATTGAGGTTACCAACGGTATCAGTTGAAAATTTATTTGCACTAGACATTTGTTATTCCTTTTTTTATTTAATTATTCTTGTACTTTGTACTTAGCGATAACACACAGATCAGTCTGTGATGTACCATCGATTTGTACAGAGATTTTGTTTGCAACTGCAAGCGAAGGAGCGCCTTCCAAAGGAACGATAGCTCCTGTAGAACGAACCAATACCTGAACAGAATGACACTTTGCAATTGGCTCACCAATGTCAAGTGTAATTACTGTATCGGCGATTGTACCGTTAGCAATTGAAACGATTGATGGGGCGTCAGATGTAGCTGCTACTGCATTACACTCAACGACAATTTCTTGAACAGAAAGCTGCTTACCTAATACAGGAGAGCTTTTTGCTTGATACGAAATAGACATATTAATTCCTTTTTTGTTGTTTTTTTATTGACAATCTACTATCTTGTCGCTTACCCTGTTTCGGTACTGCTTAATTCTCAGTTGGTTTACTTTGAATTTGAGCCGATCTACATCATTCCAGCTAAATACACATGATTTATCAACATCAGTTGTTAAAATACACCCTACTCTTTAGTATTTTTATACTTTTCCAACAAATTTCGACCTTTTGCGGCTAATCTAGCTGCATCTTCTGCATTTTGAGGCACAGGTTCACCCCATGCTGCAGCAGAAAGAGCTAATCTAGTGGGTTCTCCCTTGTCGTCTTTCATTGGACCAGATGGATTAGTAAAGAATCGGGTCAAGAATGATCCTTTCCTTCTCATTTTCTCTGGAGTATCAGCAGCTCCGGTAACTCCGGGCTTTAGATTAGAGCCAGTGGCTTTATTATACTTGGACCGACCGGAAGCAGTTAAGCCTCCGGCAGGGTCTTTGTCTTTTTTATTCATCACAACTGATTTTAATTTTTTAAACTTGCTCACTTATACTCCGAAAAAGTCACGCATTGTTTGTTTTTTGTCAACCTTAGGCTCTTCTTTCTTCTGTTGTGCAGTATCTCTTAGACCAGCTTTAACTGGGATTGGAGGTTTAGCCCCGCCAGCAATTCTTTTCTTTCTCAACTTGTCAAGAGTTCCCTTACCTACGATCTGTTCGATCACTTCAGCAGGCATTACTTGGAACATATCCTGAATGTCCTTATGAATATCGTCACGAACAATACCAATTACGTCAGAAGGTTGAACGTCAATACCGTTTTCCACTGCTAACATCATGTATTCAGTCATTTTCTTAACAACATACGGAGACTTAGGTAGGTCAGACGATTCGATTGCCTGAGAAAGCAATTGGTCATAACGTTCAAACTCACGTTCTTCCAATCTAGTAAGCTCTCTAGCTTCATTTTCAGACTTCTCGCGCTCTCTTTCAGCTTTTAACTCTTCGAGTTCACGTTGCATCTCTTCTTTTTCGATCTGTTCTGGAGACTTTTGTGACTGTTCGATCTCTTCTTGTAGGATTTCAGCGGCAAAACGTTTAATGTCCATGCCAATAGCTGGATTTTGCAATGCTTTTCTTGGATTTGTACGCAATTCTTGAATAAAAGCACCCACTTCACGCTCTAACTGGCTATATTCGTTAGCCTTATGATCAGCAAGCATGGCTTTTTGACGTTGTTTAGTCATCCACTCGCGTTGTTTATCATCGACTTCAAAATCTAGGTCTTCTTCAATTTCTTTTCCATTGAATTTAAGCTGTAGTTTTTTGTACTTCTTGATTTCAGCCGGGGTGAGGGACTCTTCTTCCCCTTCTTCTCCGCCTTCTAAATTAGCTGATTCGGCTGGAATATTAGAAATCCCACCGCCTTCTCCGCCTTCACTTGATTCATTCATTAACCTATAACGTGTAAACATATATTTCCTTTGTCCCGCTTGTGTAGGGATTAAGTTAACCATCCATTATTGGGTAGGTTTCTATAAGTTGTTATTTTTTATTAATCGACTGGAGACTCAGGGACATCATCAGACCAGCCCCAATGACCGGCTGGTTTCTTCTTTTTCTTTTTAAAATGCTCAACTTGACGTAGGCGTTTTTCAGCTGCTTCTTTTGTCGTAGCTGTGCCCAAGTTCTTACCTTTTTTAGATAAGACCTTGTATAGTTTCCCAAATTTGCGGACCATACTTAATTCCTCCTGCTATAACCCAGCTACTAGCTAGTATAATAGTTATAATTTTCATTCTTTTGTATTTTGTACGCATGGTTAAGAATTTACCCGCGTGATCTTCTTTTTTTTTAGGATTTCTAAGTCTAATTTTCACTTAATACCTTATGAACATATAAATCGCCTATTCGTCCAATTTCGTAATATCAAGGAATTCAACATCCTGTCTCAATCTCACAACACTATCGTATATACCCAAGTGATTTACGTATATCTTTTTAGCAAATTTTGAACTCTGTCTTGTACAAGTGGTCTTTATTGCTAGAGTAAGGTCCCCGTCTATTGAGATGCTTGGAGGGAAGTCTGAAGCAGTAACAGCACACTTAAAAGAGCCGTCTGGTAGAATTGTGCCTGCTTTTGACACTACGAATGTCTCAGCCCAGTTAGAGTCAGTGGCAACCGTGTATATGTCAAAGGTGTGATTAGCTGATTGCATAACCTCAGTGTCTTTTTCTACATATGATTTTATATGAATCCCATCAAAATTGTCTTGTGCAAACTTTGCCCACACTTGTAGCTGGTAATCTTTGGATATACTGGCAATATGTGACTGAGTAAATAGCACTGAATTATAATCACAGTTTAAAGTAATTACAAGTTTTCTACCCATTCTTAGCTTAAGAGGCTGAGTGTACTTGTTGTTAAGAGTGGACTTAATTCTTCTTGTTGCCATTATAATATCTTCTTTAAATAAAATATCGAGCCAATACGAATACTAACCGCTGCCGTTGTCTCAGACCTAATTTGAACAGCAATTGTGCCTTCAGTTGTTAAAGTCACAACTCCATTACCATTTACAATAAAGTTTGTATTCGCAGTCTGAGCTGCTGCGGAACTAAAATTTGTAGTAGAGTTTAGCTGGTCATACTGGTAGTTTTTGGCAGTTCCCTCGGTGGCTTGTGTAACCATCCATTTTCCAAACGTATCACTAAGCGTTGCAGTCTCTGCCCCAACTCGCAAACCTATACCAGCAGCTGCTGACGTAGATTGGCATATCGCAAAGCAGTTAAACATGTAAGTTCCAGTGGTCAACGTCCCTGAAGTAAGTTCTGTCACGCTTGAGTATGTTACTGTATTTTTAGTTTGATTAGCCGTTCCAATTCTATAAGAGTATTCAACTCCAATAGAACCCCAGTCAGTAGTTAACGGTCCTGTTTTTAAAAATAATGAGTCTCCATTAGTGTTTATAGACAGCGATCCAATAGAAGCATCCACTCCAGAAACAGCAGGAGATGCGTCTACCTCAATGATCTCTATCTCATTAATCGTAATGGAACCCAAATTAGCCATTATCTCATCCTATTAACTACAATTTTCCAAGTTATGTCACAAGAAGCAACGCCTGTTACTCTAATGTCAACAGATGATCCATTGACAATAGCAGCTATGTTGGCAGGACTTAGTGCGGCGTCTTCTGACGTATAGTCTGATTGTACTGTTGGAAGCGATACAGTTCCAGCATTATTTTTAATTCTTAAAGTTCTTTCGTAAGCAACTGATTCATTGCTTCCATTTGTTCTAATTCCAGTCACGACAACTTTAACTAGTTCAACTGAGTTTGAAGCAGTGGCTACAGAAGCCAGTACAGCATTTACTGCGCCAGAAGTTGTAGAGCTATTTGCACTAATATTGTATTTTACATTGTTTTCTTGTAAATGCAATAAGCTGTCTGGAGCATTGCTACCGATACCGAGTCTTGTATTTGCTTCGTCAAAAGCAGAACTAGCACCTAGCTTGATTTTGCCTTTTGTTGCATTGCTTGTAGAACTAAGAGACAAGTCATTAGCAGAAGCACTTCCACCCACTAAACTTTGTCCACCAGAACGTCCTGCTAACAGAGCGTACTGAGCATGGTCATCGTCTGACAAACCAGAGATAGAGCCGTGATCCAAGCCAGCCTGAAGAACGTCAGCAGTTAGCAAGTTAGACACGCCATCGTAACTAAGATTTACGGTAGCTGTATCAGAAATAGCAGCCCCCATAGCGTCTTGAGCTGCCTCATTAAAGTTTGAAACCTGTGAAGCAGTGATATTGATAGAAGTGTTTGAAGCAGAGGTTATTTGGCCCTGAGCGTTAACAGCAAAAGAAGAAACCTGAGAAGCAGAGCCGTATGTAGACGCTGTAACACCACTGGCAGAGATAGCAATCGAAGGATTTCCTGAGACTCCATCTCCATTACTAACAGTGATTCCAGTTCCTGAAGCAATTGATCTTGCTGCAAAAGTGTCAGCAGCAGTCTGAACTACAATACCATTGCTGTTGAAAGCGGCAAGTGCAGTTAACGTTGCATCCACTGGTTGTTTCTCAGAATCTAGTTCGTTAATAGCAGCCTGTACTGTTACAGACGACAAGCTACCAGCTGGTGTGTTAGAAACTTGAGCAGCAGAGTAATCTCCACTCTGAGCAGAAATAACACCAGAGCGACCAAAGACAGAAGTAACAGCTGAAGGAGAGATTTCAATGTAAGTAGAGCCTGACCATCTGTATGTTTTATTATTGTCTATTGCAACGTAAATTACGCCATTTTCTCCAGTAACTGGAAATGAAGCCAAATCACTAAATTCTAAAACATCGTCCACAAAACTAGGCAACTGAGCAGCAGGAACTTTCCCTGTTGCGTCCAAAGTAGCTAATCCAGATGGCTGAGCTTTTTGTGCTGAAATTCTAGCGTCAGCAGCGGCGCTGAAGTCAGTAACTTGAGAAGCAGCGATTGCAATACTAACGTTAGAAGCAGCAGTCAATCTACCTTTCGCGTCAACCGTAATACTTGGCACTGATCCTGCCAATCCGTAAGCTCCAGCAGTGACTGTAGTATCAATCAAGTCAGAGCTTATCTTATTTAAAGCATCGTCATAACTCATGCTAATATTTGATGAGTTCGCTACGATTCCACCAACTACATCTTGAATGTCTTCGGCAGTTACTGTAGAAATAATTGACCAAGCTGTGTCAGCTGAGCCACTTTTTACATACAAAAGCCCAGATGAACCAGAATCAAATAGTGCCAGTGAACCAATAGGAGCAGCTACTCCTAGAATCGCCGATGGATCAGAATCCACCTCTAAAATTTGCTTGTTATTGACCGTTAATAGTCCCGTTATGTTAGCCATTTCATTCCCCCGAATGTTGTTCTATTTGTATAGACCCTTTCCACTTTGTTAAATTATTACTTAAACCCTTGACTTGCATTTTAATCTGAGAACCTTCTGCCAAAAATCTAACAGAGAATCCCCTCTCTTGTACATCAGTAAAATCAGATTGTTGAATTGTAAGACCTGATACCAAGCTATTTTCTTTATAAAACATGGCTGTCTTTTTAAATCCAGCATATTTTCCAGTGTCCAATTCTTTTGCTATAACAGAGAACGTAAGCATAACTGCGCTATCCTCTACTGGACTATACGTATGGACTGTATTCCAATCATTGGAAGAGAATTGATTAGAGATTAGAACAAATCTTTGCAAAAACTCATTCAATCCATCTACAATTTCATCAGCAAATTCTAAGCTCTGTAGCTTTTGTCTAAACCGCTGTCTTGCTCCATCAGATATATTAGACATTATTCTCCTAGAGTTATACCAACAGTTCCAACCCTAGCCTCACCAGATGCCATAATAGTAATTTTTACTACGTAGTGTGTTAAGTCTAATATAGATGAGGCGTTTACAGGAGAAATCTGATAGTACCCATTTACGTCCGGTAAGATTCCAGACTCAGTAATACCAATAGAATTTCCATTCTTGTCATAAATAGTGTAACTTGCTGCACCTAAAACCCCATCGCTAATCATTTCTGAATCTTTGGTACACCATAGAGTTCCCTGAAGCTCATTTGAAGAGCTAATAGAGAATATGGCACGAGACTCGTACTGATGTCCTGCCGCAGAGTGCATAATTGGCAAGTTATAAGTTAAGTTAACACCGTCAACAAGTATAGTTACTTTTGCAGCATAAAAATTATTGTCTAAGTCTAAAATAGAAGCAACAGGTAAGATTTCAAAGAACCCTTCAGCGTCTGGAGCTATCCCAGATTCTGCCATCCCCGGAACTAAGCTGCCATTTCTGTCATAGATAACATAAGAAGCTAGTCCTAATCTTAGTGGATTAGTAATTACGCCCTCACTGTCCGTTACCCAAAAAGTAGCAATTAATTGATTCAAGTCGTCTATATTAAATAGTCCACTGATTGAAGCGTTTAATGCACCAGTAACTCCCGGGCTTATTTGACTAAGGGTTACAATATTATTTTCTCTGTTTCCAACAGCATCTACTGCCCTAACTCCAACGTAATAAGTGTCAGCGGTCTGCAACAATGTACCATCTCCTAGAGAAAATACACTAGCTTGTAATTGGGTAGTAACCATGGATATGTTTACAGCATTGAATATACCAGAGGGTGTACCTGCCTTGACATATACTTCATATCTGATACTTCCAGACAAATCTGTAGCAGCTGCCCACTGAGCTTGTAATTGTCCCAAAGACCCAAGAGTTAGAAACCCAATTCCAGAAAACACTGGAGGAGTAGTATCTAGAATACAAGCCTGAGAGGTCGATTGAACCGTCCCCCCAGTGACCAAGTGATTTCCAAAAACGGTTCCGAGGGAAGTACCTTGTGAGATAGTTCCACCAGAAAAAAGTAAATTAGACATTAACTATCCTTTATACTTGGACGCACATCCACTCCCGGAGGACTTGTGAAGTTATAACGCACTAACGTACCGACAACATTTGGAATTGTACCAAGACTTAACCAAGTTACCCCACCATCTGTGGAATATTGAAAATTGCTTGGATTTGATGTAATACTTTGACTGATAAGTAAAGTACCACTTAAGTCATATGCTCTAAATCTTAAACTAGTAGGAACTGAAGTAGCATACGCAGACTTCAATCTAAATCCAACTCTAGTAGGAACTAGTGTAGATGAGTCATCATAGCTATATTCCCAATTGTCAGACAACTCTTCATTTGCTTCATATACTACAGACAAACCAGCAACTTGAACTGGAGACGATTTCCCAGTAGTCTGGACGTTAAATGTTATTTTAAACTGAATTTGCCCTGTAACAGAAAGCCCTGACAAGTCTTGATAATGATCAACGTACGTCCATCCTCCTGAGATCGATCCAAATCCTGAAGTTCTGTAGAAAACATCAAGAGTACCAGATGTTTGTACTAATTCTTCAAGAACAGTAAGGTTTTTAATCTGACCGTTAGGAATAGAAATTACTTTAGATACGATATAAGAATAATCGGTCAAGCAATCAGATCGCAAATCAAGAGCAATAAGACCACGTTGACCTACTGTGGCAGCTGGTCCCATTACAATTTGCCATCCAGCTTGATTTGTAAAATTAGTAGGAGCTGCTGCAAACTCTAGCTGAGCATTAGCAGTAGGTACTATACCTTCGTAGTAAGAAACTCCCATCTGACCATAAATGGCATTAATTACGTTATTTTGCACTTTCTTGTTTACAACTTTAAGAGTATTGTAAATAAACAAAGCTTGGTCTAAAGAGTCTGACCAACTAGCATGAGTAGCAGTTGGAGCAATAATTTGGTTTGGAGTTCCTAATAAATTGGAAGTTGTTAAACTAGCCCAAGTAATTCCACCCTTAACCAACTCAGACATTAATCCTAAATACAAGTTTGTAGTAGTTGCAAGGAAAATACAAGAGTTTCCATTCAAAAGACTCCCATTAATAGGAGCATTGGTTGGAATTGCTTTGTTTTCGCAGTCAGTAACTAGCACAATACCAGCAAGAGCTGGCAAAATACCAGTTTTAAAAAGCCACTGAGACGGACTTTCTCCAAACGCTCTTCCAATATCAACAGTACCAACGGTTGTTGTGTTGATAGAAGCACCAGCAGAAGTCAACGACACTTCAAAGTCATTTAAACTAGCATTACGAACATAGTAAACAGTGTTTAGTGCCAATCCACCCGGAGCAATACCTGCTGTAAAAATAATAGGATCATTTGCTTGAAACGGATGAGCTGCGTACTGAACCTTACCCGGAGAAGCCAAGGTAATGTTAATAGAAGACGCAATACTATAAGTAGGGGCTACTGTAATATCTCTAATATAAAAAGAATGAGACGCTGCTAAACCACTATGAGTGTACATGCGATTAGATGCTGTATCAATTACTGCTCCAAGAGCAGCGATTTCTGATTTAGACATGTGAAGAATAGCTGAACCAGCAACACCAGTTGTAACAATAGATGGTCCACCAAATGTTAAAGATACTTCAAAGTCATCAGCTAAAGGATTTCTTACAAAATAAACAGTGTTTAAAAGCAATCCAGTTGGAACTGTTCCAGAAGTAAATAATACTTGATCGTTTGCAGCAAAAGGGTGTGCCACATATTGTACTTTTCCGGGAGATGCAACAGTTACAGTCACTGCGGCTGCTGTTTGAACTGGAGCCTCGCAAAGCTTATATACGGCTTTCTGATTGTTCCCACTGGCGAAAGGTAAGGTAGGAGGAGATATTTGAGAAAAGTCTGATTTTGCAATGCTGTTAATTAAAAATGTTCCGCCGTGAGAAGCTGGACCTACTGATGCGGCAGTAATTAGATATATCTTCCATCCAGTTAAGCCAACATCTGATACCTTTAAACTTCTTACAACATGCAATGTAGTGAGTGGGTTATTTGGAATACTTACGTTAATACGACCAACATAAGAATGAGTTCCAGTAGCGAAGTCAAAATCATAAAGGAAAATAGGGGCAAAAGCAGCGCCTGCTGCAATCGCTCCAACAATGAATACTCTATTGTTTTCTGAAGCAAATAAAGTAGAACCCATAACGGCTCCACCAGTGTCTGTTTGAAAATCCATAAATTTAGTAAGAGGTGGGCCAAGTACTTGCTTACTGTCTACAGTCTTTTGAGTAACTCGACCTGCAATAGTGGTCTTGTTCTGATCGTAGACCGTCACAACATTGCTTAATAAATCTAAATTCTTATAACCCATTTTATCTCCCTTAGATAATGACCCAGTTTATGGAGTCCCTTCTATATTTATTTCCAATTAATGTATATGCGATTACTTTTCTAGCAGTTATCCCAGAAAAGGTGTTACTAGTGTAATCTATTTGTGTAACTCTTTGATTTTTAGTTCCAAAATCTGCATATGTTATAGTTTGAATCCTATCATGAGTTGTTAATATTTGTTGTCTTAAGTTATTTACATAGCCAAATTGGGTTCCGGTAGGAGTTCCATCGATTGTTCCAACATTTAGAACACTTAAGTCGTCTAATTTAGTATCAATACTAGCTAAAGTTGTCTCAGTTGCGAATCCTGTAATAGGATTTGTGACTGAAACATTGATATCTGCTGCCCTTAGCTGAGCATCCGTCAAAGGCTGAGATAATCCCGTGTCAACCGGTACTCTTCCAAGGATAGGAGACGGCAATTTAGAGTCAAGAGACGATAATGAAGCGTTCCCAACGTCTTGTTTTGATTCAGTAGCGGCTCCAGTAGGTAGAGCCTGTGGTCCACCAATGGCAGCTTCAATATCATTCAATACTGAAGTCTGAGCTTGTAGTTCAGCTAACGCGGCGGCGTCTTTAACTGCTAAATTTCTAGCAGCATCGACCGTGGCAGTAGTTCCAGTGACCCCATCGCCAATAGAAACGCTATCTGTAACTGAGTCTAACTGCACATCTATGTCAGCATTAACAATCGTAGCTTCAGCGTCGGTCCGAATCCGACCATTAGCTTCGTCAAATGCCCCTTGGAGTACTTGATTTCCGTCTAACCTTGATGGAGGAGGTGCTGCCATTATTTGTTACCTTTCATCATTGCTTGTAATTTAGCCATTCTAGCTGGCGATTCTTTATATGCTTTACGGGCTTTATCTTCAGCTAGCATCATTCTTTCTTCTTCTGGGTTACCGGATTCTGCTGGTTTAATTGCTTCATATGCTTGTCCAATAACTGGAATATCACCAGCTGCTTCTTCAGATGCCATAGCTGGATCGCCTGACATTAGCCCGTAAGCAGTTCCTAGTAATGGAACAGCTCCCATCATCTTCTTTTTAAGAATTCCAAACTTAGGCGAGGAATCACTAGCAATCTTCATTGCCCCACCGGCATTTAACTTCTGAAGATCATCGCCCATCTCAGCGATTAGCTGATCCTTCTTCTTATTAAGCATGTCACGCATCATTTGACGCTGATTAATAGTAGCACCAGCCTTACTCATCTCTAAATCTTTCTCGTGATAAAGCTCGTTGATTCTATTTAATTCTTCTTGTAGCCTTTTTCTGTCGCTCACTTTATTCCCTTTCTTCTAATTTCTTTTTAATATTAGCCTTAGCCTCTCCTACCGTCTTTCCGCCGTATAAACCCTTGTTACCATTGATAGTACCTCTCGATAATATCTTACGGATAAGCTCTTCATCTGAAGCTTCTATTAGTTTTCTACCACCAGTAGGTCCTAAATTATGCATAGCATAAGCATCTTCCACATTAGCTGGATTAGTTTGGGCTAAATACTTCTTCATTAGATCAGCTTGAGTATTCATGTCAGATAAGCTACTAGAGCTTCCCGGCAAAAGATGTTCGGCAGTTGTAGGTTGGAATTGAAATAATCCACGGGCTGATCCGCCCTGTAAAGGTTTGTCAAATTTACCATGTTGAGACTCTATTTTCCCAATCTTTTCAATATCTTCGGTGCTTAATCCAGAATCCTGAGCTACTTCAGAATAAACGTCATCAGGAGTCTTCTCCACGTATGTCGCTTTTCTTCCTTCCAACATTTTCTTCAGGCTTTTCATGTTTATACTCACCCCTAAGGAGCTTGTTGAGATTAATAAAGTTACGACGAGGAGGCAAATCTTTTTCATTCTTTCTCCCTAAATAATTATAGCCTATCAATGAAGATGGACCAGAGGGTTCAATACCACTAGTTGTTATTTCATTGGCTTCAGGGGAAATAAATTCAGTCGGCTGCTCAATTTCTTGAACTTCCGACCGCTTTCCGAATAAATCTAATAACCTAGACCACATATTACTTGTATTTTTTCATTATTTCTTCGTATCTTTTGCGTTTTCGCTCTTTAATATCTTCTAAATCGTCCACTTCTTCCTCTGCTGCCGGTTCCCGCTTAACAGGTTCGTCAGGAGTCAGGGCGTGGAACATATCATTTATCGGATTAGTATCGAGTTTCTTCTCGTCTTTCTTTAAAAGTTTCTTGATCTTATTAAACTTCATATTACTTAGCCCTAGGTTCTAATGCTGGGTTTGGTAGTAGTTCAGCTGGGACCGATGGTTGTCCCGGTAATTGATTTTGTGGAGTTGCTTGAACTCCTGCCTGACTAGAATCCATTGGACCCGGAGGCAAGTTACCTTGAGACTCACCCTGTCCAGCCTGAACTGGACCCGGAGGTAGTTCCCCGCCAGCCGGAGCTGGGGTATTAGGTTGGAGTGGTTGTTCCCCAATGATCTGAAGTAGATCAGGACGAACTTGACTCAACATATCAATATGCTCTTGAATATGATCATGTACCTTTTTAGTAAGGTCTGGGTTTCTACGTAACTCTGGATCAGAGATTACTGAACGGTGTTCTTTAATATGAAGAGCATGTAAATCTAGCGTATCAGCGAATACATCCTTCCCTTCCATAAGCCACTCGTTCTCAGATTGAATCAACATAAGATCAGACATTTGACCTTCAATAATAGAATCTAATGAACCAGTTTCGAGAATCATCATATAATCACGGGCGTCTTTTAATAGACCTTGTTGTGCTAAGTTATTAGCAATCTCAAGTTTCCCGGCAGTAGTCCGAGCCAACGGATTTCCTACGTCTACAATAACTCGTTTAATATCACCAATCATATCTCCAGTAAATTCTTTAAGCAATGGCTTCTTGTTTTTACCAGTCAATGTAATTAGCTTAGGTGTTGTAGCATAATCCTTTAGAATATCTAAAAGCGTTGTTCCGATCTTTTCAAGGAAAGCAACATAGTTTCTTTGAAGAGGAGACTGGAATTGTAATGACATAGACTGAACTAGTGCCAATGCGTTACCTGATCTTAAGCTAGCTTCAGGAGCACCACGAGTTACCGAACTTACTCCAACCTGAGCATCAGCCGCAGCTGAGAGCATTTCCAAGAACTTGAAAGTTTCAGGACTAGAGTTAGTTAACTGAAGGGCTTCCGGCTTTGCGTTACCTTCTACGATATTTAATCCGCCTTCTAATTGGGCAGTACTAATATCAGCCCCACGAGGAACCCAAAGGTTCTGTACGTTGAATGCGTTTTGGTTTGTCATTACAGCAGAATACAAAGAGTTCAATGCTTCTTGAATAGGAAACACATCGTACATATCAGTATAACCATATGGAGTTCCCATAATGTTATTTGGACATAGTCTGAATACTGGAATAGATCGATAAGGCATAGGACAATCTAACAATACAATATCAGCAGAAAGGAATAACAAATATCTACCATCCGGCATAGCTTCGGTCTTCTTATGAAAAAACTCGTATATAGATATGTCGTCAGTGTCATCATTGGAGAATAGAGATAGTCTATGATTGTTCCAGCCATTTTTTGTTTCCATCTTCATAATGTCTTCAGCTTGATCTGGATACTTTGCAATTAGATTATATCTATTTACAAACGAACGAGTCATAACCCATTCGTGACTATGCCAGTTTTCCTTAGTCCCGTCGACCACAACATCAAGTGGACTTAGAAGACTGAACTCTAGCTCACCTTCGTATTCTCTTTCATTTGTATCAGTATTGACATCGTGGATTTCTCCAGCCATTGCGTTCCATTCCATCTTAACATAAGAAGAACCAAGAACGATAGCCATCTCAGCGGCATCACAAACAACTTCTTCAAGTCCTTTTTGACGCATATAATAATCTAGAATACCATTAGCTAGGTATGTCTGAGATAAAGATTTATAATCTGAGTTTACAGCCCGAGCTTCTAAAGTCGGACGGTTAGCAGTAATCATAGCGTGAATGTGTCGTGCTAAGTTACGGAATAAGTTAACTGGCAAACGAACAAGCTCTCCCTGTTCCCCAGTAAACGAAATCTCATGGGAGTTAATTCGACTATCGAAGTTCCCATAATAGTAACGAAACATATCTTGTAGCTTAAATAAATACTGGTTACTTTCAAGAATGTTAAAGAACGTTCTACCCTTGTGAAGAAGGGCAGACGCTGTATCTTCGGACTTTCTAGCTGCAAAGTATTTTAGTGAATCATCGCTCATTTTATATCCTTAGAATTTAGAAAGAACTCTTTTAACTTCAGAAACCGGAACAAGGTAGTTATCCTTTTCTTCTTCAGAACTACCGGCAAATAGAACACCGATAATATTCCCGTACTTATTCACAACTGGAGAACCTGAGTTACCCGGGTATGTAGTAGCAGTTGTTGCATATGATACATAAGATCGGATACATGCGAACTCCATACCATATAGGAATTGTTCCATTGAATTAAGCTCGTAGATTTGACCTTTACATTGTGTTCTAATTTTAACATTATCAAGTAGTTTAACGGTTGAATAACCAACGTATTCACCTTGTTGAACTGATAACTGTCTTAATCCCGGATGACCAACAACGTAATGGAAGTCTCCTTTTTTTGGACTATCGCCGATATCAAGAGGGCTGAATTTTTTATCACCTTGTACTAGACATAGGTCATGTTTATCGTCTTTATAGATAACACGTTTAAAGATTGGTTCACCCAAGTCTTGCTTAACTGCAACCCAGCCATTAACCGCAACTTCACAAACATGTTTATTAGTCATAATAAACTCTTCACCTGAAGCAGCTCTAACAGCAAACCCGGTTCCTCCACCACGAAGACTAGGAGCAAGGACCTGTACTACAGACTCTCCAACTTCCCATCTAAGGTATGAATTATGTAGTTGTGATTGATTAAATGAAATATTTCCAATCATAAAAATAGCAACGGCTGCGAACCCTAATCTCTTAAAATACTTTAGCATTTGTTTCCCTTTTGTTTCTATTTCTAGTTGTTAAATTAACGTTTAGACTTAGGTCTTGTTCCAAATATAGACCTGTACACTTCTTGTGGTGTAGTCTTGGCAAACGTCCCTCTATTCTCAACGTGTAAATCTCTGGTGTTATAACCATATGAAGCGGGGTAAGGATTCTTATTATAGTTTACAGCCCGGGTAAAATAAAGCAGGGCATCAACGGCATCGTAATGTCCATCATCTGGTGATCGATCAAACTCATCTTTAGACGATCGGTCCTTCCATTTACAGTGTTTTATATGTCGTATAAGAGTCTCACATTTAGGATCAATTACTATTTTCTTATTAGCCAACATAACACGTAGCTTATTAATATGAGCAAGCTTATCGTGCTTAGTGGCTAGCGAAAAGTCAACTGCATGATCAGGATTATTCTTCTTGGCATATATACTAATCTCTTGTATTACAAAGGGGTTAATATCAGACACTCTAGCATCGGGCTTCATTAGCTCGTTGGTTAAATAGTTTGTCCAAAGTAATGATTCTTTATCCTGTATCTCTTTAGTAAATACAGGGAGATGAATCTCTTTCCCGTTCTTTACAATCTCATCTTGAATAATAATCTTATCACCGCGGAAATCGTAATAGCCGAAAAGAATAACAGTTAAATCTTTAAACCCAATATCCATAGATACATAGCGACTACAGAACGGAGGAATAGGATACTCTCTTACTATCTCAGCAATCAACTCGTCATCTACTTCCGGTAGAACTGACAATGTTTCATCTTTAATCATTTCACATAGATACTCTCTACGGAACTGAGAATTTAGAACGCCGCCTTTAAATTTAGAGATGATGTTATCTATCTGTTCTTTTTTAAGAAGCGGGTTATCATATACTGTTTTCTTTGTAAGTAACTTATTCTGTTCTGCAATTTCAACGAACTGGACAAAGTCATGATCCGGATCGGGACTTGGAGTAGAGGCAATAATAACACGCCCGCCGGTATGGGTAGTGGTCGGCACTAATACTGACATAACGTTATAGTATAGATTGGAACAGAATCCACCCTCGTCTACTAATACTAAATCTGACTTCTGTCCTCGTAGTCTTTCTGCTGAGTTACCATCTGACCCAGCTAACTGAATCTGACTTCCATTCTTAAAGATATATACAAAACTAGAAGCAATGTATTCAGGTCGTAGGTCTTCTGGGAAGTCTTCAAATATCTGACGAAAGATCGGCTCAAAGATTGTCTTAGCATGTAGCTTAGTATCTGTTAGAATCTTAACAATAACGTTAGACTTAGCTAGACATTCTGTCGCAGCAATAATCCCAAAGTTAAAGGACTTACCTGACTGTCGAGCTAACAACCACACAAGGATGCTGTTATCTGGAGAACTCTTATAAATGTTATACATTTCTTGCTGACCAGAGTGCATCATGAACTGAAGCATACCACGACGTATAAGCTCATGCTTAACTGCTAACTTAGAAATGGCGGGTTTTGCTGCTTCAACCATTAGCTATTTCCCATAGCCTTCATCGCGGCAATCAAATCTTCATTACTTAGATTACTGATAGTGTTCTCTTCTTTCTCTGGTTTCTTAGAGCGCAATGTAACCAATATCTTAGAGTATATCTCAGTCTTCTTTGTTTCTTCTAAAGTCAATTCACGCTGCATAGACATGTTATTAAGTAGAGCAAGCTGCACTAAACAAATAGACTCTTCATCCGGAATAGCAGCATCAAGACTAGAAGCAGGAGCCAATGCCTTGAGTTTAGTATTCTCAATGGTTAGAGTTTCACACTGCCGGGAGAGTTCTTCCAGCTTTTTACGTAACTCATTAATGTTCTTTGTTTGAGATATAATCGTAGCTTGTTGAGCTTTTATATAGCCCTTGGACTCCGACTCAGTTTCTGTGTATTGTTCAGCTAGTTTATCGATCGAGTCATTAGCCATATATTATCTCCTAAATGCAGCAGCTAGTTTAGCTAATCCAGCATCACTAGCGATTGTATTAAATTTAGCTTCCATTGCATCTTGTTTAGCCATAAGCTTCTCTAGCTCAGGATTAATATCTGGAATGCCAACTGGTTCTAGTTTCTTTCTAAAGTAACAGATGATGTCAAACGCAATAAAGCCGACTAGACATAGCCCGGCGATGATAACTGCATTTGTGTGGAAATTGATGAATGAGAGGATAGCGGCAATAGTAAACAAAACGAGGTACAATGCCCTCACCAATTTACTGTAGGTTAGAGGCATAAAAACTCGCTTGTTAAAATATGAGATGTTCCGTTAACTGCTTTATATATTATGTCACTAGACACTTTCAGAATTGTACTGATCTCGAAAGTAGTTGTTAATATTTCCATCGTCTAAATCCTTTTCTAGTATCTAAGTGTAGGAAGTTCTTAGCTAATCCTATACTATCGAATGATTTAGCACATATAGCTTCAATCCCTTCCATCTTACCATCTAAGGGAACCACGTCCGCGGCGTTACCTAACTCATGCTGACTAGCCTTAGCTACAACGGTATTTACCCCAGAAGCTCTAAGGAATGCCTGATACTTCTGACATCTAAAAGCCGAGGTTACAACTAGGGGTTGCCCTATCTCTTTCCGGACATCTCCAAGCTTAGCTACTAAGTTCTTAGATATCCGTTGTTTCTTACAATCAGGGAAGTGACAATGACAAGAGAACTCTTTTGTACTGAAGTACTTAGATATGGAGATGTTCTCCCCTTTCTCCCAGACATAATAATCTGGATTACTACTCGGAGAAGGTTGACTCGTAGAGCTGCTTTTTGACTCTCCAATACCCGAGATCAACAGGGATACAATTTGCTTTGCAGTCTTTAACATATAGTTCTAAGTCCTCTATTAGTATTAATCTAAATTCGCGTATAGCATCTAATGTCTCACTAAACCGACTCTCGCAATAGTCTAGGTCAGCTTCTCCTGACATTTCCTCATCCTCAATACATCTCTGCCAATAGGAGAGTTCCTCTACCAAATTACCAAACATCTCTATTCTAAGATTTCGATCCGGAGTCTGCATGTCTCTTCTCTTTTATTTTGTTTTTAACCTTACACTTATGACAAGTAGGACACTTCCGCCCATTCCAAAGCTTACCCTCAGCGTTCACAAATCGTTTATTAGTGCCGTCAAAAGACCCGACATGCTTACGCACCTCAATCTTCCCGCACCCTCTACATGTACTTAAATCACTATCTTCCATAATTACCCTATGTTTCTATAATAGAGTTGTTAAATATCTATATCCAGCGAAGCTTCCGTTTCTTATAGCCTATCTTATCGTCAATCCCTTTGTCTCCTTCTTCAACAAATATTCCCTAGTTAGGGAATTTGTGGCAAACACCGGTAGACAATACTGATTCCCCGATCCATAGTAAACCATGACGAATTCCTGAGCTTCCGCCGTGGTCTTAAATCGACCCACTACCTTATCCGAATCACCCCTAGCAGTCACCAACCTAACCTCCATACAAGAGAAGTCAGGGGCTACCACAACCCTAGGCTTATACTTCAATGCTCCACGACCCGGGGGTAGCAATTCTCTCCATCCCTTATTAATATACTGATCTCTATAGTACTCACAATGAAGCTTCAATGTTTCTATATCCGGTGTAACCGAAACTATCACTAGTTCCAGAGCGCCTGCCCGGGGCTTATCATTCCACTGTTCATACAATCTAGCTAAACTCTGTCCCATTGAGGTTGTATAGTTAATATAGAAACATCGAGTCGCACTATCCTCGACCACAAATACTGCACATCTAGGTAGCCCAAGAAAGGTATTAATCATTACGATTCCCCCATCTTGTTACCCTGTTGTTTAGTGATCCCAACTGACCTAATCTTACGTCTTAGAAGCTTCCTATTGCGCTTATTAATAAACCCATCCACCATTTCAGGGTAATGAACAGCCCAAGTCCTACCAGTAACCGTATGCTCAAGCTTGTCTACAGACTCACTGGCGATTATAGCATCCTCGTATTTTTTACCTAAAGTGCGTTTCATGTTTCTATTCCTTAAATTTGTTACTCTTTTTAAGATTATCTACATGCCACATTGGCTGCAAATTAGTATAGTGACTTACCTTTAAAAACTCATCTCTATTTGTTAAATCGACACTACTTAGGGGTATAATATGATCAATAGACCAGTGTCCAACTTTAATACCGTAATTGTCCCAAGTCATACCCTCTATGAACTGAGCTTCTAAGTACAGTCTAAGTTCATCTCCTGTACAGCCTAAATCTTTAACTGCTGACCCTGACTTATACCTACCCCTAAGAGCTTTACTTGTTCTAATTCTTAAATTAGCCTTTAATTTACGGACTGGTCCCATATCAGGCTTCTCTTTCCTCTCAATCTTCTTAGACCGACTGGCTGCCTCAGTCCTGACCCTTTTCAAGGCTTCGACGAATGGTTTGAAAGCACGCTTACAGCCAGCCCGCTGAAGCTTATTATACCTAGCCTGACAAACCTTACAAGTCTTTTCCCCATCTAGCTTCTCATGACCTCGTCTGCATTTTCTCAAAACTATCCCTTTATTACATAATCAATGCTATCTACAGTTGTTAATCTTGTCACATTGTATTACTATGTTTTTTTGATTGCACAGCTCTAGATATGTTAACCACTTAGAAAGCCCTTTTTACCCATGTTTCTATATTCACCCACCACTTAACATACTATAATCACATACACCTTGTCAACCCTAATCTCTGTCCTTATATATGTATCTTTTTCACCCCCTCCAAAACTAAGCCACTCCGACTCCAAAAACAACCCCACCCCACTACCCATCTACCCCTTCTAGTTATAACAAAACACCATCTAAAAGAGATTTATACCCC
>Ga0247722_10000050_pt1 | contig 73745 bp, 43 predicted proteins | sample MSEWelMarce3H_FC_FD_189094 | JGI IMG/M metagenome (GOLD analysis project Ga0247722, IMG submission 189094) | Subsurface sediment microbial communities from gas well in West Virginia, United States - MSEEL Well Study Marcellus 3H_FC | ecosystem: Environmental > Terrestrial > Deep subsurface >...
GATATAAACAGCCTACGGGCACTAAAGACAAATACAACAAAGACAAAAGACCAAAAACCAAAGAAAAAACTTTTTTTTGTCCTTGGGAAAAGTTGGGAGAAACGGAGTTTCTCCACTCTTTTTTATTGTTCTTTCAGAACAATAAAATTGACCCCTGACCCGCCCCCTGATGAGGTCCCCACCATGCCTTCTAAGACTTCACGCCTATCTAAGCTCTCTGTCTCAAAGAACACCGCCCTGGTCACTAAGATCTCTAAGGGCGAGGACGCCTTCTTCGCCCGTATAGAGGCGAACCTAGGTCCTAAGTTCCGTATAGCCATCTTTAACACAGACTCTAAGACCGTATTCAACGCCTTCGGCTCGCCTAGAGGCCTCTTCAAGAGGAAGCTCCACATCCAGGCAAACGATATTGTCGTCCTCTCTAGCCTCCCCCAGCCAAATCAGCTATGTGAGATCATCGGACTCCTAGACCGTCAAGAGGCTAGCGATCTCTGTAAACAGGGTCGTCTAGAGAAGGTCATCTTTGCCCCTCTAGACGCTGAGGTGGAGGATGACATCTTTACCTATGAGGCTGAGGAAGAGGTTGACATGAAGTCTCTGTGATTTCTTTGTGATTGTGTAAAATGAGTATTCAGCGCCTCTTTGACTTGGACTTGGACTCAAAGATACGTATCAAAGGTGCTCATCAAAGAGGCGCATAAAAATTGAAATCGCCTACACCCTATTTTTATTAGTCCCCCCATTCTTCCACACAATACCATCAACATGCCTATGATCCGCTGGTCTGATGCTCCCTTTAACTGGCCTGCCGAGCCTGAGCTGGATGAGAAGGTGCTGAACTCTCCTCAGCCCTGCTCTCACGGCTCTGGCTGCCGTTACGACGGCCCCTGTGCCTTTGTCCACAAGGGTGAGGAGGGCACTGGCCGCCGCCTCTTCCCAGCCCGCATGGTGCTCAAGGACGGCAAGGAGGTGAAGCAAGAGGCCGCCGTGCGCCTCATTGGCTCCCCCAGCTTCTACGAGCGCCGCCGTCTGCGCCTGTCCTGGCCTGAGTGGTGCGCAAAGAAGGGCATTAACCAGCCTGCTGCGCCCCCTAAGGCAGCGCCAGCCTTTGCCGACGCCTCTGGAGCATGGCCTGCTCTGTCTGTCAAGCCTCAGGTTCAGGTTCAGGCGCAGGCTCAACAGAAGTCTTACGCCCTGGCTGCCCAGGCTCAGAAGCCTCAGCCTCTCCCTCAACCAGAGGGAGAGGCGCAAGCCGTGACCTACAGCTACTACTCCAACATCTACCAGCAGGCCATTGCCCAGCACGGCAGCATTGAGAAGGCTCTGGCCGTGGCCTGTCAGAACATGAGGACAGCGGCCTCTGCTGCTGCTACTCCTGTGCCTGTCCCTACGGTAGTCCCTAGTCCTGCCGATCAGAGGAACGAGTACGGCCAGAAGCTCTATGACAAGCTGACCGCCTTCAAGGAGGAGATGATGGAGTTCATGCCTGACTGGCCTGTTACCAGCACCCCTGGCAAGATCGCCGGCATGTTCCTTGAGCTTGACGTTGAGGACTGGGACAAGCTGCTGAATGACGAGTCCTACTTTGAGGAGAAGGTCAAGGATGCCCTGGATGTGCTGGAGGCGGCAAAGGCGTATAAGGAGGCAGAGGCGGCAGGGCGAGCAGCAGCAGCAGCTAACTAAAGATCATAAAGATACAGAACAAAGAAACCTAAAAGGCTTACGCCAACAAAAACAAATACAAAAGACAAAAAAGACAAAACTTTTTTGTCCTTGGTAGTGCTGCCACTGTAAGACGAGCATAAAATTGAATTCCAAAGTTCGCCGGCCAAAATACCCCCCACACGCCCTTATAAGGCCCTTAGGCAATTCAACCATGCGCCCTCTTTGGAAAGACTTCTCTTACAAGCCCCATCAGATCACTGGCATTGCCTGGATGCTGGACCGTGAGGAAAAGCCCGAGTCTGGCGGCCTTCTTTGTGACGAGATGGGACTTGGCAAGACGATGGAGGTCCTTGGTGTGATGAAGAACTCGCCAAAGAAGAGGACCCTACTTCTTTGCCCCAAGGCCGTCATCAGTCAGTGGGTGGATGCTGCTGGCAAGAGTGGCTTCAACGTGATGGTGATTGACGGATATGAGTGGAGTCCTCAGTTGCGCAACCCCCTGGCGCCTTACCTCTTCATCACCAACTACGAGAAGATTGTCGGCAGGCCCAGCCTCTTCAAGAAGCTCTGGGACAGGATTGTGTTAGATGAGGCTCATCGTGTCCGCAATGCCAAGTCTGAGGCCTACAGGGCTATCGCTGGCATGGAGCGCACGACTCTTTGGGCGGTCACGGCCACGCCCATTGTGAATGAAGTGAAAGATATGAACAACCTCTTCAGGCTGGTGGGCTTCAAGGCCAACCGTCTCAACTGCCCCAACGACCGCCTGGTGGTCATTGAGGAGGCCTGTCTCCATCGGTCCATGGAACACATGCGTCAGACCCTGAAAGAGCTCCCGTCGGCAGCTATCATCACCAAGGAGGTCCTGGACTTCGCCACAGAAGAGGAGGGAGACTTCTACCGCAGCGTCCAGGGCAAGATTGCCGCACGGTGGAAGCACATTGAGCACGACAGCGCAGAGGGCTTCTCCCTCCTCATGAAGCTGCGCCAGCTCTCTCTTCACCCCCAGGTCTACATCGGTGCCATGAAGCGCAACTCTATCCTCGGCGGATATGATCGTGCTGACTGGGACGAGCCAAGCACCAAGTTCATGGCCCTCAGGGATAAGATAGAAGACACTCCGCTTCCAACCCGTTGGATTGTCTTTTGCCAGTTCCATGACGAGATGGAAATCCTCCAGGCGTATCTGGAGTCAAGTCCGGCAGTCCACAAGGTCTCTCACTACCACGGTGGGCTGACCCAGGAGCAGAAAGATGCTGTCATTGAGGGAACAAAGGGCGAGCTGTCACAGTCAGAGGACCGGCATGAAGTCCTCCTCTTACAGCTTCAGAGCGGGGGTGTTGGTCTCAATCTCCAGCACTTCACCAAAATCATCTTCATGAGTCCCTGGTGGACGGCGGCACTCATGGATCAAGCAGTGGGGCGGGCGGTCAGGATCGGCCAGAAAGAGGTGGTAGAGGTTACCTTGCTTGTGTTAAAAGAAGAAGATACACTAAACATTGATGAGTCCATGCTTGCCAGTGCTGATGGAAAGAGGGGCTTGCTGGAGAAGGCATTCCTCCACGCATCTCGTGGGCTTCGCCTGGAACCTCGTGGGCTTCGCCTGGAACCTCGTGGGCTTCGCCTGGAACCTCGTGGTCTGCTGAAGGCAGAGGCAGAGGCAGAGGCAAAGGCGGCATAGGCCAAGAAACACCATGAAACAAACTGTTACTATAAACAGAATGGAGGGATCAGATACAGGTATTTTTGGTTTAAATCCTTCAACTATGGCGATCGTTCTTATTGTCGTTGTTCTCCTTCTATGGGCATCTTACACATGGTATTATGGTGGTGTGACTGTCCCTCTGCCTTCTTATGCCATTGGCTTCCAGGGTTCTCAAAAGGCAGAAAAGAAGGAAGGATCCGAGGGTTTCTTAGGTGGTCGCTTTAGCTCAGGCAATTCCAATAAGTATCCTAGGGATATGAAACATAAGAGCAAGGGTGTAAAAATGGGTAGCGATGCTGCTTCTTCTGGATTCCCTCGCATGATGCCAGGATATGCCCCAGGAAGCAAGGAAGGCTTCGGCCCAGAAGCTGGGCCATATCCTACACGCAAGGGCGTGGAAGGATTCTTTGGTGGAGCTGCCAACGGTGCCGGCTCACCTTCTTGTCTCCGAACCAGTGCTGAAAGCGCTCAACTCATCGATATGTTCACAGATAAAAAGCCCCGTTTTGATGAGGGACCCGATAGTCTGCGTGAACTGACCATCCTCATGGGCAAGCTAGCATGCTTCAAGAAGGATTTAGTCTCCCCCTCCTTCATTGTGAACGCAACCAAGAACCAGCCTTACACCACCGCTCATGACATTGAGCCTATCAGTGAGACGACTGGACGCTGCTTCTCTAAGACCATCAGTCCTCGTGATCTCACCATCAGCCTTGATAAGTGGAATGATCGTGGTGAGGTGTTAGTTAAGAAACTATGCACGGCATACTCTCTGAACCAAAAGGAAGTTGAAAATGCTCAGAAGCTCTTCAGATTCGTCATCCGTGACGTGGGTGATATCGCAAGGGGTTCTTGCTTACAAGGAGATCCCATGATCGCAGGAAAGCCTGGTCCTCGTGACGCACATCCTTACGAAAACCCTAATCAAGAATACGGGACATTTGACGGTTATTACTAAACCCTTTTTACAAGGATCACACGCTCCACATAGGTGTCAGGCATCTTGAAGTCGCCATTGACGTGCTTGAGTAAGTAATACTCACACATCTTCCCAACCTCCAAGACCTTAACTTCCTTAGACAAACCATCTAACACAAACTCTATGATATCACCCTCCTTTACTGAGCTAAGGCTATTAAACTGATTACGTGATACGGGGTGATACCACTCATCAGCTGTATTCTGACCCCACTCAAGAATTCTTGGATAGGATTCCTTAGTGGCATAGAGTGTAGGCATTCTAGTGTTTGTGTAAAAATAGGTTTAGGTAACAATACACTATACCGCCAAGATAGACCTCAGCATCTTGAAACTGCTCACCCAAGCCGTCCATTTTAGGAAAGGAACACCGCTCATTTGTATGGCATTCTTAATGACCGGTGTAAGACGATAGAGTTGATCCGTGAAATTCACATAGGCGTATGTCGTGTCTAAGTCAGAAAACGGGAACACGGCGACGCCCTTGCTGCTATTCACGTTGTTATGAAGATTCCAATACCAACTTTTGACCCAGGTGTTGATTTGTGTAGTAGAGTATCCTGTGAGAACCATGGTGGGATGCTCTTTCAGATACTGCTGGTAATGGGCTTTACACACATCGCAAGGAATCATCTCGCCCGTGAGACGGAAGAACTTCTGCCATTCTCGTATCTCGTCAGCCAAGATAATACCTTGGCCGGCTTTTTGAGCAAGGCCGTGGAGAATTTTCCATAAGATTGGGCCCCAATCCGCCGTCCCTGGATAATTGGGAACGGGGATTTGACAAGCACACGGCATTCTTTATATTCGTTTAAGAAGCGAATATAAAGCATAGGACGCATTAGACTGACTGCTTTGCAGTTGGTCAGGATAAGAATTTATAATACCAGGGACACGAACACGAAGAGACCCAGGATCTGCATGAAACTCTTCGCCGGACGCACGCAGGTGAATAGATCCACGATTACACCGTTCCATAGAAGCTTTCCAATGAGAGAAAGAATCGTTAGAACTAAGACAAAGGTGATTAACACCGTGGCCAGCTGGATATAGCTCTCTCTCTTCTCCTTGCTGTCATCACCACTCACAAAACCCTCCAGACTGGCACCAACAAAGCGCTCAATGATCTTAGTCATCTTCTACTTAGAGTTTTATAGTTTCTACTAGAGTTTCTCGGAAAACGGGAGACCGTTTTTTGGCAAGAAACTAGAGTTTCTCAAAAGAAAGTGTCTCCATCGTCTTCTTCCCCCGCTTCTCGGAAATGAAATCAATTGCCTTCGTCGCCGCCTCATCAGACTTCAGATGCTCGGCCAAATACTCCTGGAGAGACTTCTGAGACAAAGAACCCTTTGACTCACGCTTCTTATAAAGAAGACGCCCACCAGACTGCTTCAGATCCAGAGCACCGATACTATTCTTCTTCATCGTGCGCAGAATCACCTCCTCAAGCGCCTTCATCCGCACGTTCCTCTCCCTGATCTGCTCCTTCAAGGCCACAGACTCCTCACGCACCTTCTTCCACGCCGTGATAAGCTGAGGAAGCTGCTGAAGCTCTACATCGGCATTTGGTGTAAGCTCTTGACTGGTACTGCTAATGGTGCCTTGGTTCATTACAGTATATGTGTTAAATGGGTTTAAGTGAGTTAGTTTAGACATTAGGCGCCTCATCCTCAACAACCTTGCCGTCCCTGAGATATCCTACGAACTCGCCTAGAGGATCATCGTCCTCATCATTTCTCTCAAATACGGAACTATTGCTGTCTACCATGTATAAGTCACGGCCGTCCACACGAATCTTTCTCATGTCAAACGCCTCATCAATTCCCAGATCCTCGTAGGATCCTGTAGGCTGGGCTTCGTCCTCTGCCTCTTTTGACTCACCCTCTTCCTCAAGCTCAGGCTCAGTCTTGCTTTCCTCAGCCTCCTTAGACTCAGATACTTCTTCCAGAGGAGCTAGGTTTCCTGCTAGATTGGCAACGGCATTCACACGTCCAGGAGTCGCCTTAGTGGCCACCTTACGTGTCTTGGTAGGTGGCTTTGGGCAACTCTCCTTCCAGAGTTCTGCGATTCTTGCCCTCACTTGAGCGTAAGGAGCTTTACCACCTAATTCTGCCTCTACCTCTGCCCTCTTTGACTTTAAGAACTCATTAAATGCCTTAGGACCGCCGGGACAGCTTGCCGCTTTCTTTACCTTCCTGGTGCTGTTCACAGCAGTGAGAGGAGCAGCAGCTACCGCAGTAAACTGAGGAACTAATGTCGCTGCCTTCGCTACCTTAGTAGCCTTAGTAGTCTTTGTGGCCTTTGTAACAGGGGCTTCTGTTGTGACAGCTTCTGTGACAAGAGGAGCAGCAGTTACCGCAGTGGCAAGAGGGGCAGCAGTGGTCGCAAGATTCTCTTGCTTCTTCTGTTCAACCGCCAGGGCAAATTCCCTCTTTGATGCCGCCAACTTTGCCGCTGCCACTAATGCGTTTTTCTCAGGATCCACGCAACGAGCCTTTACTAACTCAATGGCCTGCTCTAAAAGATCAACCACCCTATCCCTCGTGGTTCTGCGTGTATATGTTCGCTTAGTTGCTGCTGCCGTTTCAGACATTTCTAATTTCGTTCAATATAAATAAATTTGATTTGAACAGCGCCCTTGGACACAAGTCCAAACATGGATAGAATGACAAAAGGCGTTGAACTCGCTGAACAAATTTGGTGGTCTCTTGCGAAAAAGATTGTCTTCCTCGCAGGAAATCTATATAACTGGGATGAAGATCAGTGGCGGGATGCCAATGAAAAGTTCTTGCGTCCAAACGATTATAAGGTGATTATTGGTGATTGATGCTAAAAAAATGAAACTATATGCCCACCTTTTTGACAGTCCCTCCACATACAACCATGGGTCAGATTTACAGCTCTGATTGCCTTAACCTGAAGCTTCATCTTTCCTCAGAGAACTATGCCAAGCTCATAAACGAGACGTATACGGTGATTCGCACGAGCGGAGCCCTGGAGTCGGGCTTTCATATCCCAAAAGAGAGGTGTGAGTGTGACAAGGGCGGATTCCATAATCCCTCCAGCGCAACTCGTATCGCTGGAAATGGTCAGCTACGGATGTTCCTGGCATCAGATCCTGTAGTATGCGCCGAGGGTTGCGATCAGAAGCACACACATAATGACCACGTCTGTGGCTGGCGTGTCTGTTGTGAAGGAGAGCGCACTTTCTGGCCTACACGACTAGTCGGCGAGGAACGAGAGGCCTGGTTCAAGTGGCTGGATGAGGCAGTCTCGCAGATTGACTTTCCCACCCATGAGAGTCGCCAGAAACACCGAGATGAGATGGAGAGGAAGCGCATGGATGCCGATGCGGCAGCTGCTTTGAAGGGTAAGCCTTAGGGTTGTGTTAAATGAATATTCATACTCAAACCAAACAAAAGAAAAATTTTTTATGTGCTCTACACGACAGGAAAAGAGGGATCCATCTGAATACCGCACTGGCCAGACTGGCCGAAGGCGGCACCACGACCCAGGAGAATATAGCCCTTATCACCCCAATCAGCGCCCCAAGAATTCTTCACCTTGTAGTAATCCTGGCCTGCGGTATTACCATAGCCCACCAGAAGAACACCGTGATCCAGGGAAGTACCACATGGCTTTGTCATCACACCGCCACTGTAAAACTGGAAGGAGTCCTGATCCGCCTCCACCGCCACAGAAACTGGCTGCTGAACCACCGCCGTCATCAGCGCCACCTCAGAGTTCTTCGGCACATCCTTGAAGCCAGTGAGGGTAACGACAGAACTCACATTCTTACAGGTGTTAGGACCAGTGGCGGTGTAAGGATAGGCCTCATCAGTACCCAGACCATTGCTCACCACATACTGAAACGCCTGGTCCATGAGACCGCCATTACATCCCTGGTTTCCCTCAAATGTAGAACAATCCACCAGCTGCTGCTCGCTCAGATTGTAGAGCACCTTGTTCTTGAGTGCCCAAGCGCCCTCAATAGCACCCGTGGAAGAAAACGCCCAGCAAGACCCACACTGCCCTTGATCCTTCACAGGCGTCACTACACCCTCAGTCGTCCAATCCACGGAGGCAGGAAGGGTGGTGGCAGGAGGAGACCAGGCTGTGTTATTCACAGGATAATAGGTTCTGGTATATAGTCTCTTAAACTCCTTTGCCGTCAGGTCAGCGAACTTATTGATCTCCATCGTCCATGTGTTAGAATGAGTATTGTGGTAATGAATCTTCTTCACATTGGCGTCAAAGACAGAGGTGCGGTAATCACGCTCCGTTGCGCCAGCATACTGCTTCCCATGGAACTTCGCCCAGCTGTTGAAAGAGTAGGTGGCATTTGCTAGAACAAAAAGGGATACGGCTGCCAGCATTTCTATGTGTTAGACGCAGATGGATTTTAGACCCCTGTGTAACGAGTCGGATACATCGAACGATAGGCATATAGACGATTTGTCTCACGAATTTCACCAGTATTCCAGCGGAATGCTGCACCCAAAACGCCATTATTGTAGCAGACAGTCACACGAGGAGACTCTGGGCCTACACCCCAACCAGGCTGGGTCTTTACTTCTGTGTCATAGTCAAAGACATGCCACTCACGCAGATAGCCAAACTCGCCAATCTTATCACGATCAGGACCAGGTGGGTGCCCACGAGCCCGAGCATTTGAGAAAGGATTCTCAAAGGTATGTGTTCTGAATCTGCCTCCAGCCACAGTGCCTTTTACCGTGGCAATGGCAGCATTCCAGGTGTTCTCCGTAGATGGGAACCAGTGTGTAGCATACACAGGTAACATCCTCACATTTCCCAGAACACGACTAGACAGCGAATTATCGCCAAAGCATCCCAGATCCCTGAGTGCTTCCTCGGCCCTCTCCTTCAGCAAAGGCACTTTATATACTGGATGAAGGGCACCTGCCTCATTCTTTATCTCATACACATCACCCAGATTATCCCTCGTCGCCCGCCGAACATCAACCTTTCGCATACTCCACTCGCAGGCAAAGTATTGCTCATAGCTGATGCGACCTGCTGACAACTCAAATGTCTTCTTGTGACCATAGACACGAATCGGCTGGAACCCACTGGCATACCTGCTGTTGTAGTGATTGACACGCTCCTGGGCCTGAGACAGAATGGCATACTGGCAAGCAGTGCGGTAGTCGTGAGTGGCATACATACGATCGTGGCATGCCCACTCAGTGGATCGTGAAGAAGTCTGATCCATAACAATGAGGATCGGCACATCCTTGGCGGTGGTAACCCAGTAATTTCGTGAAGACCACTCAATCTTCCTCGGCTGACCCCAATCGCAATCACCCTTATCAACCCAGATTTGAACTCCCCTAAGCTCAGGTATCTTATCAGAGTTCCTGAGAAACTTGTAGATCTCCTTATCATTCTTATTGCGACCATCCTTCTTAGTCAGACGCAACGCAACAATATTCCGCCCGCCGCCAGAAGATGTGCTGGCCTTGAGGCCTGCGATAATCTCACGCCCCTGTTCGGTAAGAGCCGGCACAGGGTTCATTGTAAAGAATGGTTTGGCCTCAGTCACTAGGTTCTCATCCAAGAAACGGGCAGGACCACAATATGCCTCTGGTGGCGTATACTCCACATGGGTTCCATATAACATATCATCCAGCATCTCTTCCTCATCTGCCGAGCCAATATCCCTAGAGAAGAGCACCTCCTGTGGCGTGGCACTGTAAAGGATAGTAAAGACTTCTAACATCTCTCGGATCTCCTTATATACTTTTCCCAAGATCTGCTTATCGCCAGATCCGTGATCACACTCATCCAAATGAGTAATCACCTTCTTGCCCATCTGGATCTGGGCCCGTATCCATTTCAAACAGTCTCCTGCCGCTGTCGCCTTGGTAATAGAGAATACCTTCATATTGTGCTGGGCGAGCTCCTTACGTTGATCCTCATCTGCGGCACGGTGCCAGGCAGATAGGAACGCATGAACACGAGGCGACGTATGACTCTCATCACGTTTGGCCATATATTCAACAATCTCACGCTTACCAGACTTGACAGGAGCCCTAATAACTACACGGCGACAAAGGGGATCTTCAAGAAGTGGAACCAAGGTTTCAAGCACAAAGGTCGCCATATGAGGACGATATGTTTCAAACTGCGCTACAGTCCATGGTTTCTCAGGAGGAGTAGTCATTTAAGAGTTTGGGGACTTGAGTCATTGGTGTATACCTAAATCATTTTTTGTCGAATCATCTAAGCAAAATACAGCTTCAGCCTATCACGAATTCTCCCACGACACATCCCACATTCATTTACCATCTTTTTAGCACAACCAGAACAAAAGGTATGACCACAAGGACTTATCGCCGTTCCAACAGGTTCTTCTAGACAGATGGCGCACAACGGTTCATGTGTCTCCTTCGTCGCCTTGAATATCTGAAGCGCCTCTCTCAGATACAGATGGCGCTGATACAGGCGGATCACCCTCTTATATGTTTCTTCTATTTCACTTTCACGAAAGGTGACCATCACATACTTTTCCAAGGAAGCAATCAATTCTGGGGTAGCCTCATTATCTTGAAGGTCCATCATGCTGGATACTCGCTTTTGAACCTTGTCCATTTTCTCCAAAAACATCTTGAGGCGATTCTCTTCTTCTAGCAACTGCTGCCCTGTTTTCACATACATTTCTCCTAGCAGATTCACCTGTTCCTTGATTTGTGTAAGAGAGGATTTTCCCTTTGTTGCCAGGGCATTGGCAACTTCATTTACAATGGAGGTATCAGCGGTACCAGATTCATTATATATTACTTGACTACAGGTCTTGATAGCGGAGACATCAACTTCTTGACGGATGGCATACTTGCGAAGAATAGCCTCAACGGGTCCAATGATACTATGTTCAGCGACAGGGCGTGCTAAAAAGGATAGGATTTTCTCAGTTTGTTGCGTCATCATCTCTCGGAGACGTTTCCTCCATACAATTGGCGGGTGTGTGTGAATTGCCGATTCTTTCAGATGCCTGGTGAGAATACTCTGACATACCCCTTCAATGGGAAGGCTGGGAACAGGCATCTCAGCGTCCTGGAAATCTGCTGTAGAAAATCCAGAGGCGAATCCATGTGTTGATAAAGCAAATCCTTGGACTTCAGGGGGTGTTTGACTATATGCCGTATGAGCTGTATAATTTGACATACTTGATTGTCCTGAATATGGGTAGTTTGACATTGACATGTTTGACATGGTTGACATTCTTGAAAGGGCTGACATGGTTGAAAGGGCGGCCGACATGGTTGAAATAGTTGATATGGTTGAAATAGTTGAAATATTTGACATTCTGTTAGAATAACACATTGTCAAAGCATGGTTTTATCCGCTTTTTGCCCAGATATCTGGCTTAGCCCACCCTGTGGCTATAAATCCTCAAGACGAACATCCTCCTCATACTTCGTCTTTCTCTTCTTCTCCCTCTCAAGCTGCTCCTTAATCTTCTTCTTCTCAATCTCAGCGATCGCCTCCTTCGTCAGAGGGACATCCTCGTCTTCGGCTTCCTCGTCCTCATCCTCCTCGCCCTCGCCGTCCTCAAGGTCAAACAGATCATCCTCTTCCTTGGCACGAGCTGTAACACCATCATTCTCAATGGCCGTAAATAGGAGCTGATTAATCCCATCCAATTTCTTGAGCTTGCTATACAGCCGAGAATCCACGGTTGAAATGATATCGCCAACCTCGGTATTAGATGCCAGAGAACCCGTCGTGGTAAAGGACAAATCACGCACACTGATCAAGACAATTCCCCCTGTCTCAACCCAATCATTCTTACGAACACTCCCTGCCAGCTTACACGTCCGCTGCTTGGAATCATTACAAAAAATAACGAATCTACGATCCCCAACCGCCTTCAAGACACGACCAAACATCTGCCCATCCGCCTTATTACACTCCACCATCAAAATCGTATCATCGTCCCTTGACACACTTTTTCCCTTCTTACACCCCTTTCCTCCATTCTTATTGATAGGCATCCTAGTTAATCTGTGTAAAAAAGGTTTAGGTTGGGTTTAGATTGTTTCTTTGGCATCGTCCCAATCAATGACATCGGCATATACGCCACCAGGAGGATTTTTACGATATGGCACATATCCGCCCTTTTGTTTTAGCTTTCGTGTCTGTCTGGCCTTTTTCATGCGCCACAATTTCCTAGAAATCCTACGAGCCACATTCTTCTTGAATGTCCTGGAACGAAAGACCGTCATCTACTTGTCAGTGAAGAGAATCATGCGAGGAGGTTCCATGGAATTGGCGAAATCGGCCAACAATTTCCGAAGCTCCAACTTGCTCAGCTTATCAATCTGACGCAGTCGTTGAGCGTCAATTAATCCGGATGAAGGACCAGAGCTCTTCAAGAAAGCCTTGATGCTCTCATCATTATCCCGCAGACGGAAAGTGTGGTTCTCCAGCCCAGTCAAAGGAAGCCCCTTTCTCACCGCCCAAGCGATCTTGTTTGGACAGTTCCGTGGGCTATGACCATACGCTACACAGACAGGACAATACATCGTCCTTCTCAGCTGACATTCCAGGCGGGTATGAGGGATAGTAACGGTGTGTAAAATGGAACTACAATAGCTACACATTAGCTGTACAGTGAGTAGAGACCTTTCCAATGTCCGCCCAGCATATTCACTTTTTTTTTCAATTAAGAGAGCAAATTAAGGTATACCATTGGCAGACCTATCTTTACTCCCGTCACAAGGCCACCGACGATATTATCGCAAAGCTGGATGAGCACATTGACCTCTTCGTGGAAGTCTATATGGGCAAATACGGCCGTCCTAACATTACACGCACCACCAACACGATCCAGATCAAGAACATGACTGAGAAGAGCGCCTTGAAATTCATTAAGGATGGTCTGGAACATATGATCGGACCCTTTTCACGCTCTATCAAGGCCACCGATACCGACCTACTCAATATCCGTGATGAGATGGTGGGGGAATTAAATCAGCTTTTATATCTATTCACTCTCAAATGAATTGCGAAGCGGTAGAGAACTTTGTGTTAAATGGTCGTATGGTGTGGACGATGACCACTGTTGGTTATACCAAGTATACCCTGAATCTCGTAACATGGCTTACTACCGTGGCGAAAGTTCCGTGGAAGCTCTGTATCGTCTGCTGTGATAAGGAATCAGAGGCATTTTTCCGGCGTGAAAAAGTGCCCTATGTTTCTTGGAATGGCGACAAAGTCAAGCGGACCCAAGACGGTATGGCGGCCTTTGGGACACCTGGTTTTGAAAAATGTAATCGTCAGAAACTTTCTATCTTAGAATGGTTCTGTATGAATTATTCTGCCTGCGGCATCACACACAGTCTATATCTGGACGGCGATATCGTGGTTCGCACGGATCCTTGGCCTCTCCTCGACTTCACCACCGATCTCCTCTTTCAATGCGATTGCTTTGGACCTGAGAATCACGGTTCTCCTGAGAAAGGCAACTGTAGCACAATCTGTTCTGGTGTCATCGCCACACGGCATGTCCCAGGTCAAGAAGTCTTATATCAATGGGAACCGGCACTTTGGGAGAAATCGTCAAAGCAAGACCAGCCTTTTATTGGCAGCCGACTTGATTCCACCAATACCCCCTATACCATCTTAGAACGCCGCCTGTTTGGGAACGGGGCATGGATGAAAGCGGGTTCGTGGAAAAACGAAGACTGGTGTCTCCTCCATTACAACTATCTCGTTTCTAGCTCAAAACGAAGTGCCATGAAAGCAAATAATCATTGGCTCATTACCTATTAGAGGATGTCGAGCAATGATATATATACAGAGGCAACGGGGATTATCACTCAGTTTCCTGTGTATAAAGTGAGGAAGGATATGTCCAGTCAAGAATATACGTCATACAAACTTGACTGGGAAACATTTAATATGATCTGGACCTATGATTACACCATTAAAACTTTGAATAAAAACGCCTCAGTGTATGGTCCTCTTTCTGCCTCAGCGATCATACCGCCATACGAATACAAATCCCAAGGGGAAGTTATCTCGTATATTCGTGGACTAGAATCTCACGTTAGCGCCTATCCTTCATCAACGATTCTCTTTACCACAATTCCGATAAATCTCAGCACTTTTAACAGTCTGAGCACCATCTATGGCCAAGAACAGGCGGCGACAGCAAGCACGATCGCCGGTCTCAGCACAGTGGCAGGAGATCTTGTGGTATTTAATCATAATCTATCCACCCTCGGATTATTCAGCACGATTGATTCCTTCAGCACACTGAATGCTGATCAAACATCCACTCTGAGCTCCATCATCAGTCCCGCCGATAGGAGCACGTTCTATTTTCTGGATGGGGAGACATATTTGAGTTCTGTGTTAAATGGTCCTATTCCATCTACGATTGAACCTATTGGGTATTCCACCGTCGCCATCTACATCTCTTCCTATGTCCTGGATCTCACGCCGCCGCCAACATTTTACTCTTACCTTGCCTCTTCTATCGTATCAACGACTCAGGGAAATCTCAGTATTCTTGCCTCCTTAAGTTCACTTGATGGATACAATGAGATATATTCCTATTTCCCGCCGCCGAATGTAAGCACCTATTCTTCCTTGAGCACGTTGGAAAGTCTGAATGTTAAATACTCGTATTTCTCGCCAGCGCAGCAAAGCACCTTATTCTCCTTATCCAATACGTTCCTCTATCCAGAATCTAGGCTGAGCACCTATGTCTCACTGAGCAGCTTGGCATCCTATAGCACAATCTATCAGCCTCTCCCTTCTAGTTGTACCAGCACCCTCAATTCGTTAAGCACCATCGCCAGTCTCAGCACCTTCTATCCAGCCCTTTCCCCGTCAAATACGAGCAGTCTGTTTGGCCTGAGCACCACCCTCTCTTTCTATGAATATATGAGCACGGGAGCTATACAGCTTGGATCAAATGATCTGAGCACCTTTTACACCCTTTCTTCTTACAGTTATTTCTTACCACCTATGTAGAAATGAGCCTGGAAGCGACACCAAAAATTCAAGTTCTCCCCACTGGAGGATATGTGAGCACCTTATTTACCTATAATACTGTTGCTTATCAAGCGGCAGCCAACTCCGCCTATTTCGCCAAGAGCACTGCCGATGCCACTTATGCGGTGACAAATCCTGGTAAAGTCACCACATTCAAGTCTTACGATGAGAAGATAAAGTATTTGATTGGGAGGTATTCTGCTGCGTCATGTTCAAAATAACTTGTTTCATACTTTCGTTGAGATGGATCATGTAATCGCCCAAATAGGCTATCACATGAGCATCTACCACCAGAGGTCGCTTTGGATTTGGTTTGGGACTTTGCTGAGCTTGGCTAGGCTGAGAATTCATGGGACTGCTAAACCGCCAGGCAGGCGGCCTCAAATTTATCCGATGTCATGTGCTTAAGAAGAGTATTGTATTTTGCGATAGGAGGAAAGGTCATGCCAGAGTTAAGCTCCTCCTTGATCTTGTTAATAATGCGCACGGCACGCTCCTTCAAGGCGGCATCCTGGCACATGGCCATCTTCTTCTCCATAAAATCCACAGGAATCTTCTTTAACACAAGATCCACAGAGGCATTCTCCCTCCATAGACGCTTATTCATCCTCACGACCGCCAGCATGTCAAGATGAATATGGGCATCATACATAACGGATACGAGGATCTGCTGGAGATTCTCAAGGCTGAGGGAAGAGATATTATCCAGAAGCTCGGCACTGATCACCGTCTTCTTGTTCGTCTTGTTCAAACCGAGGATATTATGAATAAATTTGCGGCGAATATCATCAGTTTGCTCGGCGGTCAGAGGACTGCCTGGCGAATTCCTCGTGTAGATTCTCGCCGTTAGCAAGGTGTTGCTGTGGGCAAAGGTGCGGGGATAGCCATTGTCCAGCCAGAATTCAATATCCTCCAGGAGCATCATATTCTCGCTCTGCTCAAAGATGTTCATTGCCTCTCCACCCACAACGAGAATCCTCCTCAGCTCTGATATGGTGAAATGAGGCGTGTGTCCCCCGTGGCCGTCAATGAGGATGAACCGCTCGGCAAAGACATCCAGAAACCTGGTCAGCTCCTCCTTCTTGTTATAATCAACCACGCAAATCACCTTCTTGCCTGGGAAGAACTCATTGATATAATCCACATTTCGCTGAAGACTGCCTTCAATGTCCCAGCCATTACAGAAGAAGACGTCAAACTGATGGAACTTCTCAACATTGGGAATTCCACCGTGCTCCAAATCGCCTGCTCCGACCATCAGTGAGAGGTTGGTCTGTAGGTCAGCGGGAAGGTCATTCTTTGTGATGGGCGTTGAAAAGTCCAAGAGGTGCTTGTCGGTGGGAAGAGTTGGAGAACGCATTTGGGGGACTGGTGTTGGCTCGGTTTGTGGGCAGCAATTTTTATTAGCAACGAAATTAGAATGTGCTTTTGTCTCACTCGCCTGTGTAAGATTCTATCCTCGTTTCTTCCTACCATGGAACCAAAGCGTGATGTTTCGTTCATTACCGATGATGGAGAGCGCACTATTCTTCAGGATATGATCAAGGCCGTGGATTCTGTTGGTGCTTGGAGCGCCCTACGCTCTAAGAGTCTTTCTCAGGCAATCCTGGCAAAGATTCGTTCTTCTATGACTCACAAACACGATGATGAGACGTTCGGCCTCCTCTTACAATTATTAGTCCATATGGCATCCAATTGGAAGGATTGGGTGGAGAAGAGGAGGATGAATCAGGAGTCTGATAAGGAAAATAAGGAAGTCTTTGATACATGGAAGGCCAAGCACAGATGGACAGAGAATTCAAATAATGTTTTGCTTTTAGCTTATCTTGAGAATATCTATGCTCTGAGTGTTGATCGTGGCTTGACCAGTATTCAACGCTTACAATACGGCGTTGAGAAGATTATTTTTGAGCTGGAAGTGGCCATGGCGAGAATTGATTTAGAAGATATGATTCCTTACAAGAATTATTTAGATGAAATTGGCCTGAGCAGCGGAAACGAGGAAACGAAAAAGACTTTCCAGCAATCTCTTGAATATAAGTTGGAGATTTGTAAGCGTTTAGATAAAATTCATCTTCCTATCAACTACCAGCATTGTAAGAAGCGCTGGGCCGAGAATAAGAGGTATATTGAGGCCTGCGAAGAAATGAGGGCGAATATGGAAAAGGAATACAAGCTCCAATACGAGGCCCTTGAAGTTGCGCTACAGACAAAGGATATCTGTGACGTGGAGAGGGCTCTGTATAAGCCACTGGTGGATATGACGAGAATTCGTGCGACGGATATTTACAAAAAAGTGCTTGTGTTATATGAGTCTCTGCGTCAGGAAGAGAAGATGGATAAGTATACCTAAGCTTTTTGGATTTCCATAAACTATTTACTAGTTTTGGTGATCAAGACCTTTCAGGTCGCTGTATCTCAGCCGCCTTCGCCAGAGCGGCCTTGGTTGCCGTATTAAGATTTTCCCTATACTCTGCCAACGAAGCAAGCACAGCTGGGTCCTTGTCCCAACCGTCCTTGAGGCTGATAGAATTTTCTGTGGCTGTGGCTGTCACCGTTCCAATTGGTATAGTTGTGCCATAGATATGTGCGATCTGACCTTCAACGCTATAAGGAACACCTTGAATTGTAATAGTCTTCATTTGTGGGACTGATTATTTTAGGCGGCTTGGAATCACTTTTTAGCATCAGGCTAAAAAGTTAATTATCTTCTTGATTCGGCAAAGCCGAATTAAGGGGATCACTTTTTACTCATAATCCTCCTCATCCTCCTCATCCTCCTCATCCTGCTCATCCTCAAATCGGCAGACACGCTCAGTATATCCCTCTGGAATCACCCCCTCCATGGAAATACTCTCACGAGCCCATTGTCCCACCGTGGCATCTCCATGATAATCACCGCCTCCACGACCATTCCCTTCCACAGTCAGCAAACTGAGAGGATGGATCTTTCCTCTAGCTGGCATAACCACATACTCCTTCTGTGTGTGATTCACAATGTAGGGGAGATGCTCCATGAACTCCTCATTATAATAAGGCTGACTATCCCCCGCCATAGTATAAAGATTCTTGTCCTCTCCAACCTCTGAATCGGCATAATCCCCTGCCCAGACCAGGCACTTCTTATAGAATTTGCCCCCAGGTCTGATAGCACGCTCAACAGCACGCATAAACTGATTGCGCACGTAAGAATGCTCAGTTAGCTTTGCCCCGTTGTTATACATGCCAGGACAGATCCAGGCAACAATCTTTCCCTCATGAAGAATAACAGCCTTGTAATACTGACCCATGTTAGACTTTGTGTTAAATGGATTGTTAGGTGTCAATTTTTATTGGGAAACAGAGTTTCTGAATAAAAATAGAGTGGAAACTCTGCGTGTTTGGAAGATCTATAGTTCGCCGAAGGTAACTGCTCTAGTTTCTTGAAACTAGAGCTCGCCGAAGGCCTGCTTTAATGATTTATCGTTAAAGTTCGCCGAAGGCCTGCTTTAATGATTTATCGTTAAAGTTCGCCGAAGGCCTGCTTTAATGATTTATCGTTAAAGTTCGTCTCTAAAAGGCCGATTAGGGAGCAGAAAGACATCATCGTCAGGCAAGAGGAACAGAGACCTCATATAGAAGGTTACGACCAAAATACATCCTACAGCAAGAATAAGATCATAAGACATCACTACAATTAGATGGAGATATGTTTTTATACCCCTGGTCTTTCAGGACTAAATCTTAACCCTGAAGGAATTATTCCAAGGACTAATTCCTAAATCCTAACCCTGAAAAAACTACTTGCCCTTAATCTCCAAGAATAATAGGTCAATCGCCGAATCTTAGGCGCTCCTTCAATTTCTCTCAGCCCATCCACAATATCCCAGAAAGATGCCGTATAATTTCTGCGTATGATATTTCTGATACGTGTTATGGCGACAGATTTAGACAAAAAGGCACGCTTTGTTGCGATACGATTAAATTCTTGAGTCGCCACTCGTTTCTGATCTTTTATGAACTGAACCGATGGGTCTACAGTCTGTAGATATCTGGTGCGAACTGCTTTGGCATCCCTGTTAAAAGCACGAAATGCCTTGTTATATTCGGTCGTTGCCTTCTTATACGCCTTAATATCTCTCCTAAAATGCTCATTCGTTTCCCAGAGTTCTCTGACCGTTGTTGTTCTATGAGGACGATTCTCATGAACAGTATGATAGTATTCTTGTGTCTCGGCATCAACTAGCGGAATATCGCACAGGCTACACGTGATATCATTGGGCATATGATGTCTTAGACGGACAAGAATAATCTGATTAATAAGACAATAGGTGTGAACCCGATGACCACACCGAAGTTCTGAGTATGCCGCATCGGTTAAATCTTGTTCTGGAGCCTCATCGTTACACATAGGACACCGATTTTGATCCTCTTGAATGTCTTGAATTTCTTGGACCTCTTGAATGCCTTGAACCTCTTCATTATCTTCCATCTTGTGTAAAATGAGTATTTGTGGTTTAGCCCTTGATTGCCCAGACTTACCACCTCTTCCCACAATGTGGATTATGTCCCCCAGGGCAATACTCTTCTTCCTTGAACCCCACCTCATCCCTACAGCAAGCGCCATGATGATCCTTGGCCGTTGGTGATTTCTGACCAGTTCTCGGGTCATGATATGCGCAACAATATTTCTTACAACATACCCAGCACCATGTGCGCCCACAACCCGCCCCTACATGAAACTGATTCTTGAAATCCATGCCACAAGAAAAGACGTAGTCGCACGCCCCATCCTTCAAACACCAGCGTTGGCACCACGGACATTGTTTGGCATCTTTGGAGCCCGTTTCCATTCTGCTTAGAGAATCCATTACAAACAAAACAGATGAACGCCGGCTGTCTCTTTACAAACGGCACCCATGTCATCGCAGGGTATCAACCCAATAAACATCTCCCTTCCATTAACGGCATCGGCGGGAAACCTGAGGAAGGCGAGGAGCCAGTGGTAACCGCCTTACGAGAATTCTTGGAAGAAATGTTCGGTATTTACGATTGTGTTAAATGTGTTTATTCATTGAGGGACGTGGCACCTCGTCAGGTACTGGAGCAGAAACGGTATGTCACGTATATCTATGACTTTCACGATCTAGAAAAAATGTTGGACCTTATTTCTGGACTCGGGCTGCTGTCGCCATTATATAAGGAGTTTCCTCGGACTCTCACCGATCTCCTGTTTAATCGCCTGCCCGTGAAATCAGAAATCTCGCATCTCTGTCTATTACCGCTGGTTGAGCACGGGGCACATGCTTTTGTAGAGCCGTATTTCGTTCGGGATTTGACTAAAGTTCATCAGCTCCTGAATACGCCTTCGTCATCTGACACACCTCACGACACACAGGACACTTCGTCCTAACTGGATTTCTGGCGAACCACTCGCTCAAATGCTCGGATTCAAAGACATGGAAACATGTTGTCACGGCGGCGGTAATAGGAGAAATCTCGTTGGTGCTGATTGGACATGCCTCATTGTTCTTACAAGCGTCCTCGGCGATCAGCCAGGCAATGCGACGAGGAATGGCTTTGAGAGGATGAAAGGAAGGTGTATGAGTCACAGTCGCCGTTACAAGATTTGCTGGCTGCTGCTGAACAGCGACAGGGGCAGGAGGGGGCGCAAGATTCCATAATCGTTCATCTACAGGTAAGGGGTATTCGCTTGGATTAGCTAAGGTATATTCCTTCTTAACAAACGGCGGTGGTAGTGCGTTTCCTGTCTGCCTCACCAAAGTGATTTTTATGTTATTTGACATGAGGAAATACCCATCAGAATTCACTTCAATGAGGGTAGGAGTGGCTGTACGGCTCGTCGCCACATTGATATTCACCTTTCCAGAACGATTAACTACTGAGCGACGCATGAGCAGATTTGGCAAATCAACACGATAAGGATGCCATTTTCGTTGGTCTCCATTCCAGGTCAAGATGAAGTAGGACCTCTTAATCGGTCTATGGAAGGCAATCAGATTCGTGGTGAAGTTGTGTATTGCGTCAGTCATTGGGACTAGTTTACTTAAGGAGAAGAATAATCAATTTTTAGACCAATAGGCATGAGATACCCATTGGTCTAATATAAAAATGCGTTAAGGATCTTGTGTAAAAGGTCTATTCCCTTTCTATAATACATACATCTTTGGAATTATAATTATATATTTTCCTTGGATTGTATTTTTTCAATGGAAGATACTGGTAATTCAATGGTCTAAATTCTCCGTTCTGGATATCTATGTTATCTTGGCTTTGATGGTTACAATTACATAGCAAGATGTATTTAAATTTTCTACATTCAACCAGATAATCTAAAAACGTGTAAATATTCTCTAATGACCAATGCTGTATAACATCTTTTAGAATACATAAATCTCCATTTATGATCTTTTCTTTATTATTACAAAAATCTAAAGTAATAAAAGAATATTTAGGCGATACATGCTCAGATGAATTATAGTCTACTACCTTTTTATAGGTGTCGTAACCAGTATATACAATATCTAAATCATCATATATTAGTTTGCCACATCTAAAATCTCCACACCCTAAATCAACCACACTCTTAATATTGTTATCAGTTATAAATTTCTTTAAAAAAGGAACATAATTATCTTTATTATAGCTTACACTACTTCCATTACCACTACTGCCAATATAATTAACATTATCATTATCTCCCCATAACTTATTCTCATATACGTTTGTAAAAATCCCTTCCATGCTAATATACTAAGAAATGTTTTTAGACCTAGAAATCGGCATCCATCTTGAAGCTCATTACCTCCTTATCCTTGCCCACACTCGCCTTGGCGTAAGTACTCACCTTCTTCTCAAAGAAGTTGTCCTTGTTCTCCAGACTAATCTTCTCCATGAAGGGGAAGGGATTCGTCGCCGAATACGCCTTGGGGTAGCCCAGCTGAAGAAGGAGGCGATCCGCCACAAACTCAATGTACTGACTCATCATCTTGGCGTTCATGCCAATGAGGTCGCAAGGAAGACTCTTGGTGATGAACTGCTTCTCAATCTTCACGGCGTCACGAATAATCTTGTGCGCCTCCTTCTTGCTGAGCTTGTTCACCAGCTTGCTATACATGAGACAGGCGAACTCCGTGTGAAGTCCCTCGTCCCTAGCAATGAACTCATTTGACACAGTTAGTCCAGGCATGATACCACGCTCCTTGAGCCAGAAGATGGCGCAGAAGGCACCGCTGAAGAAGATGCCCTCAACCGCCGCAAAACCGAGGAGACGAGTGGCGAAACTCGCCTCCTTATTATCAATCCAGGCGAGAGCCCAATCCGCCTTCTTCTGAACACAAGGAATCGTCTTGATGGCTTGGAAGAGCTGGGTCTTCTCCTTGGGGTCTGTGATATAGGTCTCAATCAGCAGGCTGTATGTCTCGGACTGACCTGTTAGGATGCCATTGAACACACCAGCATGTCTCTTTGGCTCAGTGAAACAATAGGTGGGTGAATTACGATTCTCATCAACCACCTCCTCAATACGAATCAACTGCGCATTGTCTTTCACTTCTGCTGTTACAATTGTCAAGCGACGGGGAGAGAATCCAAGTGACACCAGCTTATACGTATTTGCCACGCTGATATATAAGCACCAATTTGCCTGACAGTCATATTCTTTTACACCCCCCTTGCCATCTGGCATAAACCTCTTAGCAGCATCCTTGCTTTTCTTAATAGGCGCACAGACACCAAGGGTGGTAAGCATCAGCTGGACATTTCTCAGGAAATCAAGGTCAATTGACCCAATCTGAATGCCATTTAGCCCCTTTGGGCTTGTGTTTACACAACCATCGGAATCAGCAAGGCCAGCAAGCCACTCCAGCTTTGTCTTCTTAGAATAGTTGATTGGGACAACAAACTTATCCTTATTAATCTTTGTAGTTAGGGAACAACGAGTGCGATTATTTTGAGGCTCTGGGCAGATTGTTTTTACTTCAAGGAACTTCAGGAGTTCCTGTTTCTCACCATATAGCGCAAGAGAAGGATATCCGTTATTATATGTTCCATCGCCACAGAAGAAGCCATGGGTGTATGGGTTTAGGAATTCATCTGAATCCTCTGTGTCAAGAATTGGCGTAGAATATCTTCCCACAACATCACCTACCTTCAAATCCTTGGTAAATACCTTCTCAATCTCACAGCGCTCAGGATGTGCTTCTGGTCCCTTGCGAATAAACCACTTGTGTTCCTCAGTGCAATCCAAATACATACCGTTTGAAAGGCGAACCTTGAGGAGCTTTGCTTGAGGAGATGTCTGAACAACCTTCACCTCAGAGAACTCCTCACCATTCCACACATTTACCATCTTGTCCTGAAGTGATACAATCTCAAAGTATCCCTTGTCTGTAAGGATACGTGTCTCTCCAGCCACACAATGGACACCCTCCATGAAATTCTGGACGTTGTAGAACATCTTTGCCTCAGGCCACTGAACCTCCCGCATGAAGCGCATGGACAGATTCTCCATCACAATGCCATCGCTGCCCGCAAAGAAGGCGAGGACATTCTTGATGAAATGGCGCTCATTGTCAGACAACTTCTCCCACTGAGGCATGTCCTTACTCAGATCCACCTCCTCAGCAAACCAGGTCACGGCGGAATGCTGCTTATACTTCTCCCAGACGTCAGGGTGTCTGATGGGGAAAAGGACGAAACGGTCACCAGACTCCGTCAAGAGTGGCTCAGGAAGTTGGATGGTCACCTGCTTTTCCTCCTTTTCCTCCTTGAGGCCAGGGGCCTCAGCGCCCTCAGCTGCCAGAGGAACCAGAGACTCAAGGGCGGCGACTGCTAAAGCTTCACCAATGCTGGAAGAACGTGGCTTGAGGGAGGGACTTGTCTTGGGAGTCTTCCTCTGCGTGGGTGTGGTAGGACGTGACTGACGCTTCTTTGGTGCTGCCACTGCGATTGGTGCATCCTCGGGTCCGCTTTCCATTCTTGCTGAGATGGGGGCAGACATTTTGGGAGCTTTGTTTACTGGGGGCGACCAAAGCAATTTTTTTACCTTAGATACAATTAGTATAAGCAAATGAAGGCCTGGCTTTTGGCTTTGATTGTTTTAGTGTTTTCTTGTGCCGTCGGGGCCTATTATGTCGGAGGCCGTTGGACTGGGATAGAGGGATTTGACAGTGCCAGGAAAATAGCTCAGAAGAAGTGCGAAAGTGACTATCAGAATTGTATAGGCGTGAGGCGTGCCGATATGAAGGGGTGCACGACAATCTATAACAAATGTAACGCAACCGCTCAAGGATTAGATAAGAGTGTGTCCACTGTGCCTAACGCACCAAGCTCTGGAACACAGCGCTCCGCTCAAGGGGCAATCGCTTACACCAAGGCACGTGACGCAAGCATGTTAGGGAAAGGAGATGCCGTGGAGTGGGCAAAGTCTGGTGATATGTTAAAAACACAGACATTTGGCTCTGCCAATCCCGATCCAATTGTAAGTGCTCTGAGGGCAAAGATGGCAAAGGGATATGTCCCCACGAAACAAGACCTTGATGCCATTCAGAACACGGGATACTTTGATGATTTAGAAGAACAGGGCGATGAATTACGAAAGAAATTACATGCTTATTACACGAGTAAAAAAACCATAAAGCCTCATGAAACTCCCAAGACGACTCCTCCTCCTGTAAAGCCAAAAAACAATAAGAGGGGGGATGATGAGGAGGATGAGGATGAAGGAGATTCATTGAGAAGCCAGATTCGTAAGGATATTCAAAAGGCGGTTGAAGAACAGGTGGATGAAATTGAGAATGAATATGAGATTAGCTATGAGTAGGCTCAGAGGCAGAAGCTGCCGCATAAAACGCCACAACCTTCGGATGTGCCTTGAACCTCCCCACAGCTAAGGCTGTGGGTCGGCATAGAAAGCCACAACCTTCGGATGTGCCTTGAACGCCTCAGGAGCCAAATCGTGGATATACAGACTCTCCATGTCCTTCACACGACTCAAAGCCGTATATGCCTGACCATATTCAAAGGTCCGTCCACCCACATCGATCAAGGCGCAATCCAGAGTCGCTCCTTGAGCCTTATGAATCGTAATGGCGTAAGCCAACTTCAACGGAATTTGCTGTCTCTTCACGCCCGGAAACTCTTGGAGTTCCCAGTCGTGAAATTGAATGAGTTGTGTGCCGCCCTTGAACTTTACGACAGGAAAGAGTGTATCTTGATCCTTCGCCGAAACTTTTGCGCCACTAATATCTTCCTTTGTCGGAGGTCGTTCAAATCCCACCACCACACCACGACTTCCATTGACCAGACCAGTTGTCATATTAGTAAGAAGCATCACCTGTGCTCCAACAGCCAAGGTCAGTTCCACCGAATACGAGGCCACTTTGTCTAGCGCCTGAACGGCCATCTCAACTTCAGGACATGTCTTTGTGAAGTCACGGGTTTGTGTAATAGGGTTGAATATGGTGGTTGCCTTGTATGTCTTCTTTTCCGCAGTGATCTTCTTAAGATGCGTGGCGTTAATTGAATCCACTTCGGCTCGTCGTGTGAACAGCATGGATGGTTGGATTTCCAGAGACTTGTAATCCAGATCCATTCTGCGCCTCAGCACCTTGAGACTCGCCTTAGTCAGAGTGCCTGTTCTCGCCTCATTCAGAATCGCCTGGAACTCGGGATTCTTCTGACGCACGATTTCCGTCAAGGCGTGTGTGGTGAGGCCCATGGAAGTCCAAAGAGGGCTCTCAAAGACGAAGGCTGTCTCGCCCTTTGACACAGGAGGAAGCTGAAAGAAGTCGCCTACCATGATCAGCTGAAGGCCGCCGAATGGGCGCTCGTCTCGGCGAACCTTTCGTGCGATCTCTTCCAACTTCTCAAAGAGCTCTGGAGTCATCATGCTGACCTCGTCAATGACGAGAGTATCAGTTTTCATCCAACGGAGGAGCGTTCGTCTTGACTTCTTGATTTTCCCCACAAGCAGAGGAACTACGTCGGTGCCGAGACCGATTCCTGACCAGCTGTGAAGAGTCTTTGCCTTACTGTGTAAAAGGAGTGCTGCGCAACCTGTCATAGCAGTGAGACTGACACTGTGACTGGGGCTGCTCAGTTTATCATAGACTTCCTTAATCAAGAAGGATTTGCCTGTCCCGCCTGGACCTGTGAGAAAGATGGATTTACCTTCCATGATGGCGTTGAATGCTGATTGCTGACCTGGGTTAAGAGTATCCATTGGGACTTGTTGTAAAAAAAGGGGGGTTTATCACTTTTTTTACAGCTTGATGTAAAAAAAGTGGAAGAGGCACAGAGTTTGTCTAATAATCAAACTCATCCATAAACGTATAGTAGGAGAATATAGGCTTGTTCTCAGCTATGAGTAGGCCTGGCCGTATTCTAACATATTTTACCGACTACTCTTTTTAACTTTACGAGTTTTACTGTTAACTGGACTTCTATATTTTTCAATATTTACTTTATACCTTATACCTTCAAGAATATGTATAAGTTCTTCTACAGATTTAGCATGTAATACATATCTTTCATATTTTGGCCAATAAAAATACTTTGCCATTTTCTCAATTTGTTTCATTGTTCCATCATAAAACCCGTAAGGATCTAAAATTATAACAGGTATAGCATTTAATTCTGCTATTCCAGTTACAGAATTCCACAATTCTTCCATAGTTGCAGGGCCTCCTGCTACGGCAACAATTGCCATAGAATTTTTTTTCAATTCAATTATACGTTCTCCAAGCTCTTTACCGTGTGTTTTAATTATTTCAGTTTTTAACCCTTCTGGTGGATTATACATTCGCTTATTAATTTTCCAATTTTTATATCCTACAGCTCTCATATTACCTTTGTGTGATTGTATGGCCCCGTCAACCATCCATGTCCCGCATCCATTAACAGATGCACCATACGAAATTTTGTAGTTATTTTCAGAAAGAGATTTACCTAAGCTATAGCATAGACTCTTAAATTTACGAGGAGCTTCATTACTGGCACTACTAAAAATAGTTACAATATGCCTATGTTTATCATATTCATTCTTTCTTTTATTATATTTTCTTGTATTATTCATTCTATTGGTAGTATGAATAATATATCTAGCCGCTAGGTGAAAATTGAATGCTGATTGCTGGCCGGCATTCAATTTTCATCGGGACTTGAGTTACTAAAAAAGTGGAAGAGGCACAGAGTTCGTCTAATAATTAAAGTCATCCATAAACGTATAGTAGGAGAATACAGGCTTGTTCTCAACCACATGGTGCGGTCCCGCATTAACAGGCGTCCATTTGTCATAGGTAACCTTCACTTCTCGCTGGTAAGGAAAGACCTCCAAGTTCTTCAAGGTCTCCTTAGACACCGTTGAGAGTAGGTTCTTGTTTTCATCAGATAACATTGTGTTAGTATATTCACTTGACTCAAGATCGGCGAAACTGGAGCATCGCTCAAACGCCATGTCCCTGAACTTTATAGAATATTGAATCAAATACCGAGACTCCCTCAGTTCCAGCATGACGTTGAGAATATGTGTAAATCTTTCCTCTTTACTAAATGTATCATCTGACACAAGCTCAAGCAACTTCTTCAACTTATCGTGCTCTTTCCTGATCATGAGACTGATGCCGGCATCTTTGGTGAGCGGAACACGAATCCGATCAGCCTGAGGAAGAAGCAGATTCGCCTCCACACGACTATTCCAATCCAGGAAACGGAAGATATGATGATGAATGATATCAAGGGGGAGATTGTGTAAAAGAGATGTCATTTGATCTATGGGAGACTTTCCTCAGTATGACTGTAAGCCCTCAATTTTAGTTTGGCACCGAGAGCGTATTTCTCACGCACTTTCTGATCATTGAGATCTGGGAACTCATCTCGGCGGTAATATCCCAGGAGAGGGATGGCGAAGAGATAGTGCGTATAATTACCAGGGTGTTGATCATAGAATTGGATCAAGTCGCTTAGCTTGTCAAACTTCTTGTTCTCATGTTCAAACATGGAAACAAGAATAAAGGTGCGCATTGGGAGACTGTTTATGTGTGGGAAAGGGTTCGACACTTTTTACCAAGGGGGCTTGAGCCCTGTACTAAAGCCTTCGCCTAAGGTAGAGACAATGGGTCGGGCGAAGAAACCATTATTTGTCTTTGATTGTGATTATACCTTATGGCCGTTTGATTGCGGGAAAGAAGTCCAGCCCCCGTTTAAAAATTATGGCGGATCATATCGCATTGTTGACAAGTACTATAACCCCGCAAATCCTTATCCAGAAGTCATATCCGTCTTTGAATATATTTACGACCACGGAATACAGTTCGCCATTGCCTCCAGGAATCCAGCAGCCGACTGGATAAAGCAACTTCTCCAGAAAATCAAGGTCAGGAACACCACAGTCTGGGATATGATTCCTGTGGGGTGTTTTCATGCGTATAGTAGCGGTTTGACGAAGGCAAAGAGTCTTCATTTTTCACGAATCGCTGAAGCCACGGGGGTAAAATATACAGATATGATTTTCTTTGATGATAAGATTGAAAATATTAATGTGGCTGCCGATGCAGGGGTAATCGGTGTTCATATAGAGCGTGGTGGATTGACCATGGAAGCATTTCGTCTCGGTTACAAGTATTGGTTACGGGGAGAAAACGATATAAAAATTGAATTTTCGGCCATTCGTAAGATAAGTCCCAATGAAGTTCAAGCGTCTGACCCAGCACCATAAAGCAGCAGTGCGTGCCATCTTTACAAAGACATTTCCAGAGATTCCCTTGGAAGATCTGAATATTTCTTGGAGTTCTCGTTCAAAGGCAGATTCTTATGGAATTTGGAATGAGGGCCACTTAATCGGATTCGTCATCGCCTCGTTCCACACTAGTTCCGCTTCCAGCATGTATGTTGATTTCTTTGCCCTTGACGAAGCCTATCGTGGTAACGGACTCGGCACGCAGCTACTTCAAGATTTCTTAGGGCTTTTGGTGGCAAAAACCGGCAGCATTCATCTCTATCCTCGTAACCCCATCGTGGCCAAGTGGTATGAGAAGAACGGCTTCCGTGAATCCACCAAAGGGTATTATGTGTGTCATACGTACAAGACTCGGTTGAATCTAAATAAATAGCCGACACATCCTTTTACACACATCATAGACATCCTGCTCCGTCTCTTCCATAAATCCAAGAAGAAGTGCCTCAGCACCAAGCGTGATATACCGACCACGGATGCGCCCCTCTTCTTTCCATAACGGCATCCAGAAATCCACAAGTTCTTTCAGACTCGCCGTCTTTCTCTGAAAAATACTTTGAGCGCTCTTTGTGAGAGTTCTCTTTTTTGTGTAAGAATCAGGCTTCAATGCCTTAATTACTTCATACATATACAAGATGGACTCTGTTAGCTCGCCATGAAGTCTGCCGAGAAGCTGCTGAAAGGTGGAGGTATCTAGCTCAGAATCGGAATCGGAACTATAATCAGATTCCATTATCTATTCTTTGCGCTTATTGTTTAGGGGTCATGACGACAAATTAGAATCACGGCGACAGTGACGCCAGGGCGCTTATCGGATGATGTATCTCTGCGATAAAGATCCAGGAGGACTCCAGGCTTTCTATATCCACGATCAAATGTGCTGGAAGGAATAGCAGATTCCCTTTTCTGATACGGATTTCTATGAATTGGATTTGATTGAGAAGAGGGGTATCTTGGAGGCTCAACGTAGAAAACTGGCGACCTTTCCATTTCGTCGGCAGATATGGAACCATCTTTGGGAGTAAGAGTTTGACTGAGGCCGTTCCTTGAGTGGGCATCAAGACCGTTTGAAAGGCCGTGGTTTTGAAGAGACCACGATGATCGGGCCAGAGACTGGTGTTAAATGAGTATACCCATTCTGTGTATGGGGATGGGAGGAGTTTCTTGAATAAATGATGTTCAAACCAGGTGGAGAGGCCAGATTCTTTTGCCAGAAATTTCGCTGAGGCCAGGGGGAATTGGAACTGGGGGAGCTGGGAGCTGGAGAGAAGTTGTCTGAGCGTGGTGTTTTGTCTGACGAGCATGTTCATAATCTGGGGGCGTTTTCCAAGATCTTCTTGGGAGCCGAGATTGGGTGTTTGGAAGCCGCTCATGACGATGGGAGAACGCTCGGCATACAGGGTCGGAAGTTCAGAAAATCGTTCCTCCAACTGTAGAATCTGGAACTCCTCATTGGCTTGTTTGTAGAATAGCACGGCTATGAAAAACAAGACAATTGCGAATAATAGATATTCTATCATATTTGATTATAGGGGATTTCTTAAGGATGGTGTGAATCCGCAGTTGCATGAAATGCTCTAATTCTCCCTCTGTCCATGAACGGGTTGGCTAGGGGGTTTCACGAGATCAGGGCGACTCACAGCATATCGCTCCTGCTTCGTGGCGTTATTGAACATGCTTCCACTTCTGTTCCATGCCTCATTATGAACCTGAGAGCGGCAATCATAATCAGCGTTCCTCATACAGGCCATCGGGAAAGCAAGCTCCTGGATGAATCTGGAATTCGGCTCACGCTGTTCCACGGTAGAATTAGGACGGAACATATCGCCGCTTTTAGGAACCTTGTATTGAGCAGCCTCGCAGGTTCCTAGAGGGCGATCCAGACGACGCAGCAAGGATTCATTATCAACAGCCTCTCTGTAACGGCTCGGTGGGTAATTGGTTCCACCAGAAGGCATCACCATATGGTCATTAGGGCGAGGGGCATCTTCAAAATCCCGGCTCGTCACATAATTCAGACAAATCTTTGTCCAGGGACGGGGTTCTAATGGAGTGGCTAAGGGAACTGCGGGCAGAGTGCGGCGAATAATCATCTGAGGATCCCAATGGCTTCGTAGGCACAGGGGTGGAAACAAATTAGGATTTTGGACATTAGCGTCATCAAAAGGAAAGACACTCGGTCTCTCTGCCGGTCCAAGTGTGGTATCCATAGCAGGAGAATCGGTAGGAGGGCCGTTCCATGGAGGAAGTTGTCGCATCTGTTCAGGGAGGGCTGCCATCTAAGATGTAGAGTTATTTTGCTGGCGAAGCAACAGGAGGCGCAGGAATAGCTGCGTTAGCGCCAGCTCCAAAGGCCGCCGGTTTTTCAATAGATTCACTCAACGGTGTAAAAGGCATTTTCTTTGGGAGTTCTGGAATCTCATAACTCTCTACTACAGTGACCGTCATACTCCAATCACAATCATTATTATTAATAATAGCGCCAGTAGAATCCAGCCACTGGAAATGAAGATTCGTGATACGATTCAAGGGGGGCGTGAAGGTAATCGGATTATGAATAAAGGTCGTGGCGTTTCCTCCAAAGCCCGTGAGGAGCAGCTTACAATAATACTGTTTGGTAGAACCAGTCGGTTCTCTGCTCGTCGTATAATTCTCCTTTGACCCAGTATCCAAACCATTGATATTAAATTCTTCATTGAGCTTGAGATAAATATAATCATCCTGAATCTTGAAGAAACTCTGAGCGGTTTGATAGGTTGACATCGCCGTATTGGATTTGGTGTAGCCCAGATTCCATCCCAATCCCCAGGCATCATCCAGAACATCGTAGGCAGGTGTTAGATTATCGGCCCACAGAATCTGGAACAGAATCGGGTCCGTAAATCTGCTTCGTGTCACCGCCGATGCCGGCAAAATATACGGCATATTTACACTGATGAAATTATTGATCTCGTAGGTAAGAGTACTTTGAATTGATTGGAGAATCACGGCATTGGTGGAAAAATTACTGAAGGTGATGGCGTATTGATTCATAAAATCGCCGAACCCTGCCGAATTCAGATTTGAGCCAGGAAGACTCTGCGTCGTATTGGCACCAAACGTCACATTGGAAAAGATGAAATTGCTATTGAATTGGCTCAAGGTATCGCTGTAATCAGGATTAAATTTAGACGATTCTGTCTGTAGCAAAGGGATTTCTGAGATCAAGTCTTGGATCGTGATGAAGCCGAAGTCATAGCGATTCGGCAGATAGAAGCGCACCATCGCTTGAAAGGATTCTGTGGGCATGTATCCTCTGATCGCCAAATAGGTGTAGGCATTGGAATCGTTGATAGAAGAGAGGCTGGTATCATGAATCGGCACGTCCAAGATATAGGAATTGAAATAGAAGCCATTGAAGGACACATCGCTCACCATGAAATTCTTTTCTAACCCCCATCTGTTGGTCGTGTCCATATAGAAAGAATCGTAATTGGAATAAGCGAACATACAGGTGTGTGGCCATTCTGGATACGTGAGGCCTGTGAGATCCAGGATGGGCGACGACGTGCTCGCCAGCTTTCTCATCTCAATCTTCATCGTGGGAAAGAAGACCTGAAAGGCCAGACCGAAACTCACAGGAGAGTCATAGGCGTCATTGCGATTTCCTAGCACATAGGGGAATGAGTCAGAGAGAGTCCATTTTGAGCCAAGAGCGCCAGGCATGATGCGCTTCATTACAATGAAATTCCCAGCATCGTCTGTGAAATTCTGGAGGGATGTATCAATCGTGGTATTGCTTGCCGTTGCGCTTGGCCCTGCCACATAGGAACGGATCTTGAAATATTTACGAGAATCATAGTCGTTGTTCAGCAACAAAATCTCTTCTGTCTTGATATTGAGAGCGCATGACATTTGGGTGTAATAGGGGAATGAGCCCACAGGTGTAGTATTCAGAGTGATGGTGATGCCATTTCCTGGAATTACGTTACTTGTGTTAAATGGGCTGACTGGGTTCGTGAAATCAAGGGGATACATATACATGGTGGAGAAGCCGTTGGACATGAAGGGGGCGAAGTAGACGTTCTTTCCATTCGGCGGCATTTGAAGCTCTGAGAATCTGCCCGTGACATTGGAGCTGATATAATGTGTATCATTAGATCGTGCGTAACGTGGTGTTCCTGCGAAAACCACCGTATTCGTATTGGCCACATGGGCGGAATAAAACCAGCCATTGGAATTGTTGATGACGAATTTCTGGAGCAGATAATTGGTATTGAAGACATACTGGGGATTCGTGGGAAGCTCGTTCAAGGTTCCAGTCACAGGATTATAAATCTTGATGCGCAACTGTAAATCGGTCGCTCTCACACCAAGAAAGGCGAAGGTGGTGTCATTGCCGCTCACGCCAATGAGAGAGGTTTTGTCACTATCAGGATAAATCTGCTGAATGGACAGTTGGCTCATAAAGGTAAAGGCCCTGTCTGCCTGCGTATAGGCATTGATGGAAGTATAGTATCGGAAATTCACGAGGGCGAAGCTGTCCTTCTGAAAGAGCATGTAGCCATTCATCCATCTGGAATTGCTGTCGCTCTGAGTGGTAGGGTCATAGACAGAGGCGTGGATATAATCGGGCACCACAGGGAGATTAGACCAGGAGGCGAATCCGTTAGAACTGTTAATGATGTTCTGCGGGGCCTTATACACCATATGGCTATTCACAAACGGCAGGGATTGTTCGTATTGAGCCACGCTATAGGCAGGGAATCCAAGATTGGAATTGGGCGCATAGATATTTGAAGTGTATCCAGGTGTGGGGGTGGTTGACGGAGGAGAGGAGATCACCATATCAGCGCCAGTGGGGGCCGCCGATCCGTCGTAAAATACGGAGGAAGTGCTGACAGCACAGGCATAGGGATACGGGATCGGTGTTCCCACGAGATTCTGTAATTCCGCTAGACTGACATTGCTCAGATTGGCGAGTGTCACAGGGTTGCCGTAACGCCATTTACTGGTACCGTCTGGATTCAGGAAATCGGCCAAGGTATAGGCCACAATAGAATAATAACTGGACAAATCTGCGATGAATTGTCCAGGGGATTGTGTGAATCCTGAGATCTGTGCGTTAGAGCGTTGAACCAGGGAAGGGGCGTTGGAGAATGTGTAATAAGTTCCATATCCAGAATCAAAGCCGAGATTGGTGTTTCCATTGGTATATGTCTGCTCTGAGACACGCAAGTAAATGCCGAGGGCGTTTGAGAGATTAGCGTAGGTCACAGGAAGAGAGTAGGTCTCAGACGTGTAATAAATCGCCAAGAGATGGACCTTATTATTCACATTTCCTGGATCAGAGGGCTTGATGAAATTTGTCTTGAAGGTGAGCCGATCCACCGCCCAAATTCCATCGCCAGGCAGAAAGGTATAGCCGCAAATGCCTTGGCCGAATTCCAGGAGCGTCGTGGCGTCATTTGACCCACTGCCATAAACGTATCCTCCAAGACCCACGCCATTCGTGGTGGCCAAACTATAGGCAGGCAAAGTCTGGTTAATACTTGTTTCTGAATACAGGATGTTTCCTGTGCCATGAATATAGTTCGTGTTATAATACTGAACCATTTTGTATTGTTTCACTTCGACTTTCTTGGGCGTATATCGTTCTATGGCGGCATTGGTGAAAATGGAATTATTCGTTCCTGGGGCGAAATAGGTCTGTAATTTCTTATTGTAGGGCGTATTGTATTGAAACACGTAATTCGTAATCGGATCCACACGGTATCTCGCCACGGGATTAATGGTGGAAAGCAGATCAAAGGGAACGAACGGAACATAATCGGTCATATCCACGGAAACGCCGCTCAAATCATAGCCGATGGCCGTGGCGAAGGTGGATAGATTTCCTGCGCCCATCGTACTAATGATATTGACTGGTGAGTTAGATGCCCATAAGGTTGACACAATAGGAAGGCGGATGAAATCAGGATCGGCCTGGATGGCTGCGGCATAGAGGGAAAGTTGTGCGGCTGGGTCCACTCTGGGGTCTGGGATATCCTGACTCAGAGTGGTATAGGAGGCGGATGGAAACCACGGCACAACTCGGTAGAAGGTGGCGGGGGGGGAAATAACCGAGGGGCGGAAGATGGTGTAATAGGTCTGGCCGGCATAGGCCTGGAAGGTGACTGTGTTAGAGGCGCTGTTTGCGGGAATAACCACCTTCTGTTTATAAAAATAGTGGTTCTCGTTTCGTTTTCCCACGGCACTCACATCCGCCGCCAAGGCGGCGATATCGTGATACAAAAAGGCGTAATAATCTACAGGAAACGAGGTCGGTGACACAAAAGTTATATTGAATTGGTATTTATATATATTTGAATCTTTGGCATTATTCACATACGGTGCCCTCACTGTATAGACACGTCCATTGAAACTACCAATATTAATTTGTTCTTTAGCAGTTCCCCAATAATTGGAGGACGTCGTGAAATCCGTGGCGAAATTGGCGGAGGGGTTCTGATAGATGTCATTGGACCAGCCAAAGACGGCATTGAACGAGATATCACGTGTCAACATAGCGTTTCCTTGAGGAGTGGCGGGATCGGGTGCCACGTAACAATAGCTGGCATCAAAGAGTTGTGTAATAGGATATTCAACTGGATTGTTGGCATTCCACAGGGGATAGCGGAACTGTGTCTGTCTCGGCAAGGTCTCCACTTGAATACTCTGGCGATACTGGGATCTGAATTTGAAGACCGTGTATTTACCCGCCTCCACATTGATCAGAATATCGCCGGCCTTTCGCCGATAATCGGTGTAGATATAGCCATTGCTATCAATAAAGGGGCGGCTCGTATCAATATTAGATTTGGACAAGCTATAAGGGAAATTGGACGAGGCGGGGAAGGGGTCCGTGGTCCTGCCCATATTGATGGGTGGGCCGAGTGTGTTAGAGAGGTTTGTCATATAGGGCCAATAAGGCGGCATTTGCTCTTGGAAACTGGCCAAGATATCGGTCGTCTTTGGCAGTGGGGACACGGATGGATTATAGGACAGAGAGACATTCGCCGCATCAAGACCGGGTTTTAGAATCATGGTATTGCTGAAATTGACGAAATAGGCGCCGGCATAGGTGCCGTAATTGACGGCGAAGTATTTGGCGAACATGTTTTGGAGCATCGTATACATATCTTGGAAAACGGCACGATCGATGATAACCGTGTTGGCCAGATTTGCGTATTGTGCCGCCGTCAGAGAATTCACGGAAATCTGTTGATTCAGGATGGAATTGTATTTATTCACTAGGAAATTGGATAAGGAGGTATTCAGACCAGAGGATTGAATAGTCACACGATTACTGGCGGCATCCACGGAACACGTGTATTTATTGACGAGGTTGTAGCGGAAGGTGTGATAGACACGATAGACATCAAAAGACTTTGTGTTTGAGTTGTTATTAATAATAAACTGGATTACAGGATCATCCACGCCCTTGAAATAGTGAATGATATAGGTGTATGTGTCAACGGCTGAACCTGAGGGATCTGTGTAAGATATGTCTATTGACTGGCCGTTCCAGGTGAGGATGTTTCCTGAGACAGTGGTATCGACGTCCAAGAGGAATTCCATTAACACGGGGTAGTAATAGGCGACGAGGACTTGTTGGATGGTGAAATCGGTGTTGAGGAAGTATCTGGATTGGAAATAATACGAACAGATGGACTCTCGGGTGGGATTAGGGACGAAGGTTTTGGAGAGGGAGTCGTAGTAGGTGTCGCCAGGTTCGTTGAAATTCAGGGAATAGTCGCCAGAAATGGGGAAGACTTGGAGGAAATCGGAAAAGCCGTTAATGAAGTCGTAGAAGAGGGGGGTTCGGTTCAATTGGATCGTCAATTCTCCCATGAGGCCATTGATATCATAGGAGCCGTTTCTCAGGGTGTTGACGGGCCTCAGGGGAATGGCGTTGCCGCCGACGTCTTGGAGAGGGGTGGGTCGAAGCACGGGGGGGTAGAGGACACGCTCATTCTCGTAGATTTGAATATCAACGTTGGCCTTTGCCGTATTGAAATAAAAGAAGGCGGAGGTGAGATTGATTTGGGCGATACTGAATCCGCCGACGTTGGTATAGACACGAGGAAGCATGAGGCGACAATCGGTGGGTTGGGGGAAAATACGCTTATCTCGGTCCAGACTTTGAAGCATGATGACGGTGGGGACATCTGTCCTGTTCATCTTGATAGGTTCGCCGGATGCCACGGCGCTAGGATATGAGCCATAGACGTTTTTGCCGATACGATTTATAGCATAGGCGTCGTTTTGTTCGGCGTTGGAGAAGGATGGGCCTGCCGCTTGTTGGGTGGAAGGGCCTTTGAGACCTGCGGCGAGGGCGGAGAAATCTGGGACTTGGAGCACGGACCTGGAAATATCTTCGCCGGCATTATCGGGCCGAGGACTTTGAGGAGGTGTGGACGATTCACTCTCGGTATCAGATGCTTCTGAATCTGATGGGAGATATGGACGGTAATAGGTTTGGCTAGGATCAGGGCTAGAAGCCATCTATTTAGATGGATGTAAGGTGTTTAGATGTTCTTTGGGGGTTGAGGTTTGAGGTTAAGGCAACCTGGCAAGAATTCCTGTTATGGTGGATTGTTGGGAGTCTATGATTTTCTGTTGTTCTTTCATAGCCTCAACCAACACAGGAACAATGTTTTGGTAAGCAATAGACTTCATTTTTTCTTTTGTAGTATCTGTCACAACCAATTCTGGAAGAATTGGTTCAACTTCTTGAGCGATGAAACCAATATTCCTTTTTCCTGGCATATCTTTTCTGGTATAATATACACCACGCAAGGCTTTTATTTTATCTAAACAAGAATCAAGAGTTACAATATTTTCTTTCAAACGAATATCTGAACCTTGTGCTAGAAATCCTTTCATATAACCAGTTCCATTGGCATTAACGCTAAATACAGTTACCCATGAAGGGATAGTTCCATAACCCTGGGGATAAGCTGCCACATCAAAGATAAAACCATCAGGAGAATAAGGAACAGGCATATACATCCTATAACTGTAGTTCGTTCCACCAAATCCACTATTATCTGGGTACCATGTAGTTCCAATTAGATATGCATTTGCTGTAATCAATGTTTCACCAGATGAAGAACCTATCATTCTTCCAGAACTAAATCCAGACTGAGATTGAAATCCAGAAAATGCTTCAGCATATACACGAGAAACTTTACAGTCTCCAGCCACATCAAGTTTATAAAGTGGATTCGTTGTCCCAATACCCACATTTCCACTAGGTAGTACAGTCAACGCCCCAGAAATGGCAGCAGCAGGAGCGGCGGCACCATCAGTCCAAGTAGTACCACCTGAAGCTATATCAACCCGAAATCCACCAACTGACAATACACGAACTCGTTCTGGTCCATATGTAACATCAGCATCACCTCCCTTAAATAAAAGTAACTCACATGCTTCAGTTCCTGAATATATATTTTCTCCAATTACAGTATGACTGAATGATCCAACACCATCATTAACTGTTCCAGAAAAACGAATTAAATTGGATGTTTGAGTATTATTACCTATTCCACCTAAATACAGAATATTACCAGTAATTCTAACATTTCCATTCACATCAAGAGGATACGCTGGATTCGTTCTCCCAATACCCACCTTGGCATCCACAATACACATATGAGAAGCACCTGCAGCCCATGCTGTTCTTCCACCCACGAAATTAATACCATCGTAATTGGCAATTTGTAAGGGGTTTTGACCAGCAGCCACCGTGTAAGGACCTAATCCTGCTAACCCAGTTGTAACTTTACCTATTCCGTAAGAAGGAGAGCCATTGAGTGTATTAGTCTCAAAACTAATAAATGAGATAGATGTAGCAAAAAGACGTCCATTCACCTCAAGCTGGTAACCTGGTGAGTTACAATTGATACCCACATACGAATTCACAATTGCCATATGAGACGCACCATTAGACCATCCTCCTGATCCACCCACGAAATTAATACCTTCGTAACCACAGATTTGTACCAGGGGTTGCCCACCAGCTCCTGTCACACCGCTTGATGTCATTCCCATTCCATAAACAGGAGCACCGTTAATGAAATTATTATATGTGCTTTTGAATGCGATAGAACTCATATAGACACGACCATATACATTCATCAAAAAATCTCCCACGCCATTGCCAATACCAACCCTTTGCGTTGTTGGTGCGGTGCCACCCCCAGCACTAACATAAAATCCGATACCACCACCTGAAAGCGCCATACGAGATGATTGATTGGCACCATTAGGAACAACCCACGCTCCATTATTTGTAAAGGCATTAACCGTAAAATTCCAAGAATCTCCTAAAAATCCATAATCGGCAATCATATATCCATTTAAGTTTCCTACAGCATGTTGGAGAGTATTATAAGCCCCTGCTCCATAAACGATTGCTGAACCATTCCAATACCCTGTGCTATTGGAATTAAATACACTCATATTCGCAGAAAATACCACATTACTGCTAAAATTGGCTGTTCCTTTGACATCAAGTTGAGCGGCTGGTGCGTTACAGTTGATGCCTACATTTCCACCTCTAGGATTTAGAAGCAAAGTCGCTGGGTTATCAGTAGAGCTAAAAAAATCAGAAGATTGAATAATACTTGCTGTTCCTCCTCCAAGGGTATAGGCATTTCCAAGATATAATCTACCACTCAAAGCGGCACTTGTATGACCAATCTGTAATTGTGCGTAGTTATAAGGAATCTGATTAGATGATATATTTGAATAAGGAACATCTCTACATACGTGAAGACGAGAAAGTGGTGTGGGTGTCCCAATACCCACAGATCCATTTGATGTTATAAAAAGACCATTATTCGCCTGAGCAGCGCCTCCAGACAAACGAGCAATACCAAACGTATTACTGGCAGTATTCCAATTTGTTGTTTGACCAACAAACCATCCTGTATATCCTGCCACAGGAGCTGAGTTGGCTGGATCATTGAACATAATCGCCGTTTCATTGGCTGTTCCTCTTAAATATACAGTACCGTAAGAACCAGCACCAACAATACTTAGAAGTTGACCTGGTGTCGTTGTTCCAATACCCACATTCCCATTCACAATAAGATTAGAAGCCATTGTAACAGCATTATACGCCACCGTCATCATGAGAGGACTACCCAACATTCCTGTAAAGAACATAGGTGCCACATTTGTCGCCGGCGCCGTATATCCAGAAACTATTGCTGTTCCAGATTGAATATAGGTGCCACCAAATGACGTTGTGAAACGCAAGAAAGCACCAGATGAAGGATTAGAATTTCCAATAATCATATCTGTATCTGAAATGAATCGTGTGGTAGCATGAGCTATTCCAACCACATCCAGGGCATACTGAGGAGTATTACAATTGACACCTACATTTCCTGTAAATCCTTGAGGAGCAGCAATCTGTCCACTCACATTCAGATTGCCAATGAGGGACAAACTGGAGACGTAAGAGGTATCATTCTTTCCTGCCACACCCGTTCCAGAATAGGTCGTGATCACACCAGCTTGTGTAATACGCCAAACCTTGTTTCCTGTTCTATCAGCCACATAAATGTTATTATTTGTGTCTGTTGTCAGCGCATTGATACCACCAAATTGAGCCCCAGCTGTTTCTGTTCCAGCGAATAAGGTCACGACAGGAGCTTGAATAGGGATTTTATAGACGCCATAAAAAAAGCCAACAAACAGATTTCCTAGAGCATCAGATGTCATGCTATAGGGGCGAATGGACAGATTCAGAAAAGTGGTGATGGTTAAGGCAGGAAGGGCAATCTGCCAGATTTTAAGATTGTTATTATCACCCACATACAAAATTGTCTTAGAAGGATTTAATGCCACACTAAGGATACCGTTAGCGTTGAATCCAACAGTAGAACCTCCAATGACTGTATATCCATCCAAGAGCGTATCATATTGAATCACGTTACCATCGCCATACGCATTCGTCCCAAGGTAATTAGCGATATAGATATAACGAGAGCCGTCATACACCATACCAAGAGGATTATTGAGTGGCCGTCCACTGATTAAGGTTGTCAGGACCCCATTAGAGAATTTCATTAACGTGTTCAGAAGGTTTTGTGTAAAATAGATATTTCCTGAGTTATCGGTACATACACCAAAGGCAGTGCTACCCAGAGAATTCAGACTTCCAGAAGGGCCGATACTTGGAGTGTCATCAAAGTTCCCTGGTTGCCCCACCACTGTTGTCACTTCACCCCTGGAATTGATGCTGCGGATATTTAAATTATCGCTTACATAGATCGTATTATTTGAATCACATGAGATGCTGTTCATGTAACTGAAGGTTGGACTGGCACCAGTGGCTGTAAATCCAGAAGCGAAGATAGTGCCAGTGGTAATACCAGCGGCCAAGAGCTGCGTGGAAATATTGGACGAGGAGTTCAGATTCGCTTGAGCGACGTTTCCAGTCGTCTGAAGAACCTTGTTCAAGCTGCCATTTGTGTAATTGAAGGTCATGGTGGAAATCGTGGAAGTGCCTTGGGCTGTGATATAGGGTGTTCCATTGGATAAGGAAATGTCCAGAGGGCTGGTCAAAAAGGCATTTGAACCCACACCTGGCACATTAGAGGCGCTGCCGTTTCCTGAGATGGTTTCAACGAAACTGGTTACGTAGGGGTTAGCAAGTGTAAGATTCCACTTATTCGCCAGATATCCTTCCACTTGCCGCCTCTGAGCGGTTGTTAACACTGTGTTATAGATGAGAACTTCTGAGATAGTTCCTGTTATACCAAGTAAATCTATAGGATTTGCAAATCCAATATTGATTAATGATTCTGATGGGGGGGTTGTAAAACCCGTTCCTATAGGACCAGGAGTTCCATTGAAATAGAAAAACGAAGAATTAGAATTTGCCGAATATCCAAGAAGAGTCCTTGCTGTTGTTAGAGTATTTGTCGTTGTTGCATTTGTTCCGACATTTCTCTGTCCAAAGGTTAGGGCTGAATAATAATTATAAAATTGTCTTCCCCTGTTAGTATCTGTATTAATATAATAAGTTTGAGCAGTAGGGTTTGTATCTGTAATCACCATGAATCCCGTCTCAGTGGCATGGGTACCAGAATAAGGAACAGAGAATCCACGAGACCCATTTAACACAATTGCGTTAGAGGATGAATTAAATACGGGTGAGCCGAATGAGGTGGCGTTCAGACCCTGGCCAGATTTATCTGCCCAAGTTGTAATCACGGTTCCATTGGCAGGGGCTGTTCCTGTTCCTAACGGGTCAGCACCATCTAACCAGATCTGTAAGCCAGGCAGGGAAGAGGGAGTGAAACTATTCTGGTTAGTCATATATCTGAGAACATTGGAATCGGCAATATATAGATTATTTGAAGCGTCTGTGGCCAAAGCGTTCATCGTATTGAATCGTGCGAGAGAGGGGACATCGTCCATGACAGTGTAAGAGAGTTGGACATTCCACTTGGCCGCCAGATAAGCCTCCACAGTCTTTCTTTCTGTATCGCCCAGAGCGGCATCATACATCATGATTTCATACATAGTTCCACCGTAGAATCCTAGTGGTCCATAGGCCACATCAATGTAACATCCAAGCGTGGTTACTCCAGAACCGATAAAATTTTTAGTATTCGTATCTGATCCTACCAATAAGCCATTGAAATATATTTTTGTTCCTACTCCTGGTGTGTATGTGTAAGAGAGGACATTAAGCACCGTTGGAGCCACGGAATAATAGCCGATTGTTTGTGAGCCGGCACCACCGTAGGTTACACCAAAGAAACTTCTGTTATTATTGACGCTGAATTCACGATTGTATTGAGAAGTGGCACGAGTGGTCAGATTTACAACAATACCAGAATTTGGTGTCCCTGACATGAGATCGCCTGCCCTGATAGGAGCGGTGATGACAAAGAAGCCAGTTTCAGCGGTGGGAATAGCTGATAAAGGAGACAGGAGATATTGACTGGTTCCGTCAAAACTCAGACCTGACGGCAGAGGAGTCGTGGGAGTCCAAGCCGGCCTACTGTAAAAATAAGGATGAGTGGCCGCCAAAGTCACCGTGTATCTCCAGGCCAAATACCCTTCCACTGTCTGTCTCTGACTCGTGGTCAGGGCCGTGCTATAAACCATCATGGATTGTAGATTGAAATTTGTATTAACGGGACTGGCATCTCCTGAACCAAGATAATAGTAAGTAGGGGCAATATCATTCAGTAGATCCTGAGCTCCTGCCAGAGTCACATCAAACGCTCCGTTTTGATAGAGGTTGGTTGTGGCACCGTCATAGGTGAGGGACACTATATATTTTGTATTTGTGGCATATGTATTGGCAGATACAACATTTGTGGCAGCGTTATAAGGGTGCCAGTATAGTTTATTTGATACACCAGTAGCGTATGCGCCATTTGATTGAACAAGTTGTGTCATGGTTAGAAAATTGGTACTATTAACATTAGTGTGTTGCCTTCCAAAAATGATATTTGTGGATTGATTTGGTGTAAAGACCAAGAAAAGTGTATAAGCTCTTAAATTATTTAAGACAGTTGTAGGGACATTCATCATCTTCGCCACGACAGGTGTAGACCCTGTATTGAATTGAACGGCACCGTTAAAATAATACGGTTGATTTGCCACCGTGGGTTGTGTTAAATGGTTATTATAGCCAGACTTATCCATGAATGTGGCGACATTGGTATTATTAGGAGGAGCGCCTGTTCCAAACGGATCAGAGCCATCTAGCCAGAGAATCAGGGAATTAGAGGCAGGGTTGGGTGTGGTTGGGATAGGTGGGACTGATGTTGCCGCCACAGGTGCTACTCCTGCCAGAGTGATAGACCATTTCTTTGCCAAATATCCTTCCATCAACTGTCTCTGAGCAGTATTCAGCTCGTAATTAAACACGAGAACCTCGTAGATTTTTCCGTTCATGAATTCTCCCTCAATCGTTTTTCCAACCGTATTATTCAATGGGGGTTGACCACGAACACCTGTGGGCATGCGTATCGTATCTGTCTGGCCGTTAATATACAAACGACAAGCACCTCCAGGAGTGAAAGCGCTCGTGTAGATATAAGGAGTGTTCACCAGAATTGGTGCTATTGAACCTGTATCATCATTATACCAAAAGGTATTTATGTTTGGAGGCACAGTGCCCTGGTAACGAATAGATACACAAGCATCCGTTGAACGTGCTCCACCACCTAAGATACCCAAATTTCCAGATAAAGTATACGCAGCAGAGACAACAATGTAGGTATAGGCAGAGTTTCCATAAGGAAAGGCGAAATCAGGAAGAGTATAGTAATTTGCCCCAGAAAAGTTAATTCCTGCCGAAGAAAAAGGTAGTGTTCCAATGGCAGAGCCGTTATTTCCGTTTCCAGATTTATCATACCATGTTGGAATAGGTGTTAATGAAGGAGGAGCTGTTCCTGTGCCAAGAGGATCGGCACCGTCTAGCCAGACCATGAGGGAATTGGGGCGTGTAGTAGAAACAATAGGGCCTACACGAGGACTGCCAAAATTAGTATTTGTTCTATAGGCGTGGCCTGCTGGAAGAGAGCCTTGTAGCCCCCACTTACTGGCCAAATAGCCTTCAATCTGAACACGTTGATTTGCGCTAATACCTGTGTTAAATACCAAGATTTCTCCAATGTTTCCATTGAATCCTGTCAGACGATTGAGACGAGAACCGATAGTGAAACGATTACCCAAATCAGATTGTAGCCAACTGCCACCGCTAGAATAAATGGCTGTTCCATTCACAAACATCATGGCATAATTTGCCGTTTGGGAGATATTTACACTCAAGATAGAATAACTGGTATTTGCCAGATTGTAAGCTAATGTAGGAGCGAATGAGCTACTATTACCAATATATAAATTCGTTGTTCCACCAGCTGACCACATATCAAAGGGATTTCCATTCGCCGTGTTGAATAGAGTGTTGCCTCGTGAGAAGAGTGCTGTAAAGGTGGGTGTTCCGCTCGTTGCGGCATATTGATAGACCATAAACACATTGAAATCATTCGTAAATGTTCCAGGAGGGATAGGAGCATCAAAATAACAAGGAATGGTGGTGCCAGAATTTCCTTGGATCTGAACGACTGGTAAGGTGTTTGACACAGCCTGATTAATGTTGTAATAAGGATAGGTTAATCCAGAATAAACGGCTGTTGATGCCACGGCATCATAGCCATATCCAGATTTATCACGCCAGGCAGTGATAGGTCCAGAAGCATCTTTAGGAACACCTGTGGCGTTCACGTCACAAGCATCCAGCCATAGAACCAGAGACCCAGCGTCATTGGCGTTGGCGGATTTATCTGCCCAACGAGTAATACTGGCATTAGGAGCGGCCGTTGTAGAATTGGCGTAAGGATCAGAAGAATCCAACCAGAGTTTGAGGGTATTCGGCACATAGACATTCCATTTTGTATTCAAATACGTTTCAACAGCGAGATGATTGGCATCTGATAATAAAGTGTTAAAAATAATTGTCTCATAGACTATGCCGTTTAGAAAATTACTGGCAGGAGTGCTGTAGGCTCCAATATTCGTTGTTGATGGACCAGCGAAATAATTGGCAGGTGTTCCTGTCATAATATTTACGCCATTGAAAAAGACATTTTTTGAAGCTCTAGTTGTTCTGTAAGAGAAGATATATTTAGTTCCTGCTGTGATTGGCAGAGGGCGTGATAATAAAGCACTATTTGCCACACCAACGCCACAGAAATAAATTGATGTGAATGCATTAACGCTTTGATTACCCATCATAATAAATTCTCTGGCACCTGAAGTTCCTGAGATTAAATCTTGTTCTCCATATAAAGCATTGAATGAGACCACGATAAAGCCTGTTTCAATTTCAGGATAACCTGTTAAACTTGTGGTATAATACTGACTGGTGCCGTTGAGTAAGATACCGCCACCAGCCACGAAGGTGGGAGATGCCACACCTGTGCCGTTTCTAGAAGATCCAGATTTATCTACCCAAGAAGACACCACGGCATTTGTAGCAGGAGGAGTTCCTGTGGCCGCAGGATCAGCTCCGTCTAACCAGAGTTGTAGGCCAGAGATCGTGGTGCTTCCTGTGGTAAATACATTCGCTGCCGCCGTGCCGCTGGCAGGAACCATGGGTGGAGGAAGATAGAGAGGATTGCTAATATTCCATTTGGCGAGGAGGTAACCATTAATTTGTTGAATCTGGGCGGTCGTGAGGATGGTGTTATATAGGATTACTTCTAAGGCAGAAAATCCTGTGCGACCACCGAGACCATTGCCAATGGTAGTGTTTCCTGTTGTGCCAAAGGTGTAGGAACCAGTAAACTGCGAAATCTGTCTGCCATTAACGTAATAAGAGAGGCTAGTAGAAGTTAGAGTGTAAGAAAGGAGAACAGGCATATTCTCTGGAATACTGAATGTCGTATTATATACACCAGTAGGATAATAGGCAATTGCCAAGGCGTTAATACCATTTCCGTCATTTAATATAACAAGCTCTCTTCCATTTGTTGTAGGAGAACTTACTCCAATTTCTAGTATAGTAAATGATGTTCTATTCCCTCTTGTTCCAGGAATTGAAATAACGGCAAAACCTGTTTCTGCCCTTGTGCTAAAGTTGTAATTCGTTGTAAAATACGAATTAGAGCCGAAGGTCACACGTCCATTTGCGGAAATCGTAGGAGAATTCACCGCCGTGCCGTTTCTTCCATTACCAGACTTATCTATCCAGCTGGACAAGATTCCTGGATTAATGGCTGATCCATTTCCAGCAGGATCTCTTCCATCAAACCAGAGCTGGATGCCAGGAACGCTCGTATTCGTGAATGCGGCGGAGTTTGTCACGGCAGGAAGACGACCAGCCACTGTGGTCACGGCGTAAGGAGCGGTGAGCGCCAGTTGTCTCACCACGTTATTTCCATCGGCGATATACAGGATAGTGTTAGAGGTATTCAAGGAGAGTCCAGCCACGTTTCTGAACTTGGCGTTAGAACCCACGTAACTGTTCAAATATCCCTGAGAAGACCCGCCAATAATGGTAGGTGTAGTCAGGGTTGTCACGTTGATGGGAGTAGCCTTGTAGATATTATTCGTATCAGAGGCGTAGTAAGATCCAGTACCGTCGGCACACACACAGGTCACACCGTTCAAACTATTCACGAAAGTTCTCACATCTCCTGTAGTCAGATTCAGAGAGCAGAGAACATTGGGAGCATCGGCGATAATAATCGTTCCACTGAAGCTGTCATAGACCATTTTCACAATGTTGGTAAAGACGGCATTGAGTCCTGTTCCATCGGCGTGGGTATAGACAGTAGAACCAGCGCCGGCCACGGTAGTCACGAGGCCTGTAGGAGTCTGTCTGCGCACGGTGCCTTGATCCGCCACATACATGTTTCCAGAAGGGTCAAAGCAGACGGTGGTGAGGTTGGTGAAAAATGGATTGGATACGGCCAGTTGAGTGGTGGAAATAGAGGCATTGATTGGAGCGCCATTCACCAGAACCTGAGTGGCATTCACTACTCCAGCAAAGAAGTCGCCGCTATTGGACTGAGAGCCGTTCACTGTCAAGGCATAGGTGGCTGTAGATAGGCGATTGATACCAATATGACCCGCAGAGTTAATACCAGCAGATCCTAAATTGAGAGGAGCGCCGTTAGAATTGAGCGTGCCCGTGAAATTGATAGAACCAGTCACATCCAGATTGTAATTGGGGTTATTGTTCTTAATACCTACAAACCCTGCGCCATCCGTGTATAAACTATTGAGCACCATGGCATTGGACAAGAGGGTCACGGCGTTAGTGGTACTGTTGCCCAAGAACTGGGGTTGGTTGTTTGTGTAAAATGATGTATTATCGAGGACCATGGTAGGAAGCACAGTCTGAGTGAATTTGATCGTGGGAACACAGCTCATGGACATCGTCGCCGCAGTCCAAGTGATACCGTTGGGAGAACTATACATATTGGGCTGGCTGCTCGCCACTCCATTTGTTCCGCAGGCGATGACGAAAGCGGAACCCGTCCAGGTCACGCTGGTGGGGCATACAGGGAGGGTGGCTGCCTGAGTCCAGTTGATACCGTTAGAGCTGTAGATGATACGCCCAGCACTCGTGTAATTCACCACTTGGACGGCCACAAAGAGTTTTCCACTCCAGGCCAGAACCGTATTAGGGGCGCTGGATAACATGGAAAAGAGGGTGGGGACTGTGGCAGGTAACCAAGAGATGGCGTCATACGAATATCGGATATTGGTGGTGGGATCATTACCCATCGCCACGAACATGTAGCCAGTCCAGACGATGGAAAACACGTTGGTGAAGGTGGTGGTGGCCGATGTCCATGTGACACCGTCAGGACTATAGGAAATGAAGCCAGCACTGGTGGCGCTATCTGTTCCACCAGCCACCCACAGATAATTCGTCCACACCAGAGTCTTAACTGTTCGTGTTGCCCCAATGCTAGCAGTGGTAAATGTCCTGAAATCGGTGGTCTTTGCCACGAGACCTCCAGCATCGGCACCGGCCAATAAGTAATACTGGCCGTTATTCACGATACAGTTAATGGATCTGGAAGGAAATGTTCCTGAGACAGGTGTGATCGCCGTCCAGGTGCTGGGACTGGTCGTATTTATCCCAGGTGCCGTATAGAGGAAACTGTTTGAGGCATTACTGGCGCCCAGATACCAGGCGGTGCCTGTGAAGGTGAGGGCGCTAAAGGAAGTAGGAGTGCCGCTGCTGAATGTTGGAGTCAAAGCGGCCATGTTAGAAAAGGAAGTTCCAGAATACATGGTGCCGTTATTGGGTCCTACCGCCGTCGTCACAGTCACGAAATAGGAAGGAGCATTAGTATTCTTAATGGTGGCGAAGTTCGTGGAAAGAGAAGAAAGTGCCAGATTACTGATGACAGGCACATAGGGAGATCCGTTCTGGTAAATGAAGGAGGCATTGACGATACCAGCCACATCAACAGGGAACTGCGGGGCATTACATCTCACACCAATAGTCTGTGCCAAAACCGTGGAGACGTTGCCAACAAGAGTACTCAACGTGGTAAAGGTGGCCAGAGGAGCGGTGATGCTACTGGCGGCCAAGACGACGGTGGAAATGCTGGAGGCGTTCATGGTGGAGGCCATGATGCTGGACACGCCGGCAATGGATACCAAGGCGTTAGAGGCGAAGATATTGGATGCCGTTAGACTGGAAGTGAGAATGCTGGATGCTTGAATGGATGAGGCGTTTATGAAGGGCACAAACAGATTAGATTGGATCGTGGTGCTAATGGCGAAGACGTTGGAGCTGAAAATATTGCTGGCGGTCACCGTGGAAGCAAAAATACTGGATGCCTGGACCGTGGAAGCAAAGGCCAGCGGTGTCACGAGAGTGGTGTTAAAGAAGCCTGTTCCCTGAACGGTGGTAGTTCCTAGAACGGCCACATTTGATCCAAATCCTGCCACGCCATAGGTGGACAGAATTCCTCCTACATTGGCGTTATTGAGAATATTGGCATTGCCGCCCACGCCCAGAGAGGACATGGTGGAAATCTCTTTGCCGGTGAAAATCTGGCCGAAACTGGATAAGAGACCGTAGTTGAGCGTGGAGCTGCTGACGAAGAGGGTGAAGTTAGAAGGGCCAATCACATTCAAGCTGCTAATCGTCAGATGATTCGTGCAAATGGTGCTCGCCGCCAGATTTCTGGTGAAGTTACCGTTCCATTCCACGCTCAGAGTAGAAAACACGGACACACCGCCTTGGACTTGGACGCTGGAAAAGAAGGCGGCGTTACCGATGGTGGATTGATAATAGGACACGACGAGAGAGCTGGCGGTCAGGGAAGACATCCAGGTGTCATTGGAAATCAGATTTCGTTCTACACCGAAGCTGTTATCAATCATGAGAAGATTGGAGAGAGTGGTGGTGCCGGTTTGCACAGTCAAATTCCCTTTTAACATCGTCTGACCGTAATTGCTGAGACTTCCAAAATTGGGCACCAGACCGCCAGGGCTTCCAATGACCACATTACTATTGAATTGGGCATCGGCGAAATAGGCGGATTTCTGTGTGTAGAACCCTCCATTTAAGATGGTGGACATGCCGACGACGAGACTGCTGCCGGCAAACACATCTTGGGCGAAACCGGCATTAGAGAACACGGACATGCCACGCTGAACGGCCAGATGCTGGGTGTTCAAGGTGGAGCCGACCACGAGAGCGTTGGTGGTGGAAACGAGGCCGGCAATATTCATACCGCCGCTGGTAGAAAGGAGGCCGTAGAGAAGCACGGAGCTGCTGATATTCACACCGAACCCCACCGTATTCGTGACGGCGAGCGTACTCACAATCGTAGAACCAGATAAATTCAGATTCTTCGTGGTCAAGGTATTTCCCACATCCAGATTACAAGCGACAGCCATAGAGGACATGGTGCTCACATTACCTTGGATCTGGAGACTGGAAAAGAAGGCGGCCGTGCCGAGTGTGGAGGCAGAACCCTGTAACAGAGTCGCTCCAGCCACGGTCAAACTAGCTCCAACGGCCACAGAGGAAAGTGTAGAAAGATTAGAACCGAACAAACCATTCTTTGACACAAACAGAGAATCACCCACCACGACCGTGGAAGCCGTGGAGAGAACATCGGTCATATTCACTCTTCCACCGAGAAGGGTGGAACCACGCACGTTCAAAGAACCTCCTGCGATCAAGGAGGACATGGTGGAGATATTGTATTGAGAATATACGGAGCTTACCACGAGATCCTGTAAATCCACCGTTTTATCATCAAATTGAATATTGCCTTGGACGTAGAGATTTCCTAGAATAGACACATTCCTTCTGACGTTCAGATCTTCAAGAGTGCTGATACTTCCTGTGGTCAAAATGCTGGATGTGGTATAGACTTCTCCGCCGAAAAAGGCCTTGCCGAGCGTGGAGAGATTTCTGGCGATATTCACATCTTGTAAGGTGCTAAATGAATCTTTGACCAGGACGCTGGAGGCGTGGTAAGTGTCGCCTTGGGTATAGAGACTGGACATGACGGACAGAGAGGCGCCGACCGTGACATTGGATAAGGTGGAGAGGTTACCACGGATCAATGTGTTTTGTGCCACGGTGAGGGAACTGTGTAAAATGGTCTCATGAGCCACGTTCACGGAACCTGAGGTGGAAATGGTATTGAACAAGGCGGCTTGACCCACGGTGAGTTGTCCCTGGATGAAGGTGGAAGCACCGACGGCGAGATTTCCAGTGGTGGAGATGGAGCTGCCGACGAAGAGAGGGCCACTGGTGGAAATGGAGGAGGTCGTCTGGAGTCCGCCGTTGATATACACATCGGTTGTGCTGATATAGGGAACGGTCAGCGTGGAGGTGATATTTGCCATCATACTGCTCACGGTGCTTCCTGCGTAGAGACTTCCTGATCCGATGAAGTCGTTAAGGGTGCGAAGGGAGCACACGAAGAAACCTGCGTGGGCAATGGTGGATTGACCAACAGAAAGATTATGGTCAATATAGACGTTGGTGGCAGAGACAGTGGAGATCATAGCCGTGGAAATAATGGCGTTTTGAATATAGCCGATGCTGGAAATATTAATAGAACTCACATTGATGGCGTTCAGATTCGCCACCTGGGAGGAATCAGGGAAGGCGAAGGTGTTGGTCACGCCCCAGATGCTGGAGGTTTTGGGAGTGACGGTCAAGAATCCATAGGGCTGGGTAATGGAATAGAGATTGGAAAGAGGACCTCCTCCATCTATGAATCTCACACCCGTGGTGGTGCTAACGAGAATCGTGTTGGTCTGAGAGGCACCTCCAAAGGTGTCTCGGATAGTAATCAATGAACCTGGCGAGTTCAAATTGGACAGAAGAACGACGTGTGGTGAGTTAGATAGAACCGAAGTATCTATCTGTACCAACGTCGTACTCTGGTTTACCGTAATCGGTGCGGCCATTCTAATGATGGCAAATACTTATAGAACTCTGAAAGAAACCTATGAGAATAGAAGAATGCAAAATGACACGTCGCATTTTGTTGCCAATATCATTCCATTACAGAATATTAATACAAATGTGGGCGGGACAAATCCCACCACAATCTTATCAAATTCTGTAGTGGCCATTCAACAAATGGTTAATACTGATACTCGCACCGTGAAGACGAACTTTCTTCAGAGTTATACTACAGGCGGGCAGATTGGCGTCCTGAGTCCGCTGAATCTGTGTAATGTGGGAATAAGCAGTAATGGAAACAGTTTTTCTGGAGTTACATCAAATCTTGTTGTTAGCACTTTGACTGCCAATTCTATCACGGTTGCCACATCGGGAACATTTGGTGGAATCTGTTATGCTCAGCAATTCGTCACACTTTCTGATGTGTTAGCGAAGAAGGATGTTCAGGAATTTACTGGATCTGTGTTAAATGGTATTAATGAGATTAGTCCGTATTGGTTTAGTTATTCTGGGAAAGGACAAGAGCAGCGACAAACTCTAGGGCTACTAGCTCAAGAGGTTGAGATGGTATGGCCGGCACTCGTTACTCCAGGATATGGATCTGAGTCTGCCACGAAGTATGTGAATTACGATGGAATAGTAGCGGTTCTGGTGAAGGCTGTTCAGGAATTGTCTGAAGAGGTTCGTATCTTGAAATTAAAGATTTAAGTTGGCAAGAATTGCCATAATCGTGGATTGTTGGCTCATATTCTCGGCCTTGAGGGTAGAAATGGTTGCAGTTTGTTCGGCACCTTCAGCTTTGAGGCTGCTCACCTGTTGAGAGAGTATCTTACAAGCACCAGCGGCAAGAATGCCAAATTGTGATTTATCAATAGATAAGAAATCATCTATTTTCTTTCCAAAGACAATAACTTCCTGTGTGGCATCGTAATTATCCCAAACGGCAACCGTAAATTCTGTGTCAGAGATTATAGATGCTATTGGAAAATTATATCTTCTTCCCTCAATGAGCAAATCAATCATATCAGAGGCTGAGAACTGATGAGGAACAGTGGTGGTTATCTGGACAGTAGAATCTACTAGAACGGTTTGGGCGATACAATTGGCGGTTGGAATGACTCCTTCACTATGAGAAACGGCTGAAGGATAGACTTCCAAGACTTCTTGGGCGATTAGACCATGCTGGACAGAGTGATCTGATTGTGGAATATTATCAATGAAATCAAAACAACAGATATTCAATTTATTCACAATATCTAAAGAATCTGTAGTAGTAATAATATTTTTCTTGATACGTCTATCAGAACCAGTATATGCTCCACCTGGCCCAATATTAGCAACATTGGCACCATTCACTTGAAAGTAAAAAGAACGGCCAGAAGTAACACCAAAAAAGCTATCTGCTGAACTATTCCATCCAACTCTGGTTAATCCTGTAGAATCAATAAATCTTGGTACTGTACTAGTTGTGGTAAAAGAACCACCAGCGAATGATATATTACTTGATAGAGTGGTTATACCTGCCACGCCAAACGTTCCTGTGTTAGAGGTGTTTGTTAGCGTTGCTAAACCTGACACGCCAAAAGTTCCAGTCACGTCAAGAGTACGAGCTGGTGCGTTACAATTGATACCTATATTCCCTGTAGTTCCAGCAATAGTAAATGGTGTTAAAATGGTTCCGTTTGACGTATACGAAGCAGAACCAGCTGGCACACTTTGAATAATGAAATTACCACCTGCCCCTGTGGTCGTATTAGAAAACCCAAGAAGGAATTTATATACACCGCCAAAATTACCATTATCTGAACTATATGATCCAATTTCCATCATGGTTCGTGTGCCTGTATTATACGTATTTGAGGCTAGAACAGAAAAGAATATATCTGCCGCTGGGGCGATATGAGCATTGGCAGTAACAGTATTTCCAATAACTTGGAATCTAGTATCTGGATAATTGGAACTGCCAACACCTACATTTCCACCCTTAGGATTTAGAAACAATGCTACTCCGTTATCATTTGAGCTAAAATAATCAGAAGCTTGAATGATAGACCCTGATCCTACACCACTAGTATAGCCAGATCCAAGATATAAACGGGCAGAAGTTGTATTTCCACCAATAGCTACTTGTGCGTAGTTAAAAGGATTCTGATTCGTTGTTATATTTGAAAAGGGAATATCCTTTGACACAAAAAGAGTATTAGAGCCAGCTAGTGTGGTTGGGCCAATATTCACACTTCCATTCACGTCAAGTGTTTTAGACGGTGCGTTACAATTGATACCCACCTTGGCATCCACAATACACATATGAGAAGCACCATTTGACCATCCTGTTATTCCACCTACGAAGTTAATACCATAATAATTAGCGATTTGTAGAGGAGGTTGATTTGAAGCCACCAAATAAGGACCTAATCCTGCCAACCCACTCTTGACCATTCCTATTCCAAAGGAAGGTGCGCCATTGGCGGTATTATTATATGTAGCAGAAGCATCAAATGAGATAGAAGCGATATAGCTAGGAGTAGGCGCATAGAAACCATATGCTGTTGTTACTGCTCCTATAGAAACTTGATTTGTCGTAATATTTACCATTGTGCTTAAATTACTTGATACTCCAACATTCAACGTAATATATCCATAACCCATAGAAATACGAGAACAACCAGAGGCAAATCCAGCAGGGGAGTATGGGACCCCATTAGAGGCATAAAAGCTATATCCCATATGAATACCATCTCCAAAAAGCTGATAATCACCATATAGATATCCTGTTGTATTTCCACCTTTTAATCCCATAATTGTATAACCGTTAGTAGTCTGGGGATAGATCTGGAATTGACCAGCTGTAAAGGTTCTATTCACAGACAAATTAGAATTGAAAGTGGCCGCTCCAGCCACACCCAATGTTCCTGTGTTAGAGGTGTTTGATAGAGTGGTTACACCAGCCACACCCAGAGTTCCAGAATTAGAAGAAGCTACAAGGAAGGTTGTTCCTCCAATAAACAAATTTCCTGTATTGGATTGTGTTCCTGATACAAAAAGAGCATTAGATGCGTTAGAAGCGCTATTAATACCGATATTGCCAGCGGAGTTGATACCAGCAACAGCCCCACCAGAGAAGAGAGACCCGTTGGAATACAGAGAGCCAGAGAAGTTAATGCTTCCATTCACATCAAGAGTACGAGTTGGCACGTTACAATTTACACCCACAGATCCACCAAAAGGATTTAGAAGCAGATTTCCCCCGTGATCAGCAGAGCTATAGTAATCAGAAGATTGAACGACAGAAGCTACTCCTGTTCCAAGAGTAAAGGCAGATCCAAGATATAATCTGGTGCCAGCAGAATTTCCTTGAGAAATCTGGACTTGTGCGTAAGTAGCAGGTTCAGTATTAGAGGTTATATTTGAATAGGGAACATCTTTTGCTACGTGTAGAATGGAAAGTGCTGTGGTTGTCCCAACACCCATAGTTGATGTAGTCAAGGTAGAAACCTGAGCCGTATCAGAATAATAGAGTTCGCTAGTGACTGTGTTAAATGAGACTATATTGCTTCCACCAGTGACAAAGCGCACAGGACTCACAAAGAGACCTGGGGTGCTAGTATTCAGCGCAGCCCCTGAGGCGTTCAAGATAATGGAACTGGTGGCCGTAGTTCCTGCGCCAGCTTGCCAGCCAATAGCAATAGAATTCGTGCTTTGATTCACATATCCTGCCCCAGTACCAATGGCGATGGCGTTGCTTCCTTGATTAGAATATCCTGCCTGGTATCCAAGACCCACGGCGTAATTACATTGATTCACAAATCCTGCTTGGTATCCTATGGCCGTTGCGTAGAGGCCTTGATTAGAATATCCAGCAGTATTACCGATGCCAAGACCGTATATGCCCTGGCTATAGGCACCTGTGAGATTTCCTACCGCCGTTCCACCAATACCTTGATTAGAAAATCCCGCTTGGTATCCTATGGCGAGCGTATTAGATCCTAAGCCATAATTCCCCACTTGGTATCCTATGGCAAGACTAGGACCCCTGGCAACCATGGTGATATCTCCAGCACCCAGAGTAATACTACTGAAATTAGCCACACCATTCACATCCAGAAGATAGGCGGGTTGGGTTGTATTAATACCCATGTTCAATGAAGAAACGATGAAATTTCCTAGATTACTGTTTGTGATGATGAGCGATGACGGACCTTGTGTAAAAAGGGTGAATGTGGATAGGGCGAGTGTGCTTACAGTGAGTGAGCTGATTCGTGTGGCATTGAGGACAGTGCTGAGGTAGGTCTGTCCCAGGCCTGCCACCGTCGATAGAAGACTGGTGGTGCTGACATACGTCTGTCCCAGACCCGCTACGGTGGATTGGAGAGTTGGGTTGAGAACGGCAGTGGAGAGGTAAGTCTGTCCCAGACCCGCCACCGTGGATTGGAGGGAAATGCTGCTCACATACGTCTGGCCTAGACCTGCCACCGTGGATTGAATGATGGGATTCAAGGCCGCCGTGGAAAGGTAGGTCTGACCCAGACCCGCCACAGTGGATAAGAGAGATGGGGTGCTGACATAGGTTTGACCCAGGCCTGCTACGGTGGATACAAGAGATGGAGTACTCACGTAGGTCTGACCCAGTCCTGCCACCGTGGATACGAGAGATGGAGTACTCACATAAGTCTCGCCCAGACCTGCCACCGTGGATTGTATGATGGGATTGAGAGCAGCAGTGGAAAAATAGGTCTGGCCAAGTCCTGCCACGGTGGATACGAGGCTGGTTGTGCTGACATACGTTTGACCCAGACCCGCTACCGTGGATTGAACGATGGGATTCAAGGCCGCCGTGGAAAGGTAGGTCTGACCAAGACCCGCCACAGTGGATACGAGAGATGGGGTGCTGACATATCCTAGGGTGCCGAGGCCAGTGAGAGTGGAAGTGATGATAGGATTGAGAGCAGCGGTGGATAAATAAGTCTCCCCTAGACCAGCCACGGTGGATAAGAGAGATGGGGTGCTGACGTAGGTCTGACCCAGACCCGCCACTGTGGACTGGACGATGGGATTCAAGGCCGCCGTGGAAAAGTAGGTCTGACCAAGACCAGCCACCGTGGATTGGAGACCAGTTGACGAAACATATCCTAGGCTGCCGAGGCCAGTGATGGTGGAATTGATGTAGCTGCTATCTGTTCCAGCGCTCACGTAGGTCTGTCCAAGACCCGCCACGGTGGATTGGAGACTGGTTTGGAGACCGGTGGTGCTAACATATCCTAGAGATCCAAGGCCGGTGACGGTGGAATTGATATAATTGCTTGTTAGGGCACTAGATAAATAGAACTGTCCCAGACCCGCCACCGTGGATTGGAGACCTGTTTGGAGACCTGTGCTAGAGATATATCCTAGGCTGCCAAGGCCAGTGATGGTGGAATTGATATAATTACTATCTGTTCCAGCACTGATATAGGTCTGACCAAGACCCGCCACGGTGGATTGGAGACTGGTCTGGAGACCGGTGGTGCTAACATATCCCAGAGATCCAAGACCGGTCACGGTGGAATTGATATAATTGCTTGTTAGGGCACTAGATAAATAGAATTGACCCAGACCTGCCACGGTGGATTGGAGACCTGTTTGGAGACCGGTGGTGCTGACATATCCCAGGGTGCCAAGGCCAGTGATGGTGGAATTGATATAGTTACTGTCTGATCCGCTAGTGGATAAATAAATCTGTCCCAGACCCGCCACCGTGGATTGAAGAGACACGCTGGTTGAGGCCAATGAAGTCAGATACAAGGTGGACATGGAACTCTGTGTGACTCCAACCAAAGTGGAGAAAGTGGAGAATCCTTCATTGATAACGCCAGTAGAAATATCGGTCGTATGAAGATCACGAGAAAACATTTGAAACGAGAATGTGCTATAGGCGACTAAGGAGGAAATGGTCGCCGCAGAAATAAAGGCCGAATCCACAACCAGATTGGCAATATCCTGAGTAATGGCTGTAGAAACCACATTGGCGTAAATCACATCGGTAGAAAGAGATTCAATATAGGCATGTTGAATATAGGCATAAGGTGTATAGATATTTGATGTGTTCAGTGTGATACAGGATACGTCCCTGGTAACGAACGATCCAGTAGAAATAGAACTCGTGAATATGTTGGAAAACGTTCCTGTATTAGCCACGATGGTGGATGTGGTCAATGTATAGGAACTGAGGATATTCGTGGAAATAAGCGGGGCATTGACAAAGCCTGTATTCACACCAAATGAAGACAAGAACGGGGCTTGAATGGAATTCACTTGTAAGGTGCCGGCAGAAATGGTATTTGTGTTAATACTACTCACCAGAAATTGCCTCGTCAGGAGCGTCCCAATCGTGCCTGTGGCCACGCTCACATTGGATGCCGAAAGCGAAAAGGACGATATGGTGGATGTGTTAAATGTGATTGTGGAGATATCAGCAGCATAAAACTCCTCTAACACAGGCGGCAAACGAATAACACTGGTCACCAAGATTCTCCACACATAATTCGTAGCATCGGCAATCAACGTCACATACGCCATTGGCACGTTCATCAAATACTGGGATGATCCAGATTCAAATGAATCTTGGGCATCGGTTTGAAGCGTAATGGTATTTGTTAATGAACAGAAACCATCATCTTTTACAGTAATAACACGACCGGGACGAACCGTCGTAGGCGGAAGTATGATTACTTTTGATCCTTGTGAAGCATCCACAAGGATCAAACTAGTTGTTGAATTAATTAGCGACATGCTATCTTCTGTTTATGAAGTTAAGAAAAAGGCCTTATAAATTCTGGACGACCATCGTGAAAGCATCGGCGTAATTTCCAGAAAAAGAAGAAGTAGTCGCCTGTGTCGTCGTCAACTGTCCTGTAAACTGTGTTAAACTACTCATAGTGCTTCCACCCATGGTGGCAAACAAGAGAGAGGTCGTCGATACTGTTCTTGCCGTCAGATTCCCTGATGAGATAGAGGAAGCGTATAGGGCAAGAGTGCTAAATGTAATTCCTCCTGCTGCTATTGTGATTGCAGTGGACAGTGTAGAAAGTCCTGATTGGATAACGATATATGATGTGGAAAAAGAGGATTGGATGATCGTGCTAAATGTGGAAAAAGCGGTCAGGAAATTGGATGTTGCGCCGATACTGGTGGATAAGGTGCTAAATGAGGTTAGGCAGACATTGGACAGGCTGGCTATGGATGTGGATAGAGTGGAAAGTTGTTTGCCGATATCATTGCTGGCGGTAGTTTCTCCAATCACGGTGGACAAGGAAGAGATTCCTGATTGGAGTGTCAAGAAATTCGTGGTGATGACAGTGCTAAAGGTGGATATGGTGGAGACGAGTTGTCCTGTCAAGGTGGAATTATTCGATCCGCCAATGGTCGAAAAGGTGGAAAATCCTGCTTGAAGAGAAGCCAAATTTGTGGCGATAGCTGTGCTAAAGGTGGATATGGTGGAGACGAGCTGCCCTGTCAAGGTGGAGTTATTGGATCCGCCGATAGTGGAGAAGCTGGAAAACCCTGCTTGGAGGGAGATGAGATTGATGTTGATGAGAGTGCTTAGGGTGGATATGGTGGAGAGTTGCTGAGAGGCATTTGATCCGTTTAGGGTGGAAAAGGTGGAGAATCCATCTTGAAGAGAAGTGAAGTTGGCACCGATGGCTGTGCTAAAGGTGGATATAGTGGAAATGAGATTATTGTTCGTAGTAGAGATATTTGACCCTGTAACTGTGGAAAAGCTGAAGAAAGTGGTCTGAGTGGCGACAGAGAGATTGGAAATAGAGGTGGAGATTGCCGCTTCTGTGTTAGAGAAGGTTGTTGCCGTGCCTGTGGAGAGGAGGAGCCAGGATGTAGAGATACCGCTCGTCGTTAAGAATCCCACTGTACTGAGGGCGCTGGTGAGACTGGAGGTCGTGGTGGAATTCGTTACGCCGATGAGCGTGCTCAGATTTACTACATTATTGCCTGATGTGGTGGAGAGAGTGAAAATGGCGGTACTGAGACCCCCTGAAAAGGTGGAGAAGTTGGTGGATGTGTAATTGGATAGACTGGATAGATTAGAAGCCGTTATAGAAGAGGCAGAATTCAGTTCTGTGATCGTAAAATTACACAAGCTGTTGAAATTCTGTGAAATGGATACGCTCAGATTTGACATGGTGGTGAAGGTAAGATTGGAGGTGAGGCCGATAGTGGTGGATAAGGAAGAGACTGAGGATTGTGTAATAGAGAAATTACTATTGACATTGGAAAAGAGGGTGGAATAGGGCTGGCGAATATCAATGATATTTGAGGTTGTGTATAACTGAAACAGAATGTCTCTGGTTGTGCTTACCAGATTGGAGGTTTCGACTGTGTTAGAGAGAAGATTATTGCCTCCAATTAATAATACACCTGCGCTCATGGCGAACACTTGATCCTTATTGAACGCAGCGTCATAAAGAGTGAACGAGCTGAAGGCCAGACTTCCAACGTTCCATACGCCTGTAGAAATGCTGGAGAACAGTCCAAGATTTCCCGTGATAACATCAATGTTCGTATTTTTCACGGTCAAGGTTCTGGTGCTCAGATACTCCACGATAGAAGATTCAACGATCTGAACCCGCCCTCGTTGTACATCAAAATAATTGGTGGCTACGGTGAGAGTGTCTGTGCTTAGAAAGAAGGTGGAAATAACTCTGCTTGATAAGGATGCGATAGTTGCGTAAATGGACGTGATTCCATTCGTGCTTATGGAACTGGCGGTGAAGAAGGAGGATACGGCCAAGGAGGAGGTTGTCACATTCTGTAGATACCAATCGCCGCTTTGAATGACGAGACCGCCATATTGTTGCATGGCATTCCAGGGAATAGAATAAGCCTGGGGTCTAAAAGGAACATTGGACAGCTGTGAACCGTCGCCTTTGATGAAATCGGCGTATAGATTGGTCGTGCTCAAAGTCCGGGCATATACTGTCCCTGACGAAATGGAAAGGGCGTTTATGCTACTTGTAATAAGTTGTCCCGTTGAGACACTTAGGTATTCGGCCTGTGCCATTTCCTATTCTGATAAGACTGTTGAACAATTGTTAGCTGCGTTAAACACAAGGGCATGTAAGTATGAAGAAGATTCAGAATGGCTGGACTGCCTGCCCTGCCTGCCTTACATGAAATGCCAGGAATGACACGATACATTGGAGAACAAGTGGAAGTGAAGCCATATACCGGCATTGTGGGCATAAATCCCCTCATTCAGCGAAAGGTGATTCTTCTAGCGACCGCCGTCATTTCTGAGGAAAATCTGTTCAGTAACGGCCTGTTCCAGAATGTCTATGTGTTTTATCGCATGTTTGAATCCATGGGCTACCTGCCCCTGATGATCGTGAATAAGAAGCCAGATAGTTTAGAGAAGATTCCCTGGTATATGCGTGATATACGCTTGATTACGGTGGAGGAGATAGCGAAAAGTCCTATTCCCGTGTATTTATACATTGAGGTGGGGATGAGTATTGATTCACAGATGCGGAAGTTTCTGAAGATGTGCGGGGCTCGTATTGCCAAGCTGTATCTGGGAAATATCTTGAACATTGACGTGGAGACGCCGATTTTCTATCCCACCATGCACTTTGCCCACCACGTCATTGGTGAACTGGACGATATCTGGGTTTCTCCGCATTATACGCAGCACTCTGAATATGCCAGGGCGCTGAATCACATTGATCTGAGTAAAAAGGAGCCGATGGTGGTTCCGTATGTGTGGGATTCTCAGATCTTGTTTGGGGGAGGCGACAGGAATTTCCAATGGCGGCCACCAGCTGGAGGGGAAAAGGAGACGTTTTTGATTCTGGAACCGAATATCAGTTTCCAGAAGTGTTCCTTGGTGCCGTTGATGATTCTTGAGGCGTGGTATAGAAACAATAAGGGGTGGAATGGAGAGGTAGTAGTCATTAACGGCGAACGGCTGCTCATGATCCCTTTTTTCAAGGAGACCATTTGGTCTAGCCTGGAGATTGTTAAGGATGGGAAAGTGAAAATGCGTGGGCGCACGGATATCTTGTCGCTCCTCAAGGAGTTTCCTTCAGGAATGCCGATCTGCCATCAGTGGAATAACGAGTATAATTACATGGTTCTGGAGTATTTTATGACTGGGTATCCTGTGATGCACAACGCCAGTGATTGGAAGGACTATGGCTATTATTACCCAAATTCTGATATTGGCGCTGGGGTTCTCTTAGTTGATCGTATTCGGAAGGGGCATATGGAGAACTTTAATGTGTATAAGGCACATGCTCGTGCGTTGGCGTGGAGGCATTCCCCTTATAATCCGGATGTCCAGAGAGAGTGGGGAAAGATTATTGAGCCTGCTGCTGCTGCTGCCCACTCTGTGGCTGATGCGTCAAAAGCCTAAACCAATGTTCGTTCAATTCATAAGAAATGAGAGTCGGTGTGACCGTAAACTTTCTCTATTCATTCTTCAGCTCTGGCTCGCCACAGGCAGTGCTGTCGGTAGCGGAACTTCTGAGAATATCAGGCAATGAGGTTGTTCTTATCAATATAGACGATAAGGCGAGGACGTGGTGGGATGATGTGACAGGTCTGAAGGAAGCTTGGACAGTGGTTCATGAGAGTGATCTTGAATCCTTGGCCTTGGATTGTGTCATAGAGGTTGGAGCGTATATGATGAAGCCTTCCAGTCGCAAGGTCCTGAAGGAAACAAAACATATCTGGCTCAATCGCAAAGCACCCCTGTTTCATGATGTGGAGGCGTCCCTTTTCCCTTTTGAGAAGCCTGACCGATGCCTGGATGGAATCACAGAAATCTGGTGTTACGAGGAGATTTGTAGCAGCGATGATGTCCAATATCTGGAGGTCCTAACACGGAAGCCTGTGCGCCTGGTTCCTTACTGTTGGAGTCCTTCAGCCGTTGAGACACATCGCCAAGATACCAAGGCGCCTGTCTGGCAGCAAGTGGCGGCCTTAGATACGGCAGGAGCGGCTAAATGGTCTGTCCACATTTGCGAGACGAATATGAGCTCATCGTCCAGTTCCACCATTCCCCTGCTCATCATGAGGGAAGTCAAGAAATCGGCCATTTGTGATCTGAACGCAACGATAAAGATTCATAATGCTGAGGCCATTAGTAAGACAAAGTTCTTCAGTCAGAATGTCTTGGATCACGTGTTTTCTGATATCAATGATATGACTGCCCAGTTCATTGGCCGCCAGCGCTGTATTGATTGGGTCTATGATCCAAAATCCATAGTGCTCGCCCATTCTCGTTTTTACACCATTCGCCCATATCACTTTGACTGTCTGTGGGTCGGAATACCACTGGTTCATAATAGCAAGGTGCTTTGTCGGCTCGGATCTTCTGTGTTAAATGGATTCTATGCCGACAATGAGATTAGTCAGGCGGCTCTTGCCGTTGAGCGTGTGACCAAGAATCCTGTGAGTTTGGAGCAGCTCATTGAGATACGTAAGGCGATTCTGGAACAGTTCAGCCCGCTCTCTCAGAGCATTCAGGGGCGGTGGAAGGATGCGCTGGCTCATGCCCTTGTTGCTCCTGTGCCTTCTCCTGTAGTTGCCCAGCCTGTGGCTCCTCAGGTCGCCCACTCTGTGGCTACCGCAGGAAAGACCCTACGTGTCGGATTCTCGTGTATGTGGGACGGATTCAATCCAGAGTATAACATGTTTACCCTCATGCTAGAGGCAGCCGGAGTAGGAAAGGTGGTTGGCACGGAGTTTAACGGCAGCGGTAGTAGCGTGGATGTCCTGATTTTCGGCCCCTTCGGGAACAGTTGGGAGGCCGTTGACCGAAAGATTCCCAAGATCCATTTCACGGGCGAGAATACTGGGCCAGTGGAGAGGGATGATGTGGTCCTGAATCTTGGATTCAGGCATGTGGATATGAATGAGGGCAAGTATCTGCGTCTCCCCTTGTGGATGTTGGAGATCAATTGGTTCAATGCCGATGCCGAGCGCATTCAGAATCCCAAGCCTCTGCCCATTGATCGGTGTTGCCGTGTGTTTCCTGAGGAGATTGCCAGGAAGACGAAGTTCTGCGCTTTTGTCGTCTCAAATCCCTGTCAGGCGATGAGGAATCAGGCCTTTCAATGGCTCTCAACATACAAGCCGATTGATTCTGCCGGGCGGTTATACAACAACATGGGTGATGGCTTGTTTGCCGGTCTAGGAGGAGGCGGCGGTGAATTACGGAAGCACGAGTTTCTCAAGGACTACAAGTTCAGTCTGTCCTATGAGAATGCCGAAGCGCCTGGCTACACGACGGAGAAGTGGCTCCACGCCAAGGCGGCCGGTTGTATTCCTATTTACTGGGGCGACCCCAAGGTGGAGAGGGATTTTGACATGGACGGCTGTATTGATGCCCGGGATCTGAAGACTCCTGCCGAGTTGATTGAAGCAGTTAAGGCAGTAGATACGGACGCCAGTGTGTGGCTCAAGAAGATGAGCAGGCCTGCCCTGGACGAGGTGCGTCGTGATCTGGTGCGCAGAACTCTGTCGGAATGTGCTAGAAGGATTTGGTCAGCGGCAGGGGCGACGGCGGCGGAGCTGGATAGCATTCCCAGACTGCTGGGCGATACCGAGACAACGGCGACGAAGGTTTGGCATGCGTCTCCTCAGCCAGCGGCTTCGCCAGCAGCAATTGTGTTAAAAGATATCCCATCCACCTCTTCAACGGTTGTGAGTATGGATGAGACAGTGTTTGTGACAGGAACCAATGCTCGTTTTCTCTCTTCTCTCCATGTGTGGCTGAACGCCCTCGCTCCCCAGAAGAAGGAAGTGCCGCAGATGAGGGTGATAGTCTATTTGTTTGATGATGTGTCAGAGAAGGTCAAGCAGGATTATGTGGAGGCCTTTCCCTTCGTGGAGATGCGCCGACTCCCCATGGATCAGAAACCGCAGCCACAGGGTGGGCAACCCTTTGCCGATTTCTGGGATCCTCAGCATTTTGCCTGGAAGCTCTGGATCTTGAACGCCTGTATGAAAAACAAGACGCTCACTGGGAAGCCGCTTGTGTATCTTGACAGTGGAGTGATGATGTGCCGTTGGCCAAGAGAGTGGATCGGTATCGCAAGAGAGAAGGGCATCTGTCTCCTGGAAGATCCTCGTCAGAAGAATAAGAGTTGGTGTCATAACATATTTAACACAAGGCTTGGAGTCACGGAGGCGGAGCTGGATGCGCAGCAATTATGGGCTGGGGCGATTGCCTGTATTGCCGGCCATCCCCTGGCGACTCGTCTGTTTTCTGAGGCGTATTCCTTGGCTTGTGTAAGAGAGGTTATTGTGGGGGAGAAGTGGTCTGGGATGCGTGATGGTGTGCCTTTTGGCCATCGCCATGACCAGAGCATTTTGTCTATTCTATCTATGCGCATGGGCCTTCCTCGGTACGACATGGACAAGATTTACTGTGGCATCAGTCTGCGTCAGACTTTCTTGACTAAGAAGGCGCTCTATGTCCATCGTGGTCTGTTCCAGGTTCATCATGCGTTGGCCACGGGGATTGACGATGCCTGGGTGATTAATCTGGATCGTCGTGCCGACAGAATGGAGAAGTTCTTGGCAACGAACACCGATATCGCCGAGCGTGTTCACCGTGTATCAGCGTTTGATGGGAAGAATCTCAAGATGACGCCGAAGTTGGCTCGTCTGTTCAAGCCCCATGATTTCAACTGGAAAAAGCCCGTGATGGGATGTGCCTTGTCGCATTTGGCTCTATGGTGGCAGCTGGCGAATGAGAAGGAGGATATTGAGAATTATCTGATCTTGGAGGATGACGCACGACTAGTACCTGGTTGGAGGGATCGTTGGGAGAAGATTTACGCCCATGATTGTATGCCGGCCGATTGGGATGTGGTGTATCTGGGAGGCATTCTTCCACCAAATAAGGCGGGGTTCGCAGAGTTGATTGAGCCTGTCAATAAATACGTGGGGCGTATCAAGAAGAATAACAGTTTCGGTCAGAAGGAGGCGGATCGGTATATGCACTTCTGTGCCTACGCCTATGTTCTGTCTCGTCGTGGCGCCAAGAAGATTCTGGATGTTTTGGAGGCGAAGGGCGGATACTGGACGAGTGCCGATCACATGATTTGTAATATCCACCAAGTGATGAACATCTATTTCACAAACCCTCTGTTGGCTGGATGTTTCCAGGACGATGATCCAGTCTATTGTAATAGCCAGTTCAATGACTTTTCTCGTGTGGACAAGTTTGACAGTGACTTGTGGAACAATACAGAGCGATTTTCTGAGGAGGAGGTTAGGTCTTGCGTCTCCGCAGAGCCTTTGGATATTCCTGGAACCTTAGAGGAGGCGAGGCGACTTTCTGTTATCTCTGCCCCTGCCCCTCAGCCAGAACCAATCCCTCTAGTCCCAAACCCAACCCCTGTAGGTCGTCGTTTCGTTTCTGTGGCGGGGCCTCCAATGGATATGAGTAAGTGGCATGAATACGCCTGGCTCAAGCAAATGTTTTCCACTGTATCGCCAGCGGTAACATCGTTTGAGATTACTCGTCTTGACGCAGGGCCTACAGACCTTCCAAAAGACTCACCCATCGTGGTGGTTCAACGACCCCATGTGGAGGAAGCAGCATCTGTGTTAAAAGGTTGGTCTGATGCCGGCTTGACCTTCTTTGTCTTACACATGAGCGACGAGTTCTGTGCCGATCCCATTGACTTCTATGAGCTGCCAGGATGTAAGGGGGTGATTCGTAATTATATGCGTGAGGGCTTGTCCTCAAAGGTCCTGGTGATTCCGCTCGGCTTTCACTGGGCGATTCCTAACGGCGAGCCATATATCCACACTCCTCGCCCTCCCTTTCGTGAGCTGGTCTGGTCATTCGTGGGGACGGATTGGATGGGGAGAAGAGAGAAGTTAGCCCCTTTAACACAGGTCGGTGAGCACAAGGCGATTTTTATGGATGATTGGAATTCTCCCAAGATGATTAGTCGTGAGGAGAATCTAGCGATTTTATTGAATTCTTGGTGTGTGCCTTGCCCTTCTGGACAAAATGAAGAGACGTTTCGCTTCTATGAGGCGTTAGAAGCTGGAGCGGTCCCAGTGTTGGTGAAAGATAAGTTCGCCAGTTGGATTTCTCAGCATATCCAGATGTTGGTGGCGGATTCTTGGACACATGCGGCGCAGCTAATCTATACACTGAAGGCACAGCCTGAGGTGTATGAGAAATATCGTGCGTCCTTATTAATGGCCTGGGAGATTCTGAAGAATAAGACGAAGGATTCTATCAAGGCGATGCTGGTATAGACCTAGGTCTAACAGAAACAAAAAGAACTAGGAACATGAGCTGTTTCAACGGGCTGTGGTTTACTAGGAACAAGTTCTTTATTGAGGGCAGACCATTGAGAAAACGTGTAGCGGTCGCCCATGGACATGTTACAGCGAGAACAAAGAGGGATTAAATTATCTGGAATGGTAGGGCCTCCCTTCGATTCTGGAATATTATGCCCTGATTGGAAATCAAAGATAGTGATAATATTCTGACACCAGCGAGTTGGGCATTTCCCTTGGAATTCTTTTCCGAAATCACGGAGCCAGATCTGCTCACGGAACGCCACAGGAATCTTCTGCTTCTTCTTCTTTTTTACTACATAAGACGCCGCCGAACTGCTCATACCAGATATTCTCAATTCGGTATTAGGCCTAAGGCGTTAGACAACTTTATCTCAGAATGGATAGCGTTCCTGACTACATGAAGAGTCTTCAGAATCTGGTGAGTACTCCTTTTCCTGCGTCTGCCTCCTCTGCCTCATCCACTCTTGTGCCTTCTGCCCCTGCCGCCCTGTCTGACGGTAAGCTGAAGTTTCTCCTTGTCTCCACGCATTGTCATCAGTATACTGGGTATAGCAAGGTCTCCTACGGAATTATTCGTCAGCTGGCCAAGCTGCCTTGGCTCGCCGTGACGCACTACGGATTCCAGAAGTTCCCCCAGCAGCAGTTCCCTGATGACTACCGCACCTATCCTAATAACGTGACGGTGATTGATGCGGCGGCACAGGAGGAGCCTTTTGAGCAGGGGTTCGGCTTCAAGAAGCTGCCTGAGGTGATCAAGAGCCTCAGGCCTGATGTGGTGATGATTTACAATGACATGTCCATTGTGGGGAAGTTCATGGTGGAGATGGAGAAGACCGGTGCGGCGGCCATGACCAAGACTTGGGTCTATTGCGACCAGGTCTATACCACTCAGCTCCAGGGCTATCTGGACATGCTCAATCTGAAGGCTGAGCGCATCTTCGCCTTTACGAACGAGTGGAAGAAGTGCCTGAAGGACCAGGGCATCACTCGTCCTATTGATGTGATTCTACACGGGTTTGAGAAGGAGCTGTATAAGACTCTTCCTCGTGCCGAGGTGCGTAAGAGTCTGAAGATTCCTGAGGACTCTTTTGTGTATCTGAACGTGAATCGCAACCAGCCTCGTAAGCGCTACGACATTCTGATTATGGCCTTTGCCGAGCTGGTGGTGAAGTATCCCACGAAGCCCATTTTCATGATGTGTATCTGCGACAAGGGCGAGAAGGGCGGCTGGTGGCTGTTTGAGCTGTATCAGAGGGAGCTGAAGCTTCGTGGCGTGAATGTGGAGCAGTTCGGCACACGCCTGATGATCAGTTCTCAGGATATGGTGTTCAAGGATGAGGATATCAATGTCTTCTATAACTGTGCCGATGTGGGTGTGAATTCCGCTGATGGCGAGGGGTGGGGTCTCTGTAACTTTGAGCACATGGGTGTGGGCGTGCCTCAGGTAGTGCCTAAGGTTGGGGGGTTTAAGGAGTTTTGTAATTCCAAGAATTCTGTTCTGGTGGAGGCGAAGCAGAGGTATTATCTCCCGATGGTGTATTCTCCCGTTGGCGGTGAGGCGTGGGCGATGGACCCCCACGATCTGTGCCTGGGCATGGAGGAGTATCTGCTGGATAGCACTAAGAAGCTGGAACATGGTGAGGAGGCGAAGAAGACGGCTCTCTCTTACACTTGGGAGAGGGCCGTGGAGCCGCTGGTCCGTAGGCTGAAGCAGGAGAAGGAGGATAAGGAGGCGGAAGCCTAATGGCTTAAGTTTGATGCCCTGATGGCTTTTTAGGATTGTGTAAAATGGATTATTGGATAATCTTATGATGAGTTTCTTATCGTAAGATTATCAGGTTAAGTATTAGAAAGGATGCTTGGAAGAGCTGCCGCATATCTTGGACTAGGACGAAAACCTGCAACAGGTCCTGGAGGAGCTGCTGCTGCCCTTAAAAGTGCTGCTGGTGCTCCTACTGCTGCTGCTGCTCCTACTGCTGCTGGTGCTCTTAAAGCTCCTAAAGTTCGTGACTTGGTTAAAGAAAGAAAAGAAAAGCTTAAGAGGGATAGGAGAGATGTAGAGCTAACTTCTGCCCGTTTATATAAAGCTGCAGTTTTAAACTATATAGATTTTGCTAAGGTATTATATCATACTTCTCGTGTGGAGGTTAACAAACAGTTGCTAACAGACACAGATTACTATGATGTTACATACCCACAGTTAGGTACTATATATAAAGGTATAACAGAAACTCTTATTCCTCAATTAATAACTGAAAGCGAGAAATTTAAGGCATTAGGTATACTTGGCAAAGGTGCCAAAACAATTAAAGATTCAGAATTAAAAACATTAAAAGAAATAATTAATGAAATAATAAAGTTTGGAGTATTAATTGGTAGTGAAGCAGAAACATTGGAAGAATTTACTAATGTCCCTGATGCTATTGACGAGGCATTATTTAAGACTGGTGCTACAGAAAATAGTATTAATGCGGCGTATTTAACAGCTATTGACACACTTCTTACAAAAGCTCCTATTGTAACAAAGGGTATAGTGGAAATGTTAAAAACTACCAGATTAATTATTGATATTAATACTGTTAGACGTGCTGAAGCTGCTGTTGCTGCGACCCCTGCCGCTTCTGCGGCCCCTACTGCTGCTGCCCCTGCTGCTGCTGGTGGTCTTGTTGGTGGTGGCGGTTCTGCTGCTGCTGGTGTGCCTGCCGCTGCTGCCCCTACTGCTGCGACCTCTGCGGTTGTCACTGCCCCTACTGCTGCCCCTGCCCCCACTAATCGCACTTCTCGTAGCAAGGCTCGTAACGCCGCCGCAGCTGCCCTTGCCGCCAGCCGTGGTACTGGGACCACAGCTGTTAAGACTGTGGCTGTTACGCCAGCTCCTCTTTTACCCTCTCCTAGTTCTGCCACTGTCACTGTGACAGGAAAGCCAATTCCTACAGGAACGCCTGGCGTTAATTATACTATTGTTCCTCCTCCTCGTAAAAAGAAAGGTTCCGCAGCTGCTGCTGCGACAACTGGTGCTGCTGTTCCTCCTGCCGCTGTTCCTACCACAGCTACCACTACTGCCGCTACAGTCCCTCCTCATCTTCGTAGCGCTTTTGATGCTGCTACTGCCGCAGTTGCCGCAGCTAAACTGAAGGCTGACCAAGCCGCTAGGGAACTGGCTGATGCTATTCGTGATGCTGCCAATTCTCCTACTGCCACGAGTGCTGACGAAGTTGAACAGGCTAGAAGAGAATCTGAATCTGCCGATGCTGCTTTAGTGGCTGCTGAGGCTGCTGTTGCTGCTATAGTGAACCCTGCCGCTGGTGCTGGTGTTCCTGTCGCTGCCACCACTGCTGGTGCTGCCCTTCTCCCCAGTCCTACTCCTACTGCTGGTGTTCCTGCCGCTGACTCTGCTGCCGCTGCCAAGATCTCTTTACAAGCTGCTGCTGTGGCCTTCGCAAGTATTAAAGCAGTTATGACGAAAATCGCTGCTAAGGCTAATGGCGCTACGGATGAAGCAGTTAAGAAATATCATACTAACTTTTTAAAATCTGCCAAAAATGTTTTCTATGATCCTGCCATTGCTGCTGCTAAGAGAGCAGCTGATGCTTCTAAGCAAGCTGAAGATGCTGCGGCAACTGCTGCTGCCAGCTCTGATACTAATGCTGCCACCGCTGCCGCTGAGGCTGCGGCAGCTGCTACTGAGGCTCAGACTCTGTTAGCTGCTTTGAAAGCTTATAAGCCTGGTGCTCCTGTTGCTGCGACCTCTGGTGTCCCTGCGACCTCTGGTGTCCCTGCGACCTCTGGTGTCCCTGTTCCTGCGACCTCTGGTGTCCCTGTTCCTGGTGCTGGTTCTGGTGTTCCTGTTCCTGTTGTTGCGTCTGGTTCTGGTGCTGGTGCTGGTTCTGGTGTAAAAGGTAAGACTCTTCGTGTTAAGCGTGGAAAGGGTGGTGTCCCTGTTCCTGGTGGTCCTCCTGTTCCTGTTCCTGGTGGTTCTGGTGGTGGTGTTCCTCTTGTCCCTGGTGGTGGTGTTCCTCTTGTCCCTGTTCCTGGTGGTCCTCCTGTTCCTGTCCCTGGTGGCCCTGGCGGTTCTGGTGGTCCTCCTGTTCCTGTTCCTGGTGCTGGTGGTTCTGGCGGTTCTGGTGGTGGTGGCGGTGGCCCTGGTGGTTCTGGCGGTTCTGGTGGTGGCGGTGGCGGTGGTGGTGATCCTGATGATCCTGATGATCCTGAGGATGAGGAAGAGGATGAGGTTTCCAAGAGCGATGAGGCATTAATGGAATTATATGCCGCAGCCACGAACGCAATAGAGAACACTTCGAATCTTGATGATCTTCGTGATACACTTACAGCAATACAAAAACAAGTTGAAGACTGTTGTAAGGATTTAGGTTCTTCTGCTGGTGGGTCTGTGTTAAAAGGTGCTGTTCCTGGTCCTCCTGGCCCTACTATTGTTCCTGGTCCTTCCACTACTCCTGGCCCTACTATTGTTCCTGGTCCTTCCACTACTCCTGACCCCACTCTTGGGTCTGGTGCTGGTGCTGGTCTTGGTGGAGCTGCTGGTTCTGCGCCTGCGCCTGCGCCTACGCCTGTTAACGTTAAATTTCCTAATTCTCATGCGGCTAATGTTCCTAATTCAGTCGCTGGAGCAGCTGCTCGCATGGCATTTCTTGAGAAAGCTGCCATTGCTGCCGAGGCTAAACTTGCTGCTGCCCAGGCTAATCCTACTACCAGCCCTGGAGTATTGGCAGCTTTGACGGCTGCCGCTACTAGGGCAAGATTAGCTGCCACTACAGCAGCAACTCCTGCTACAGGAAGCCCTGTTTCCACAGGAGCTGTTGCCGCAGGAGCTGTTCCAAATGCCAATCTTACACTAACTCCTGGAAATAGTTCGCTCAGAAATCTTGGAGTATTTAATAATGATCCTAATGCTAATGCGGCTTCCGCAGGAGTCGCAGGAGCCGCTCCTCCTCCTCCTTCCCAGTCTAATACAGGAACTGCTACTCCTGCGCTCGGTGCCGCCCCTGCGACCCCTGCTGCTGGTATAAAAGCAAATGCTCTAAAGGCAGCGGCAAATGCTTTGGGACCGAACCTCAGACCTGCCGCAGCTATTGTTGAAAACGATGCTGAGGAAGCCGCTGCTGTAAATGGCAATAGCCTTCGTGGCTTATTTAAAAATAATGGTAATTTTGAAGATGAGCCTAATGCCGCCGCTGCTGCGACCCCTGCTGCTACATTAGTTGTTGGTGGTGGTGGCGGTGCTGCGACCCCTGCTGCTGCGACTACTGCTGGTTTAGCAGCTCCTTCAAATCCTGTCGAAAGATTATTAAATGAGATGAAAACTCTAAAATATGATATTGCTGGGCCAGGTAAAATCTTTGAAACAGAAAAAGCAGAAGTTGGCGGTGAAGAGGTAGATGTGTTAAAAGAAGATACAAAATTTGGTCAGTGGAATCTTGTGGCAGATAGATTATTTTCCACTCCAAGTGAAGTGTTTGATATCCCTGACTCTGCCTTTCAAGGTGGAAGTATAGGATATATAGCACGAATAATAAACGATTTAACAGAAGCAGAACCACCTACTCAAGTTGAGAAGACACTCCTTATGTCACAAATCGTCAAACTTCTTGCGTATATGATTAACTATAATATTACAAAGGGTATTGTAAAAGATGACTTTAAAACTGCTGTAGATCTCATACCTTACGCCAAACTTCAAAATCCTATATTTGCTCCAGACCCTGAATCCATGGCTTTGTTAGAAAAGGCTCATGCTGATTTAAATGATCCTACTATTGTAGCTGCTGCTGTTGCTGCTGCTGCTGCTGCTCCTGGTACGCCTTTACCTATTGCTCCTCCCCCTAATAATACATCAGCAGCAGATGCCGCAGCACAAGCAGCAGCAGATGCCGCAGCACAAGCAGCAGCAAATGCCGCAGCACAAGCAGCAGCAGGAGGGGTGGCAGCTGCTACACTTCCTTTATCTATTGCTCCTGGTTCTATAGGAGGCGCAGGGGCAGGAGCACCAACACCAACAGCAGAACCAAATCTTCCAGCAGCAACAGACACTGACAAAATATTATTTGATATGAAGCAATTGAAATTTCAGTTAGCTGGGCCTGCTGGGTCTGGTAAGATTTTTGATTTTGAGGTAAGTGGAAGAAATGCCAATGGTGAACCCACCTATACACTCAAACCCAAAGATGGATATGAAGGCTGGAATGGACTGGTAGCAAATCTTTTTACTGCCCCTGATGAAGTTAAAGCCCCTGATTCCGTTTTTACTCCTGATCTGTTGAATAGTATAGGTCTATTAATTACACAATTAAAAATGAATACAGATGAAGGACCAACTCCTGAAGAAAAAA